>Ga0197142_1000229_pt1 | contig 50861 bp, 52 predicted proteins | sample GBS60_MetaG_FD_148614 | JGI IMG/M metagenome (GOLD analysis project Ga0197142, IMG submission 148614) | Sediment microbial communities from Great Boiling Springs, Gerlach, Nevada, United States - GBS 60_MetaG | ecosystem: Environmental > Aquatic > Thermal springs > Hot (42-90C) > Sediment... | reverse complement strand
ATCCTTTTTCCCAATGCCGGTTAAATTTATTTAGATTTATCTTCATATTATATATTATTTAGAATTAAGCTTCCAATAAAATATAATTTTATTAGAATTATAAAGGAAATATATTTATTTGTCAAGTGTATTTTAATAGTCAGTTTTGATTTATAAATATTAAAACAAGCGATGGAAGATTTTTAAAAATTAATTCGGCAAGTAGTCAAAGACGAAGATAGATTATATAGATTATTTAGTAATGGAGAAGTTTGTTATTGGCAGGGGATAAGGTGATTTTTGATTAAAAAGGTGAGGATTTCTTAGGTGGTGATTTTGATTATTTTTTGTTCAAGTTATTATATATTGGAATAATAAATTTTTTTACTATCTTTATCCAACTAAATTGATTTCTTGATTTTATTTTATCCTTATTTAAACCTAAAACAAAAAGCATTTTTTGAGTTAATTGTGTTTTATCTTTAGCAAATAAACCAATATTTTTCACAATTTCTTTAAAAACAGGAATATCGCTACAAATAATTGGTGTTTTTGTTTTTAGTGCCTCAACAAGCGGTAAACCAAAACCTTCACATAAAGAAAAGTAAATTAAAGCTAAAGCACCGTTATAAAGATAGTTTAACTCTTTATCAGAAACATATTCTAAAATCCGAATATTTTTTTCTTCTTTAAGTTTTAATTTATTGGGTCCGGCAAAAACCAAAAGTGTTTTTGGATATCTTTTTAAGATTTTTTTGAAGGCATAAATAATTTCTTTTGGTCTTTTTCTTGGTTCAATATTGCCAACGACAAGAAAATAATTATTATTAATATTAAATCTTTTTTTTAAAAAAAATCTAACTTTATCTTTATTTTTTATGTATTTAAATATCGGATCAGCCGCCTCATAAGTAACAAAGATCTTTTTCTCATCCAAAAACGGATAATATTTTAAAAGCATATTTTTAACAAAATAGGAAGGGACAACAACAGCGTCGGATTTTTTCAAAGATGATTCAAAAAAAAAATTAAAAGCAATTTTTGATTTTTTGGAAAATGTTTCTGGATAAGTTTTAAAACAAACATCATGGACAGTATTAATAATTGGAATAGTTTTTTTAAAAGGAGCAAAGTTTTGTACATGGATTAAATCGGGTTTAAATTTTTTAATCGCTTGATTAAAGCCAAAAAATATTCGAAAAAAGCCGTTTTTAAATTTTGGGGTAAAAATGATAAACTTCTGAAACTCTTTTGGTAGTTTTTCTTTTGGTAGGTTAGAGTAAAGAATTATATTTTTTGGATTAATAAATTTAGCTAAACTCAAGGCTAAATTTTTCCAATATCTTTCATTTCCAGTTTCTTTTTGACCAAGCATATGGGCGTCAAGAAGAATCTTCATTTTGATAAAATTTAACTATGTTACACAAAATTGATAATTGGTTTTTTAATCTATTTTTATTGGCTATTTTCTTTTTTAAAATTCCTAATTTCTATATTTTACCTTTTTTAAAAAGTAGTTTGTTAACCAGTCAAGCAATATCACGGATCATCTTGCTTCTTTTATTTTTTAAAATCTATTTTTTTAATCACAAAATTTTTTACGAATTAAAAAATAAAACCATTTTTTGGTTAATAGTTTTTTTCTTTATCATTCAATCAATTTCAATTTTTCCTGCTATTAATGTGCCTAATTTTTGGATAAGATATAAAGATATAATTATTGGTTTTGTTTCTTTTTTTATTTTTTATTTCTATAAAAAAGAATATAAAAAAATCATTAATGTTTTTTTATTGTCAGTTTTTATCAATGCTATATATCAATTTTTATTAATCTACTCAAATAATATTAAAGAATTATTATCGACAATAATTTACCAAAAACATTTTAATTTAGTATTAGCTAAACTTGAAATTCAAGGAAGATTATATATTGATAGTTATGATGAAATATTAATTCCCCTTCTTTTTATTGAAAATAATTTGAGTTGGGTTGTTAAATTATTTTTAATTGTTTTAATATCTTTTTTTTCTTATTTATCAAACATAAGATCAAGAATTTTAATGCTTTTTATCTCCTTTTTTCTATCCTTATTTTTTATAAAAAAAATTAGTTTTGGAAAAATATTTATAACTGTTTTTATTTTTTTAACACTTGGGTTTTTGGCGAGTCGATTTTCTTTTTATTTTTTAAAAGAATCTTTTATTGATAGAATATTTTTTGCTGAAGAATCAAAAGATATTAAACCAATAAACTTTAGAAAAAATCAACTTTTTAAATCATTTGAGATGGGAAAAATTAGTCTATTTGGTACTGGTTTAGGTAATTATTATGATAATTTAAGCAATCAAGAAAAATTTGGCAATTCATTATTGTTTCAATCTAATTTATTAAATCAAAGCGCTCAGGAATATGTTCATAATATTTTTGGGTTAATTATTTCTGAATCTGGGTATTTATCTTTTATTATTTTTTTATTAATTTTGTTTTATTTTATAAAAACTGATCTTAAAATTTTATTAGAAAATAAAGATAACTATAAAAAAGCAATTATTATCTCCTTTTGGAGTCTTTTTAGCTATGGATTATTTAATCCCATAGTCCCCGCTAGTTATCAATTTGTGTTTTGGGGTCTAAGAGGATTTTTATTATGAATTTAAAAAATAAAAGAATATTAATTACAGGCGCTAGTTTTATTGGTTTCCACTTGATAAAAAAACTTATTGATTTAGATGTTTTTCGTATTCGCGTAGTTAATTTGACTGATAAAAACAAAAAAAATTTAATTAAAAATTTTAAAGAAATAGAATTTTATTCTCGTGATTTAAGAAATATAAATGAAGCAAAAAGAAGCGTTAAGGGAATGGATATCGTTTTTCATTTAGCAGCAGATCATGGTGGAAGAGGATATGTAGCTTTACGACAATCAAATACTGCTACTAACTTTATTCTTGATGGTTCGGTATTTAAAGCTTGTTTGAATGAGGGAGTTGAGAAAGTTTTTTATGCCTCATCGGGCTGTGTTTATCCCAATTATCTTCAAAAAGATAAAAATAAAAAAATTTATTTAAAAGAAACCGATGTTAAACTACCTTATGATGCCGACAATCTTTATGGTTGGGCAAAGCTTATGGGAGAATTAACTTTAAATCAATATTATAAAGATTATGGTTTAAAATCAACCATTGGTCGATTTTTTACTGTCTATGGCCCATATGCTAAAGAATCCCATGCGGTGATGGCAACAATTGCTAAAGCTTTTATAGAACAAGATCCTTTTGAGATTTGGGGTGATGGGAAACAAATTAGAAATTGGACTTATGTTGAGGATATAGTTGATGGAATAATAAAATTAGTAGAAAAAGTTGATGACGCAACATCAGTTAATTTAGGAACAGATGAACGAATAAAAGTAATAGATATGGCTAATTTAGTTTTCAAATACACGGATTTTTACCCCAAAAAAATAAAATTTTTACCAATGCCCACTGGTCCAATAAATAGAGTGGCTGATATTTCTTTAGCCAAAAAACTTTTAAACTGGCAACCAAAATATGACTTTAAAACTGGATTAAAAAAAACAATTGAATGGTATTTTAGAAATAAAGACAAAAATTTTATTAAAAAAAATTTAAAAAAACTTCTTATATGAAATTTTGGGGCAAATTTTTAATATTAAAAACTAGAATTACTGCTTGTGATTATCAATGGATAATAGAAAAAATAATTGGAAGTTTAAATAAAAAAATTATCGTCGCCCCAGTCGCTTCTCATCCAGTCACATTAGCTTATCTAAAAAATGATTACCAAAAAGTTTTGGATAAAATAGATTATGTTTTACCTGACAGTCAATGGGTTAGATGGAGTTTAAGTTGGCTTTATGGAATAAAACTTCCTGATCGTATTTATGGACCTGCATTATTCATAAAATTATGTAAAAAGGCAGAAAAAGAAAGCATAAAAATTTGTTTAATTGGAAATAATCTTCTAAATCTTGAATTAAGATTAAAAAATTTATTTCCTAATTTAAAAATTGTAAGATTGATTGAGCTTGATAATAAAATTATTGATAAAAAATTAACAATCGAAATTAACAAAAAAACTAAAAATTTAAAAAATACAATTATTTTTATTGGCATAGGGAGCCCAAATCAACACTATTTAGCATTAAATTTAAAGGATAATTTGCCAATTATTTGTGTTGGAGCTACTTTTGATTTTATATCTGGTGTTAAAAAACAAGCGCCAAAATGGATGGGGAATTGTGGGTTGGAGTGGTTATTTAGATTGATAAATGAATTGAGATTATGGAAAAGATATTTAATCGATAGTCCTTTGTTTTTGATCTTTTTGTTTAAGCAAATAATTATGGTCAAAAATAACACAAAGAGGATCTTATTTTATAAATAATCAAAAAATTAGGTATAATTAAAATTTTTTATTGGTGATTTTACTTCCAAATTATTGCCTCGATAATCTTTATTTTTCTTTTTATCTTTAATCCTCGATGAACTCTTAAAGCATCTTTTAAATGAGAGAAAAATCCATCAAGTAAGTTGGTAGTATTTGGGATTTTAAGATATTTATTTTGTTTTTCCTGGTAAGTAAAAAGATAAGGTAAATTTGTTTTTAAACTTCTATAAGCACTTCTTAATCTTTTGTGAGTATAAAACCATTTGTAAGTAATAGGATTAACAGTTTTTTCTTTTAAAAGTATTTTCCATTTTTGATACCATTTTTCAAGCAATTTAATAAATAGTTCTTTTTTTTATTGTTTTTAAAGTAAGGGTTATTTTTCTTAATTCTTTTGAGACGTCAAGTTTTGGTCTTGTTGTTAAATAGTGGTTGACTATTTGAATTTGATGAAATTGAGACACATTTGGGTTGGAATTTGAGGATAAGCTTTTAATATTCCTTTTCTTCCATCAACAACAATGGCTAAAATTTCGTATCTTTGTTTAATTTTTTCAATAAGAGTAATAAATGAGATTATTGTTTCTGATTTTAAATACAATCTTTCTAAAGTTTTTCCAGTATAGCAATCTTTTGCCAACATTACTCCTAAATTTCTCCCTTTGATATAAACAGTGTCAATAACGGCTACAATTTTTGGTTTATCTTTTTTGTTGTTATTGGTTTTTAGTTTATTAGGTTTAAAGTTGTCAATATATTTTTGAAGAGTTGGAAGACTTAATTTAAATTAAGAGGATAAAGAAGAATAAGTTCTTTTTGAAAACACAAATTCATAAAATATTTTCTTTTTAAGTTTTTTCTGTCGTTTTTTATTTTGAAATGTTTTAAAGCATATCTTACAAAAATATCTTTTTACACCTCTAACTTGACCATATTTAATAACAGAATAACCATTACATTTTGGGCATTTTTATTCATAGAAATAAAAATTTATAATAAAAGATTATTATAACAAGATAAAATACCGTTTTTACCAATACGTTTTTTTAAATATGCCAAAAATTAATAAATTATTTTATTACTTCTTTATTAATTTTCAGTTAGATGATAAAAGTGAATAGAGAAGGGATAAATAAGTGTAGTAAGTTAGGGTAGCGCGCTCATTTTCATACACGGAATGACGTATTTCTCTTGATGGATTTCTTTCTGTATGACTGAGTCCTCCGTATGAAATCGTAATAGCACCATTTCTTGCAGCTAACAGGCTATAGTTATATAAAACTCGATTAAAATCTTCTTCTGTTATATTTGCCACCTCGAATTCAGTTATGTGAAAAGAAATACCAGCTTCATGTATTCTACTAAGGGCTGTCATTAATTCACTATCAGTCGGCATTCTATATCTTCCTTGATCTGACGTTGCTCCGCCACTTACAGTCGAGTCAAATCGCCATTGTATTGCTAAATCTATTTGAACATTTTCTACTGGAATTCCTAATCTATTTGATATTTCTCTTTTCATGGTTTGTATTGTGTTGATAGCTAAGTCTAGCTTTTGATTGGGAAAGAATATACCATCAACAGATAAGATTAATCTGAAATCTTCACCAGGTCTTAAGCCGTTTTCAATGGCCGCATTATAAAAAGCGATATAGCCTTCTACTAAATAATCTTTTCCTAAATATCGATAATAAGGACTTTCTAACCAACCAACATTTACAGGGTTGTTTGGTGGATCGGCCCACCATGGTTCATTAGCAAAATTTATCATTACAGTTCTACCGGTTCTATCATACGCGTTTTTAGCATATCTCATATAATCATTAGCCATTGTATTAATATAATTAATTACTTCTTCTCGCGAAGATGCATTTTGTAACCTAGAATCGATATCCAGATGCCACATGCCGGGATGTAGGTAAACGCTTTGGTTTTGATTTGTAGCTATCTGTAATAACTCGTTAGCCTTACGTAGTCCATTTGTTTCTACCCATGTTCTTAACAAGGCGTGGGTAACTATGAATGAAGAAAACTTATCTAAATTTGTATTGCCATGATCCCACATATCTAACCATACTCCAAAATCTAAATTTGCCAATAAATCATCTAAAATTCTTGGTGTTGTTTGTTCCCACCCCCACCCATTCTCTCCTCTTTGAGCAATCAAAAGGGGGATTGGGCCGGCAAGGTCGGCGTATTGTGGAGGTAATTGGGAAGGATCAAGGTTATAAACAGCAACAACAAAGGGATTACCATCCCGATCAACTAAAGGTGTTCCATCTTCTTTGGTTGAAACATAGGTTATCCCTTGATCGATTTGTTCAGGTGTAAGATCTATTCCAGCATTTTTTAATGCATTAGCAAACTGAGGGATTGGTGCTTCGCGATTGGTAAGATCAAAAAGCTCGGGATTGGTGATACGGGGATCAGGAACAGCTAAGTTTTCTAAAGGAATAGTTGGTTGCCATTCTTGAAAAACTGGTTGTCCACTATCATCAGTTTCAAAAACAGCTTGGGCAACAACTAATTTCTTTGTTTGACCAGTTTGTTCATCGGTTATGGTTTTATAAGCAACATAAGTTCCATCTTCAAGTTTTCCATATTCTTTAATACCAAGATTTTTTACTATTTCATCTTGAGGATATGGAATATCGGTTATTTCATCACCAATTTGGATACCGGTAAGTTCAAACATGTGTTCAACTTGTTGAGGATTGGTTACTTGATCCCAAGAGGTTAAAACCATAAACCAACTGCCATCAGGATTGGTTATTCGATGATAAAGTAGTTGATCATCTTCATTATAAACTGCTTCAATTGTTTGACCTTGTTGAAGAGTTAAGTTTTTTGGTGGACCAAGATAAAGATATCGTCCATCAGAAAGAAGATGATAACTTTCTGGATTCATTTGCGGATTGATTCCTGCCTGTTGTAAGACTTCATTTTGATAGACAACACCAACTTGAATATTACCTTCAGGATCCCTAAGCATTACAGCCATATCAGGAACAACTGTTGGTCCAGCCATCTGTCTTTCTTCATTCCATCCTCCCGGTAAAGCCACTTGGGGGAAAAGAATCTCGTTTGGATTTTGCGGATTTGTCCAGACTTGATTTTTCGCATCCCATTGATAATTTGAAGGAGCATGGGGGAGAATAAGATGATATCTTCCCAAAGCATCATAAGAAGCAATATTAAAAAATACATTATTTTCACCATCAATAATTGTCCACCCTTTAAAACTTTCTCCTAAAAGTTGGGCGATTTCGTCGGTTGGAAAATTTTTACTCTCCCAGTTTAAGCCTCCTATGGCTAAAGTTTCACCCACCTCAACTTCAGGGATAGTTGCACCTAGTTCAGGAGTAGGAGTTGAAGAAAGTGTGGGTGTTGGGATAGGTTCGGGGATTGGTACTGGTGTTGGTACAGGAGAAGATGTTAGTATTCTCTCGGCTGAAGAAGGGGTGCAGCCAGCAAGAAAAGAAGTTGCTAAACTAATTCCTAACAAGCGTCGTAAAGCGCCTTTTTCCGGCGGTTGCCCCCCTTGTTTTTTTGGATATCTATTTAATTTTTCTTTAAGAGCCATTTTTAGGGTATAATTAAATTAATTAATATTATAAGATATTTTTGAGAAAATGTCAATGAGTGAACAATTACAATTGATTATTGATCGTTTGACAACTCATTTTTCTTCTGAAAAAGATCCAAGATATTGGCAGGCTTTGTCTGCCCCAACTAAAAAAGAAGAAGAAATAATAAAAACCATAAAAGATTTTAGTCAAAAAAAGAGCGAGGAATTAACACCAGAGATTAAAGAAGACGACTGGCAGCTTTTGGGATATTTAATTGAAAGATTTTCTAAAGTTTTTTTAAAAGAACCTTTTGATGAGCAAATTTTAGGATTAGTAAGATCGATTGAGGCCTATAAAGATCCGCAAAAAAGAGGGCTTATTTTACAGATGGCAACAGGGGAGGGAAAAAGCAGTGTGGTTATCCCACTTTTGACCGCTTTTTTATATTTTAAGGGTGAACGGGTGGAAATCTACGAGATTAATCCCTATCTTTTAAACGAAGGTTATCAACATTTTTTAAAGTTTGCTAAAGAGCTTGGTATTGAGGAGGAGGTTGGTTTTTTAGAAGACTATCAGGATAAAAAACAAGCAAGAAAAAAACCAATTGTTTTTGGTTACTGGTCAAATTTTATTCATCACCGACAATTTCAGTTTTTAACTGGTAAAAAAGAAACCCAAAAACCACCAATTATGATTTTAGATGAGGTTGATCCACTTCTTAATGAAGAAGCAACTGTTCCAGCAGTTATTGGTGAAGAAAAAGAAGAAAAGACAACTGCAATCATTAATAGTTTAATAGAACTAGCAACCAATTTACCAAAGTCAGAGGAGGTTAGCCAAGAAGAGCAAAAAAGAGAACAAGAGATAAAAGAAAGATTAAAACACTTCAAAATTAGAGGAAAAGAGGTTGATTTATTTGAGATAACCGAAGAAAAGCCAGAAAATCCGGAAGAATTTTTTTTAAGAATTAGAACTATTTTTGAACATCTATCAATGATGATGAGGGAGAACGAAGATCTTCAAACGATGAGCAATCATCAAAAAATGAAAGATCTTTTTAAAATCTATATGTGGCGACTCTTTGTTAATATCTTTGAAATGGAAAGTGGTATAAATTTTGAAGTTTTATCAGAAAAAGAAAAAAAAACCTTAGGGAAAATTTTTCCTGATTGGATGTCTTTGCTTTGGTTTAGTATTTTTGGACAAGAAATAGTTAATTCGTTCTTAATCGAAGAAGGTAAAGATTATGTTATAGAAGAAAGAGATAATAAAATTGAAATTATTCCTTTGGCTCCTCAAACAGGATATCAAGAAAGAAACAAAAGATTTAATTTCTTAACCCACTTTTTTCTTCTTATAAAACATGCCAAAAATCTTGATCAACTGCCAGAAACAATTAATGTGAGAGAAAAAGACAAGATGTCAATTTTAGGTTATTATGTTAATGCGATTGAGGGAGGGAGTAAGGTTGTTGGTTTTACGGGCACGGCTAGTGTAATTGCTAAAAGAATAAGAATGGTTTATGATTTAGAAACAACGGTTTTACCAACCCACTTCGAAACTAAAAGGCATGAAAATCCAATGGAGTTTTTTGAAACAAAAGAAGATAAAATTAGAAGAACCATTGAAATTTTACAGAGTCAACCGCCAAGAAATACTTTGATAGTGGTAGAAAAACCTGAAGAGGCAGAAGCAGTGCAAAAAGCAATTGAGGAATTATTTAGTGATTCGGTGGATTTTCGAATGCTTTCCGCAAAAAATGAAAAAGATGATGCTAAATTATATCAATGGCTTTCCCAAAAGGAAGAAAAAAGAAAGATTTTAATTTGTGTAAAAATGGTTGGCCGGGGGGTAGATTTAAAACCAGATCAACAAATAATTAACGAAGGTGGATTTCTTCTTATTTCTTTGACTCCTTTTAGATATCAACGCAGCTTCCAACAACTTTTAGGTAGGGTTGGTCGACGAGGAGAAAAAGGAGAAGTTTATACTTTAGTTTCCTTAGATGATGAAATTTTTTCTTATTTATCAGAAAAAGTAAAAGATAAACTTATCCAATTTATCAAACAGAGGAGATTTGGCAAAATTCAAAAATCAGTTGAGAGAGCTTGGGAATATTGGGAAGATGAGATTACTAAAAGAATGCATTATTGGATAGTTTTTAGTACTCCAATTGAAAGAATTAGGCTTTGGATTGAGGGAAAGATAGATCTTAAATTTTATGAGGAAAAACAAATTTTATCGCATCATTTAAATCCCGAAGAATTTAAGCGCTATCTTTATACTTGGTGGGCAGATATTTTAGAAGAACTCGAGGATAATTATCAAGCCTGGTTGGCGGCTGGTTCTTTAACTCCTTTTGGTCAGACAAACAATCCAAAATCTTTTTGGACTAATTATGTTTTTTCTTATCTTCGTAATAGATTTATGGGGGAGTTTTTTTAATTTTTTTATTCAAGTTGAGTGATGATATAGTCATTAAATTGAAAGTTTTCGGTAGCAATATTAATAGTTTTTCCATAAGCAATCACTTGTTCTTCACCAAAAATAAATTGACCATTTTTTTCTTTAACTTTTATCTTAGCTTTGATAGTAATGTGTTTTTTTCTTTCTGATTCAACAGGATAATATAAACCAGATAAATTATATGACTCCTGAGCATTTTCTATTTTTTTATCTAAAACTTCAAAAACTATTTCTTCTCCATCAAAATATTTATCACCAATAATAATTTTTTCTCCTTCCCATGGAAATGCCCATTTTTTAACAATGGTGATTTTTTTCGTGATTAAATTTTCTTTAATTGGTTTATCAGAAATTTTAATTATTGTTCCCGAAAACTGGATTTTTGGAAATTCAAAATCAACGGGTGAGCCAACACCAATTGCTGAGCGCTTAAAATTATATTTTCCTGATCTCATTTTTGTGACTCTTAACTTCATTAAAAGATAGATATCATATTGATTAGATCCCCACCAAGGATAATATCGGATCGATAAAACTTCGGCTATTGGTTTACCAGTTAAATCTTTTTCTTGATCTTTTTTTAAATTTTTCAATGAATCGATAAACCAGGCCGGTGGTTTTTGGGTAGATGCCCACCAGAGCCCTTGCCCCACCTTTACTTTGACATAAACATATGTTGGTTTAACAAAAAAAAGTTTGTAGATTGAAACTAAGGCAACAAAAGCGATACAGGCGAAAAAAATAGAAAGAAAGTAGTTTTTAATAAGAAAGCGGATAATTTTTTTTATTGTTTTGACAACCTTCATAAAGTAATTATACTATATAATTATTCTAATTTTTAATTTTAAGTTAAATCCAATCGCAAATTTATATAGTTTTAAAACTTTTATTATTAAAAATTTATGTTAGAAAAATTATTGGCTTTATTTCTATTGATTCTCTTTTCTCCTTTATTGGTAATTTTGTACATTGTCGTAAAGTTCACCTCCAAGGGTCCTTTTTTTTTTAAACAATTAAGGGCCGGAAAAAACAAAAAACCATTTTGGATTTATAAAATAAGAACAATGGTTGAAGAAGCAGAAAAATTAAAGGAAAAGTTAAAACATCTTAATCAAGCCGATGGACCAGTGTTTAAAATTTACAATGATCCAAGATTTACTAAAGTGGGTCAATTTTTGGCAAAAATTGGCATAGATGAGTTGCCGCAATTGATTAATATTTTAAAAGATGAAATGAGTTTTGTTGGTCCAAGACCGCTTCCTTTAGATGAAGCCAAAAAAGTTCCAAAAAAATATGAGAAAAGATTTTCAATCTCGCCAGGTATTTTTTCATCTTGGGTGGCTGAAGGTGCATTTCACAATGATTTTAAAAAATGGATGGAGCTGGATTTGAAAGATGTTGAAAATAAAAGTCTTTGGTATGATTTAAAAATAATTATTCGTTCGTTGGCTTTTGTTTTAAAATTGATGACAAGAAGTGTAAAAAGTAGTGTAAACATAGTTTAAAATTTAAAATTTGTAATTCTCTAATGTACCAAATCCAAAAAGGTTTAATCATCCAAAAAATAGACAAAGAAACAGTTATTTTTGACGCCGAGGAATCAGTCTTATACACTCTCAATGAAACCGCCGCTGAGATTTTTAAGATGATAAAGAAAGGCTTAAAGGAAGATGAGATAGTTGAGAAGATGGTAAAGAAATATAAAGTAAAAAAAGAAAGAGTGGAAAAAGATGTAAAAGAACTTGTTGAAGAACTAAAAAAAAGGAAGATTTTGATTGTTAAAAAGTAGAATACTTGACAAAGAGAAACTTTTATTTTACCATTTTATTAAATGGACAAAATTAGGAACTATCTGAAATGGGATTATTTTGAAAAAGTTGTTAAAGAAAAGGGTTTTTCTTATTTTAGTCTTTATGACTTAGAAAGAATTTTTTCCTCTCATCGTTTAGCTTTAAAAAAATTCTTAAACCGAAAGTTAAAAGAAGAAAAAATAATAAGACTTAAAAGAAATCTCTATTGTTTGACTGATAAAAAGCCCTCAGATTACATTATTGCCAATGTTTTATATCAACCCTCTTATCTTTCTTTAGAATGGGCTTTGTCTTTTTACTCAATTATTCCGGAAGTAATTTACCCAATTACCTCAGTGACGACAAAACCAACACGGGAGTTTAATGTTTTAAATCGGGTTTTTTTATATCAAACCATCAAAAAAGAGGCTTTTACCGACTATGTTATCAATCAATCAGAAGGTGGTAGTTTTTTAATCGCCACTCCAGAAAAAGCCTTAGCTGATTATTTATATTTTGTTCATCTGAAAAGAAAGATACTCAACGAACGGATAGATTGGAAAAAAGTAGATAAGAATAAAGTCAAAGAACATTTACTTAAAAACTTTAATCTCTCTTTATTATCAGTTAAACGACTAATTCAATGATTAGTGAAGAGTTTATCAAACAATTGGCGGTAAAATGGCAAACATCAGATATCAATATTATCCGCGAGTATGTCCAACATCAATTTTTATCTTTTTTTTATAAGCAAAAAGAAACAGAAAAGTTTTTTTTCAAAGGAGGCACTGCCTTAAGAATTGTTTATCAATCGCCACGGTTTTCTGAGGATCTAGATTTTTCAACCTTAGTTTTTTCCAATCAAGTGATTGAAAAGTTAATTGAAGAAGCACTAGCACAGTTGGCCTATCTTAATATAAAAATGGAAATTAAAGAAGCAAAAGAAACCAGCGGCGGTTATTTTTTTGATTCAAAAATAAAGATTTTTTCAAAAGAAGTTGGTATCAAACTAAATTTTGTTTTTAAGAAAGAAGCTTTTGGTGAGCCAAAAATTATCAATAGTCTATTTTTGCCGCCTTATAGCCTTGTTGTTTTAAAAGAAGAAGATCTCGTTGGCGAAAAAATAACGGCGCTTCTTTCCCGAAAAAAATTGAGAGACTATTTTGATTTATACTTTATTCTTCGTTCATCCTTGGATAAAACCACAATAAGAAAAAGTTTAAAAGAAATCTTAGCTTTGGTAAAAAATACCAATTTAGACTTCAATCAACTTAAACTCTTTCTTCCCAAAAGTTTTTGGATTATTCTTAAGGACTTTAAGAAAAATTTATTAAAAGAAGTAGAAAGATTGGGAAGTTTAAAAATATAAACGTTGTTTAAACATTGTGTAAAAGTATTAATTTTAAATTCTAAATTTTAAATTTTAAAACGAATTACAAAACGAATTACAAATTATAAATTTTTAAACCTTATTATTTTAAAATATTTTAAAATTTATAATTTAATTTTTAAAATTAGTTTGAAAATTTAAAATTTAAAATTTGTAATTCTCTAATGTACCAAATCCAAAAAGGTTTAATCATCCAAAAAATAGACAAAGAAACAGTTATTTTTGACGCCGAGGAATCAGTCTTATACACTCTCAATGAAACCGCCGCTGAGATTTTTAAGATGATAAAGAAAGGCTTAAAGGAAGATGAGATAGTTGAGAAGATGGTAAAGAAATATAAAGTAAAAAAAGAAAGAGTGGAAAAAGATGTAAAAGAACTTGTTGAAGAACTAAAAAAAAGGAAGATTTTGATTGTTAAGAAGTAGGATGCTTGAAAAGAGAAAATTTTACTTTACCATTTTAATAAATGGATAAAGATAAAATTAAGAACTATTTTTTTTAATTGACAAAAAATCCTAAGAGTATATTAGTGCTAATATTTTATATTAACCTTTATATGTTTGTTTAGATTATGTTTTATCTTTTAGTCAGTTATTTATAAGTTATCTATTCTCTGTATTTAAGTGACTACCAAACCATAGGGTAAATTTAATTTTTTGAATATAGTTTTTATCGAATCATTAAAAAATAAAAATTTATCGACTATATAATCAATCAATCAAATGAAGTCATTTTCAGTGCTATACCAAAAAAAGCCCTATCTTATCATATCTATATTTTATCAATATTTTATCAATTTGAAAAAAAGATATTTAGCGAGTGGGTTGATTGGGCAAAGCTGGATAAAAATAAAGTCAGAAAATAATTGCTTGAAAATTTTGTCTTTTTTGTTATTAGTTGAAAAACATTAAATGATCAAAGAATCAAAAGAAACTAAATAAGAAATATAGAGTAAAAAAGCTATTCTTTTTTTATAAAAATAAAAACTAAATAAAAAAATAGCTATTTTTAAATTTTATATAATATATTTAAATTTTTATAATTTTAATAATGAAAAATGAATATTGATAAAAAACTAAAAATTATTGATTCGTTTATACAAAAATATGAAATTCTTGATAAATTTAGAACATTAAAAACAATCTTTAACGACGAGCCCAAGTTTTATATGAGTAATACTGTTTTGTTTTCTGAGATGTTTTTAGATAAATTAAGAAAAAATAATTATTACTTTTTGCCTAAAAATAATTCTTATGGTACATCATTTGGTAAATTCGAAAAACTCTCTGAGCTAAAATCAAAAGCAGAAGCAATTGAGAGATTTTTTTTAGGCACAATAGAAAAAAATGAATTAGTCGATTTTAATCAGTTAGATAATATTCAAAAAGAGATGACAAAAAAATATTTTGGAGATTTTTTTGAGGATAAAAGCTTTATTGAAAAAACTAAGTTAGTAAAAGGATTTTTTAAAAAAAACGAAAATCATTTAGAATCGGTATTTATACCGTATCAAATTTTATATATTAATCAGATTGAAAAATTTAAAACAAGATTTCGATTTGAACAAAATTCCAATGGAGCAGCTTTTGGTTTCACGCTTGATGAGGCTTTAGAAAACGCTTTATTTGAGGCAATTGAGAGAGATGTAGTGGTTAATACATTCATTGCTGGGATTGGTGTTTTTGAAATTACTAATTTTTCAGAAGAAGTAAGATCTATTATTAACTATTTTAACCAATATAGATTAAAAATAAAAGTTTTTCAATTTCAAAATCATTTTGATCTAAATGTAGTTGGAGTATATATTATTGATGATTATTCTGATATTTATTTAAGTTTTGGATATAAATGTGGGCGTAATTTAAATAAGACCATTTTGGGTGCTATTTTTGAAGCTTTTCATTCTCGAATTTATACTAAAACTAATTATAAAAGTTTTAAACGATTCAGAAAAGAAAAAATAAATGAATTAAAAGACTCTATTTATTTTTTTTCAAAAAAGAAAAATGGTCATCAATTAATTAAAAAAATCAATGAAATAAAAAATAGAACATTAAAATTTAAAAAAAAAATCAAAAAGGAAAAAAAAGGATTGGAATTTGAATATTTCTACTATATTTTTAATCAATCATTAAGTAGAAAAAATTTTTTTGTTGTAAAAGTTATTGTCCCTGATTTCAATCGTTTTTTTTTAAATCAGGAAGATATGAAAAAAATTTATAATTTTGAAAAATTAAAAGAATATATTGATAATAACTATTACGATTTTGAATCTAAATGTGATTTATTATTTAAATACAAGAAGATATATAATTTACCACTGATTTAATTAAATGAGAAATTATCTTGATTTGTTATTTAAATATTTCAAAAAAAAAATTGATTATAGTATTAATTATTACAGTAAAAATGTTGTTTTACCAAATCAAAATAGGAAACTTTCACAATTTAAAACTTATCCAAGATTTAATGAAATATTGTTACCAGCTAATGATGATTTAGATAATGATTATATAAAACTTTTAAAAAAAAGAAGATCAAGAAGAGTTTTTTCCAATAAGAAAATTAGTTTGATTGAGATTGGTAATTTATTGAAATACTCTTTTGGTATTTATAAGAATAATAGACGTTATTATCCTTCAGGTGGGGCTTTGTACCCTCTTGAGTGTTATTTGATTGCACTTAATTCTGATCTTAAAAAAGGTGTATATCATTATTTTCCTTTAAATAATTCATTGGAGTTTTTGTGGAATCTTAATGAAAAAATGACTAAAAAACTTAATTTTTTAATGAAATTTTTTAATTTTAAACGACCAGCATTGATCATTATAATTACTTCCCTGTTTAAAAGAAGTGCTATAAAATACGGAGAATTGGCAACTTTATTTTCTCTTATTGAATCTGGTCATGTTGGGCAGAATATTTATCTTCTTTGTGAAATGCTAAATATAGGCTGTTGTGCTATAGGATTTTCTAATAATAGTATTTTTGAAGAGATATTGGATATTAATATTGAAGATGAGGTGATATGTTATAGTTTTGTTTTGGGTAAAAATTATGAAAAATAAATTTGAAGCGGATTTGGGTACTTATTATGTATTTCCATTTATAATAAATTTTAAATTTCAGACTGAAAATTATTTTTATGCTCAAAAACATACTTTTTATCTTAAAAGTATAATAGACTACAATTTTCGATTTTTGAAAAATAACCACATTGAAAATATTTACAGTAAAAAAATTTATATAATTATAGAACCAAAATTATCAAAAGATTCGATATTAAAATTTAAAAAAAATAAGTGTTTTTATCAGCTTTTTTTTAAAAAAAATAGAAGAAAATATGTTGTTTTTACTCTATTAGGTTTATCTGATTTATACAATTTAATAAAGTTTATATATGATAATGATTTACCAAAAAACTATTTAATTATACATTCATCTTGTGTTTTAAACAAAAAAAATAACACAGCAACAGTAATATGTGGTAAAAGTGGTACTGGTAAAACCACTCTTTCAAATATACTCGAAAGACGAAATAGCTTTATTAAACTTTCTGATGATTTGACTTTGATGTATTTTAATAAAAGAAATTTTTTTGTTAGTCCAGTTATTATTGACTATCACTTTTTATCTTTATTTATCAAATACAAATTTAATTTAATTGATTTATATAAAATAAAGGTTAATAACTTGATTATCTTAAAAAAAAGTAATTATAATATTTTTCAAGAAGTTAAAGATAAAGTTAAAGCGTTTCATTTTTTTAGTGAATTAGAAAATATCAATCAATATTTTTTAAATAAGTTGATTGCAAAAAGAGATATAAGGATTTTTAAAATTAATTTTTTTGATCACAATTTTAAAAACTTAATCTTAGATAAATTAATAAGTTTTTTGTAATTATGTTTAATTATTCTTTAGAAAAAAAGCTGGATAAAGCATTTAATCTTATCAAATACTTTGATAAAAATAAATGGGAAAAAACATTAGTAAGTTTTTCTGGAGGAAAGGATTCATCGCTGTTAATTCATTTAATTTTTATGGTTTTTAAAAAAATTCCTTTTAGAGTTATTTTTTTTGATCATGGTTTTCATTTTGAAGAAACATTAAATTTTTTAAGATTATTTGAAAAAAAATATTTATTTAAATCAATAATAATCAAAAAAAGTTTTAATTTTTGTGGAAAATATATATTTAAGATTAGAGATGAAATAGAAAATTTTAGAGTTAAAAAAATAGAAAAATTTATCTTAGAAAATAACATAAAATACCTAATCACAGGACATAAAAAAACCGACTCAAATTACACCTTTTTTTTAAGAAGAAAAATGGTGAAAAATATTTCAAAAATAAAAATAGATATTTATTTTCCATTATTTGATTTTACTGATGGTGAAATTTTATTCTTAATTAGAAAACTAGAAATTCCTTTTAATCATTCTTATTTTAATTATAAAAACTCGGAAGGAACTTTTTTTTCGATTAATAACTGGAGGAAAATTTTTTAGATAAAAATTTATAATTTATTATAAAAATTTTCTAACTCTCTTGTTGTTTCATTTTAGATGATGAACCACAACCTCCACTTGCTAAGAGATTTTGATTGTATAAAAAATCATCATAGTTAAAAAAATTATAGTTCCTTCTACTTTTTAATTTTAATACTTTTTTTGAAATTTTTGGTTTTTTGTATTTAATTTTTTTCATTTTATTTTTATTTTATAACAATAATTTCTCTTTTTATAGTATTAAAACCCCAAGATTTTGTTCTAAATCCTAGCTTTTTATATTCTTCTTCTGCGGGAATTTTTAATTTTGGATCAATAGTAATCTTAGCTATTATTTTATCGTTTATTTTTAGCTGATTAGCAGTTATTTCTTCCATTTTGCCATCTTTTGATACATAAAATTTAGTTTTTTTAAGATCATCTTCTGATAAATAAAAGTTAAAAGTATTGGGATTATCGTTGAATAATTTAAACTGTATGTGTAATTTAGGCTTAAAATAAGGATAGAATGGATTTGGATTAGGATTATTATTTATGTTTACAATATATCCTTCAATTTCTAAGTCAAGCTCTGCTTTTTTGAGGTAATCATCAGTAATAGCAAAAAGATAGCCAATTACACCCGGGTCTATAGCTGGATTATTATTAAAATAATAAACGTAATCATAGAAGTTATCAAATTGGGGTATATTTCTTTGTTGATTAACAGTTGTTAACTTTGTGTTAGTTACTTTTTTCGTTTTTTCTTGTGGTTTGAAGAAGATAAGAAGAAAAATAATTTCAGCTATTATTATCAATAACAAAATAAAAAAAATAAATTTTAGAGTTTTCTGCATAATATCTTTATATTAATTAAATTAAAAAATTTCAAGAGGATTTTTTGACTTATTGAAAATTTTATTTCAATCTTAAGAATATATTAATTTTTGAATTATTCTTTTTTGATTGTTTAATTTTTATTTAAATTTTTTTATATTAAAATTTAAATTATTTTTCCAAGACAGACTTTTTTATCATTTGATGTTGGCCATATTTACATTGAAAGACTGAGGAAAGATAAAAATTTTTCATCTCTTGGAAGGATTATAAAAAGAGATTATGTAAAAATTGTCTAAAAAAGTGTGTAAAAGGTAGTGTATAAGTGTATAAATGTTGATTAAAAGTTATATGAAATTAAATTATAAATATTAAGAGTGAGATATTTTATAAAAAAAAGAAATAGATAAAGTAAAGATTTTGCGGAAATTATAAAACTAATCAATATTTAGTTGATATTAAATACTTTATAATTTGTTAATTTTTAAATATTTTAACAATTTGATAATAGGTAATAAAGTTAATATGAATTATGTTTTTAGTGATTAATTCTTAGCATTTAAATTAATTATAAAGGCTTTTTTTAGTTGTATTGTTTGATGAAAATAAACTCACGTGAATTTTTAATTTAGATGGTTCAATTTATTTTAGCTTAACTGGAAAAAACTTGTTTTCTTTTTCAACAACAAAATTCACTTCATTAACTTCGGCTCGTCTTTAATTCACCAGTAATTTAGTATCCAAATGCTATTTTTTTATTTTTTCTGCAAGTAATTGATCAATAAAATTTTGCAATAAAATTCCGGCGATGTTGTTATTGTTTATTTAAAGATAAAAATGACCACGTGAAAAATTAACCATTCCTAAATCTTTAAAGTAAGCAATTGGTGCTTTAATAATTTATTTTCTTTTGCTAGAAAATGGATAAATTCTTCATAAGATAAACATTTTTTCCAGGTATAAAAGGCACTTTTTTACTGTTGTTAAAAGATGTTAGTTTGTTATCAAGCTCTGAGTAATTACTTAACTGTCCTTATTGATGGTTTATTGTGCGGATAAGTTTTGAGAGGTTTTTGGTTTTTTATACTTTAAAATGATGGAAATGTCTTTTTATAAAAAACTTTTGGCTTTTTGATGAAAGATAGAGCTTTTATTGGTGGTATAGATAAGAATATTAGTATCAACAAGGGCTTTATTATTCATAAGCGTCTTTCCGGTTAATTTTTTTATTTGGAGAACCTAATTCATAAACCGGGAATAATTTCTTATAAGACAACCGTTTTTTTGCTAACCGGCTTTTTTAGTATATAAATTGAGTCTAATTTTTAAGCCTTCATTAATTATTTCATACAAAGCTTTTCCTTCGTCAATAGCTTTTTTCTTAGCAAGATTTAAGAGATTAGGATCAAAATATGTAGTAGTTCTAACTAGTTGATTGTTTATATAAATATCATTATATCATTAAAATGACTTGATGTCAAGATGACTTTTTTAATTTTCTTGCTATGATCCACAACAAAGCAAAAATGACTTGGGGATTAAAAAAACAAGGATTTTTTCCAAAAAAGGAGAAGGTGATAAAAGGAAGAAATTTAGGAAACGTTTAATACCGACTAAAAGATGGAAGTTGTTATTGAAAATATTTATTTTGTGTCAATGTTGATTAAAGGTTAAAAAAGGTCTAATTTTCTTTTCCAAAAATCTTCAAAAAATCCGCTGGTTTTAATATTTTTAAGTTAAATTTTTTCTGTATCAGATTAATTTTAAAATCTTTAGTATTCCCGCTGATGAAGTATTGGCATTGATATTTAAAAGCTGAGATTAAAATCGGAAGATCTTTTAAAGAAGCAAGGTTTTTGTATTTTAAAATTTCTTCCTTTTTGGGATTTTTGACTACAGTTGGTTTGATTAGTTTTAAATATTCAATTACTAATGGTAAAGCATCAGGAATTTTTTCTTTAATGTTCGTTAAAATTTCTTCCAAGACTAACTCTGAGACAACAATTTCGAGATTTAGTTTATGAAGAAGTTCGATTAAATCTGAGCAAACGCCTTTTTTATAAAAAGCAGAAAACCAAACATTAGAGTCAATAAATATTTTTTTATCCTTCATTCTATTTTAAATAAGAAGAAACAAGTTTTTTTCGTATTTTTTTTCCTGATTCTTGGATTTCTTTTTCAGAAAGAGTTGATTTTTTTACTACTTCTTGGATTTTAGAAAGAAGGTCGACGGTTTTTGTTTTGATTGGCTCTAATTTTATTTCCTCACCCTCTAATTTCATAAGAAGCTTATCGCCTATATTAAGACCAAAACGGTTGATAAACAAAGAAGGAAGAGTAATCTGTCTTCGTTGGCGGATGGTAATTATTTGCTTCATATAATTGTATGATATCAGATATCAGAAAAAAGTCAAGTGCTTTTATAATTTTTTCTCCCATCGCCTACTTTCTTATAATCCTTTCTTTGTTTAATTTTAAAAATTAAGTTTTTTAGTTTTTTAATCATTAACCCTAACACCGCAAAAATAACCCAAGGATTAAAGAAAACTAATATTTTTCAAAAAAGGGGAAGGAGATAAGAAAAAAAAGATTTAAAAAAACGTTTAATGCCAGCTTTGATGGGAGAGTCCTTTTAAGTTTAGGGAGTCTTTTAATTTTTAGAAAGGATTTAGACTTTGGATTAGAGTTAATCAAGATAGAAAAATAAAACTTGAACCGGTAGTTGAGAATAAAGTGAAATAATTAAATTAATGGTTGAAAAAATCTTAAATGATAAAACTTATCTCTTTATTGATTTTGATGAAAAAGATTAAGATAGATAAAAAATTAAAAAAAATTTTAAGATTACATTAAAAAATTCTTGTTGATACTGAAGTTTTTTTATATAAGGACTTTCTTTTGTCAATTTTTAAAGTGATAAGTTTATCACTAAAAAAATCATGAATTTTTAGTCTTCGACCTTAAAACTAGATACAATTTAAATTTTTTATATTTTTCTTAATCATCTAAATTCTTAATTTTGTAGTCTATCGTCTATAGAAAAACAAATTTTCCTTTTGTATGGTATATTAAAATGAAAGGTAACTTTATTTACAGACGTTTAGGAGAAAGACTTTCAAGAATAAGAAGACAAAAAGATTTTTCTCAAGATGAACTTTCATATTTTTCCGATGTTGACCGTACTTATATTGCTAAAATTGAAAACGGTAAAGCCAATCCTTCTTTTAAAGTTTTAATGAAAATAGCCAGAGGATTAAAGATAAAACTTTCTGATCTTTTAAAGGGAGTATAAAAAGAGATTGTGTAAATACTGTGTAAAAGTTGCGTAAAGGTCATACAAAAATTAATTTAAAATAATTTTTCTTATTCTTTTCCATCCCACCCACAAAATAGCAAAAATAACTTGAAGATTTAGAAAAACTAATAACTTTTTCCAAAAAGGAGAAGGTGAGAGAAGAAAAAGATATAAAAAACGTTTGATGCCTGCTTTAATACGAGGTTCGTCTTTAAAGATATTAATTTTGTTTAGATGTTGTGTAAAAATTAGTGTAAAAATTGAATAAAATTTAGGTTTTATTTGCTTTAAAAAGTTTTTGGGAACTGGAGTTTGGTAATGATTTTTAAGTAGAAAAAAGACTGGATAGATAAAGTTTTGGAATTTATATTTTTTAGTGATTAAAGCGATATTTTGCCATTTATTTATTGACAATCTATTTTTTCTAATTACTTTATCTAAAAAATCATAACGAAAATTACCAGTGAAGTTATGATGAAAAAGATGAAGAGAGAGGTAAATTATTAGATAGTAAGGATTAAGTATAAAAATACTCTCATTATTAATTTTTATTTTTCTTTTAGCAATTAATAAATCGTTGGTTAAATTATCAATTAATTTTTGAGGATATAATTGATTTAGATGACCTAGATGTACGATTGATAAATCAACTAACTGAAGATGAATATCAAAGGTAACGATAAATTGATTATTTTTTTTATAAAAAGTTGCCTCAAGTTCTTTTTTTTGTAGTTTTTTTGCTGTCTTTGACCAATGGAGACTTACTTTTTGATAGTTATTTTTTAACATAATTTTTTCTGCTTTTTCAAAATCTCTTTTATCAATTAAAACATCACAATCAGCATAAATTCTTTGAGGATGAGTACCTTCAAAATAAAGATGAAGGGGTAAGCCTTTTAAAAATACATAGTTAATATTTTCTTTATCAAATTCATTTTTTATTTTGATGATTTCGGAGAAATAATAAGTTGATTGAATAAGATAAAATGTTTCTGGTTTAAATATTTGATTATTGCGTTTTATTTGATAAACTTTTCCCAAAATTTGTTTTGGGTAAATTCTGCCATCATAATTTGGATTGTTATCACCTTTGGTAATCAGATATTTTTTTGTTTTGTAAATTACTCGATGGGTAATGAGTTGGTTTTTCTTTTTAAAAACAATTAAATCATTAACTTTGATTTTTAAAAAATGGGTTTTTTTAAAATAAACCGTATCATTAGGTTGAAGAAGGGGTAACATACTAAAACCAATAGATTTTAGGGGAAGGTTTTTTTTATCTAGGAGTTTATTTAAAATTTTGTTCATATAATCCTTATTTTATCAATAGATTTAAATCTGCTAATAAACTTAGAGTTTTTTTACCTAATTGAATATTAGATTTAAATTATTCGTTTATTTTTTCTAACTTAATAGACCAAACTGAATTGGGGGTCATAAGAATATTCGTTTTGAATTGATTATTTTTCACAGTAATTTTTTCTTGTGTTTCTTGAAGTAAAAGATTAGTTTTTTTAAGATAATATTCTCCATCGCTTAAATTTTTAATCAAAATTGGCACCATTTCAGTATTTTTTTCTTCAGGGTCGTAGTTTGTTAAAACTAGATTGATGCGATTATATGATAAACTGGCTAAAGCTGAAACATAAGTACCTTCACCTTCAACCAAAAGTCGCATATCAGAAAGATCATTTAGAAGTTTTAGGGCTTGATATCGGGGTTTTGGTTTGCCATCGTTGGTAATAATTCCCCAACTTGGATTAATACCATCTTTTATTTCAAATAAAAAGGCCAGTTTATAATTGGCGTCGATAAAGTTACGGATAGCTTTTATGGTATAGGCTGCGCCTAAATTGGTATCGGCCATCGGGTTGGGATTGGAATCATAACCCCATTCACTGATAATTTTTTCTAATTTTTGAAATTGATAGTATTTTGGGTAAGCTAAATATTTATTTAAGGCAATCATATCATCAATAAAATCTTCAGGATTCTTTGAGTAGTGATGCCAGCTTATAAAATCAAGGCGTAAATTGTTTTCCAAAACGAAATCTAAAAATCTATGAATCCAGTTTTTGTATAAAGCAGTTGTTGTCGGGCCACCGATTTTAAAAGGATAAACATTTTGGGCTTTTTTTGCTCCTTTTTCTGCGTAGAAATAAAGTTCATTATAATTCTTTTTGCCAGTATAATACCATTTGCCAAAAGTTTCCAGATCCGGTTCGTTCCAGACTTCATAGTAAATATTGGTTTTCCAAAATTCTGAAAGGGGACCGCAAGGTAAAACGGTATTTTTTCCACTATAACGTTCAATTGTTTTTTGAACTAAAAAAGACCAATCTTTCCATCTTTTTGGCTTTCCAATAAGAGTGCCATCTTCTGATAAACTTTCTGGCATATAACCTAAGACTAAAAAAGGTTTTGCCCCAACATTGTAGATATCGCAAATAGTTTCATCTAATTTTTGCCAGTTAAGAACAATATTACCTTTATTGTCTAAAAAGACAACATCATAAAAATCATAAATATGATCAATGCGAATGTATTGAGGATAAAGACCGGCGACAAGATCGATAACATTTTCAAGCATTCTTACTCCTTTCTCTTCTCCACCTTGAGCTAAAGCCTTAAAACGATCAGGAAATTTGCCCATAGTTTTTTGGGTATCAACAACGATATTGGCTTTTATGGGAGCCGCTTTTGAACGATAAAAAAAATAAAGGAAAAAAGCAGGAAGAAAAAAGATAAAAAAAATTATAAAAAAAAATATTTTTCGTTTCATTTTTTATATTATAATCAATTTGAAAGCTTTAATTTTATATAATGTTTAGGTTAAAAAATCTCATCCACGATAAAAAAATAGTTTTTTATCTTTTTATTTTTTTTATCTTTATCTTTTTCATTTTTTATTTATTTTTTTATAAAAAAGATGCTGATTTTATTTCTTATCAGATTGAAGGCAAAACTTATAAACTTATTATTGCCAAGACAGTCTTTGAACATCAAAAAGGACTGATGTTTTATAAAGATAAAAAAGAAATAAAAGGAGCTGATGGAATAATTTTTATATTTAACAATAAAGATTATCGCACTTTTTGGAATAAGAATACTTTTTTAGATTTAGATGTTTATTGGATTGATGGGGATGTAGTTGTTGCTAAAGATTTTTTACCATCGATTAAAAAGACAAAAGATATTTTTATCATTACTTCTCCCAAACCGGTAGATAAGGTAGTGGAAATAGTTCGTTAATTGATTTTTTAACCTCTTGCTTCAGAAACTTTTTGACAACGTCTTAAAAACGCCTCTTGGGCTAATTTAATGTTTTCTTCTTTTCCTCCCCAAGCTTTTAATCCTTCTTGTTGTAAAGCTCTTCCAAATGAATAACTTAACTGCCAGGGAACTTCGTTTTTATATTTTTCATTCATCACTTTTAAATATTGGGTGGCTTCATCGGGTGAAAGACCGCCAGATAGAAAAACAATTCCTGGAACTTCATTGGGAACGGATTCTTTTAATGCCTCAACTGTTTCTTGAGCAATTTTTTTAGCATCAACTTTGTTTTGAGAATCTTTACCCGGTAAAACCATATTTGGTTTAAGAAGAATACCTTTTAAATCAACTCCAAATCTTTCTAACCATTTGAAAACTTTTTTCAACACATTAATGGTTACTTCTTTGCTTTTATAAATATTATGACTGCCCTCAAGGACTAAAACTTCAGGTTCAACTATTGGCACAAGACCCATTTTTTGGGTGATTAGTGCATATTGAGCTAAACCTATAGCATTTGCGGTGATAGCAGCTTTTGATGGTAAATCATTACCTATTTTGTAAACAGCTCGCCATTTGGCAAAAACAGCTCCCATTTTTTTGTATTCTTCATATCTTTTTTCTAGTTTATCAAGGCCTAAAGTAAAAGTTTCTTCATTTGAGTTAAATTTGTATGTCCCCTCATCAGTTTTTATACCAACTAAAACTCCTTTTTCTTTTAAAATTTGAGCAATCATTTTGCCATTGGGAAGAGGATTTCTTAGTGTTTCATCATATAAAATAATTCCAGAAATATAATTTTCAAATCCGTCAGTTTCTACCATAATTTGTCGCCACATAGAGCGATTTTCAAGATTTGATTCAACCCCAATTGATGCAAGTCTTTTAGTCATTGTTTTTAAACTTTCATCAGCAGCCAGTATTCCTTTTTTTTCTGAAACAAGCTGTTTGGCAATTTGATGTAAGTTGTTCATATTGTTTTAAATTAAATTTCTAATTAGTAAAATTTTAATCGCTTGACTTTTTTTTGTCAAATGGGTAAATTATTAAAAATGGATAGAAATCTTGCTTTAGAGTTTGTCCGGGTAACTGAGGCGGCGGCAATTGAGGCGGCAAAATGGGTGGGTCGTGGTGAAAAGAAAAAAGCCGATGCCGCAGCAGTTTATGCAATGCGGGCTCGTTTTAATCAGGTTGATTTTAAAGGAACGGTTGTCATTGGAGAAGGAGAAAAAGATGAGGCACCGATGCTTTATAATGGTGAAAAGGTTGGTACTGGAAAAGGAGAAGAAATGGATTTGGCAATTGATCCTTTAGAGTGTACTAATAGCGTTGCTTTCGGTCGTTATAACGCAATATCAGTTATTGCTTCCGGTAAAAAAGGCTCTCTTTTGAAAGCTCCTGATACTTATATGGAAAAACTAGCAGTTGGTCCTTTAGCCAAAGATGTTGTTAGTCTTGATTTTTCCGTTGAAAAAAACTTAAAAAATATTGCCAAAGCTTTAAAAAAACCAGTTTCTGAAATTACGGTTATGATTTTAGATCGAGAAAGACATCAGCAACTAATTGATGAGGTAAGAAAGGCGGGTTCAAGAGTGCGGTTAATTACTGATGGTGATGTGTCAGCAGCGATTGCCACTTGTTTTGAGGAGTCGGGGGTTGATGTTTATATGGGAATTGGGGGTTCAACTGAGGCAGTTTTGGCAGCAGTGGCCATGAAAGTGATGGGCGGGGAGATTTTGTGTCGTTTTAAACCTAAAAATGAAAAAGATAATCAAAAACTGCGCGCTTTTGGTTTTAAAGATTTAAGTAAAGTTTATACCAGTGAAGATTTGGCAAAAGGACGAGAGCTTTCGTTTACCGCAACCGGTGTGATTGATGGTCCCCTTCTTAAGGGGGTGGTTTTTGAGAAAAAAAGAATTATTACTCATTCAGTGGTAATTAGAGGAGTTTCTGGGACAATAAGATATATTACAACCCATCATCATTTTTATAAATAATAAAAATTAAAAGTTATTTTTTAAATTATATGAAAGTTGGTCTTAATGGGTTTGGTCGAATTGGTCGAGCGTTTGCTCGAATTGCTTTAAAAAGGGGTTTGGATATTGTTTTAATTAACACTCGAAAAACTCAAAATCCAATGCTTGCTTATTTACTTCAATATGACTCTGTCTATCGTAAGTTTGAAATGGAGGTAAAAGAGGAGGAAGATGGGATTTTAGTTAATGGCAAAAAAATTTTTACTACTCAGAATTCAGAAATAGAAGATATTCCTTGGGATAAATATCAAGTTGATATCGTGGTTGATGCCACTGGTGCTTTTACCAAAAAAGTTGATTTGGAAAAACACCTAAAAGGTTCAGTAAAAAAAGTGATTTTAACCGCACCAGCCAAAGATGAGGAAACACCATTTGTTGTTTTGGGAGTCAATGATGATAAATTTGATTTTCAAAAAGAGATAATAATTTCAATGGCTTCTTGTACTACTAATTGTGCCGCGCCGATGTTTAAGGTCATTTTAGATAACTTAGGGGTTGAGAAAGGATTTTTAACCACAGTTCACTCCTATACTAATTCACAAAATTTAGTTGATGATTCTGGAAAAAAACCCGATCGGGCAAGAGCTGCTGCTTTAAATATTATCCCATCAACCACTGGTGCTGCCAAGGCAGTTTCTAAGGTTATTCCTTCTTTAAAAGGTTTAGTTGATGGAATGTCGCTTCGAGTACCAACACCGACCGTTTCTTTTACTGATATTTCTGTAATTACTAAAAAATCAACAACAGCTGAGGAGGTGAATAACCTTTTTAAGTATTATGCTCAAAATTCAATGAAAGGAATTTTAGCCTATGAAGAACAAGTTTTAGTTTCTTCAGATTATATCGGCTCGCCTTACTCTTGTATTTTTGATGCCAACTATACCAAAGTAATTGATGGTAATTTGGTAAAAATCTTTGGTTGGTATGATAATGAGTGGGGGTATTCAACGAGACTGGTTGATTTGGTTGAAAGATTAACTTCTTTTATTTAATTTGGTTATCTTTTACAATTTTGCCAAAGACCTAATTTTTTTTCTCTGGCTTCTTGTTGGGCCTGTAAAAAAAGATTAGTATATCTAACATCAGGAGGAAAAGTAGCCGCATACGCCAAGCCGTTTTTAACCAAATAAAGATTAACAAATGATCCCTCATCAGTTGACATTTTTTCATCCAAAAAAACATAGCGAAGCAGACGATTATAACGATCTTTTTCTGAGACATCTTTTTGAAGATAAACTCTTTTTCCCAAAACTAATTTTTTATTTTCCTCAAAGGCTTCTTTTGCATAACATTCTATTTTATTTTTTTTATGATTAAGCTCTGGGGTATCGATGCCTATATATCTAAGCTTTTGCCCATTTTCTAAAACAATGGTGTCTCCATCGAGGACTTTGGTTACAAAAAAAGCTTCACTTGAGGCAATTTTTGTCGATAAGATTATTTTTGACTGAGGTAAATTGTTAGAATAAGGGGTGTTTTTTTGATTTGGTTGATTTAAAAATTGATTGACTAAAGAAAAGAATATTAGAAAGATTAAAATCAAAAAGGCAGTTTTTGGAGAAATTTTATTACCGCAGCACATTAAGTGATTTTAACAAATTTGGGTTTTTCGTTGTAATAAGTTTAAAAAAATCCCGAGGTCTTATATCTGCGTCACCTCGGAGGTGTTATAATTTTAAAATCAAATTGTTTTTTTTATCTCTCACGGAAAAATTTTTTTGCTAAAATATAAATTGAATACATTTTTGGGCCTGTAGTTCAGTTGGCTAGAACGCCTGGCTGGCAGTCAGGAGATCAGGGGTTCGAGTCCCCTCAGGTCCACAATTTCATCTTATTTTTTTATCTCAAAGCCATCAAAATTTTCCTTTGGAGTTTCCCAAAAAATTTCAACATCTTCAACCCGAGAAACCGGCGGTCCTTGTTTTAAAAGTTGAATCATCTTTTCTACTTTATCTTCTTCTCCTTGAATTACTGCTTCAACCCCACCAGAAATACCAAAAACCTCTGGTTTATCATAAACATTTCTTACATATCCAGAAACACCTAGCATCTTAGCTTGAATTTTGGTCCACGCCCGAAAACCAACTCCAATAACATCGCCTTTTATATACAAACGCGCTTGTTTAATCATATAACTTTATTTTATTATAATTTTATCATCGGATCAATTTCTTTTGCTTTCTTTAAATAAAAGTTAGCCAATTTAAAATCCCCTTCTTCCTGATAAAGTTTTGATAAAGCAACAAGAATATCGCGACTTTTTGGATTCTTTTTTAATGCTTCTTTAAGCTTTTTAATTTTGATTTTTCTTTGTTCATCTTCAAAATAAACTTCTTTGATCATTGAGTCTCCAAAAATACTTGTAAATCTTTTGAGTTCGTTTTTAAAATAAGGAAAATTTTTTATTTTTCTTAGATATTCAACCACCGCCTTTTTGTCATTGTTGATTAATCTTTCATACAAAAAAGAAATGTTTTGGGAAAAATAAATATTTAAAATCAAAAAAAGAAAAAGAAACACCGAAAAAATTTTAGGAAGATTTTCTTTCATCCTAATTTATTTTAACAAAAAAACTTTTTTAGGATTATAATTTTTAATATGAATCCTTTTTTGGAATCTCAAATTTTTGTTGATCGCTTAATTACTGTTTTTTTAGCTTTGGCGGCATCATTAATGGCTGGCCTTCTTACTTTTTTGGTTTTTTATCTTATTGTTCTATATTTTCGGATTAAAAAAAGGGAGAAAATTTCTTTAGAAATGATAACTTTGGAGGTAAAACTACCAAAAGACAATGAAATTAAAATCGATGCGGCCGAACAGATGTTTTCTTCTTTTTCTTCGTTAAAAAAATCTGGTTTTTTTTCTTTTTTGGAAGTTGATGATGTTTTAGCTTTTGAAATCGTTGGTAAACAAGCTGACATTCGTTTTTATGTTTCCGTCCCCTCTCGCTTAATTGATCTTGTGGAAAAAAATATTTATGGTTTTTATCCCCAGGCTGATATAAAAAAAGTCGATGAGCCCAATATTTTTTCTGAAGATGGAAAAGTAGCCTATGCGGGATTGGTTTTAAAAGAAACTCATTATTATCCAATAAAAGTTTACAAAGAGTTACCAACCGATCCTTTAGCCGCCATTACCTCAGCTTTATCAAAAATGGGAGAAGGAGAGGGGGCAATGGTGCAGATTCTTATTCGCCCAGCTTCAGGAAAGATAAAAAAAATGGGAAAATCATATGTTGCTTTAACCAAAAAACAAGAGGCTGATCCGCAAAAAGCAACTTTTAAAGTTGATCCAAAAATTTTAGAAAAAATTGATGAAAAAGCATCAAAACCTCAGTTTGAAACTACTATCCGTTTTGTTGTTTCTGCTAAAAATAAAGATATCGCAAACGTTCATCTAAAAAACTTAAAAACTGCTTTTTCTCAATTTACTTCTGATTTAAATGGGTTTAAAGGAACACGAATTTTATTTGCTGGTGGTTTTATGATTAATTTTATCTATAAATTCTTCCCCATCGTTGATCCTCCTTTTTTCAAATCTATCTCTACTCTCTCAACTGAGGAACTGGCTACTATCTTCCATTTTCCCAACAAAACAATTGAAACTCCTCACATTCAATGGTTAAAAGCCAAAACTGCCCCAATTCCTGCTGAAGTACCAACCAGTGGGGGTACTTTTATTGGTATTGGGTATTATCGAGGTATAAAAAGACCGGTTTACATTCTTCCAAAAGATCGAATGCGTCATACTTATATTATTGGAAAAACCGGTGTTGGAAAATCAGAACTTTTAAAAGAAATGATTAAACAAGATATCAAAGCAGGGTATGGGGTTTGTGTGATTGATCCTCATGGCGATTTGGTCGAAGATGTCTTGCGATATATTCCACCAGAAAGAGCCGAAGAGGTAATTTATTTTGATCCTTCAGACATCCAAAGACCAATGGGTTTAAATATTATGGAAGCTTATAACGAAGAACAAAAACACTTTATCACTACCTCAATTATTAATCTAATGTATAAACTTTATGATCCCCAACGGACTGGAATTATTGGTCCCCGGTTTGAACATGCGGTAAGAAACGCGATGTTAACCGTTATGAGTGAACCAGGAACAACTTTTGTAGAAGTAGTTCGTTGTCTGACTGACCCAAAATATGTTCAAGAGATTTTACCAAAAGTCCAAGATCCAATTGTTCGCCGCTACTGGACCGATCAAATTGCGCAAACCTCAGACTTTCATAAATCAGAAGTTTTGGATTATATTGTTTCAAAATTTGGTCGCTTTGTTACTAACAAAACGATGAGAAATATTATTGGGCAGTCAAAAAGTGCTTTTGATTTTCGAAAAGTAATGGATGAGGGCAAAATTCTTCTTATCAATCTTTCCAAAGGAAAATTGGGTGAGGAAAACTCTTCTTTTTTAGGATTGGTTTTAATACCCAAAATTTTAGTTGGCGCCATGAGTCGACAAGAGATTCCCGAAGAACAACGAAGAGACTTTTATCTTTATGTTGATGAGTTTCAAAACTTTGCCACTTCGGATTTTGCGGTAATTTTATCGGAAGCAAGAAAATATCACTTAGCCTTAACCGTTGCCAATCAGTTTATTGGCCAAATGGAAGAAGAGGTAAAAAATGCCGTTTTTGGTAATGTAGGAACCTTGATTTCTTTTAGAATAGGGGTTACTGATGCTTCTTATGTTCAGCGTGAGTTTCAACCTATTTTTTCTGAATCAGACTTAATTAATGTAGAAAGATTTCATGCTTACATGAAAACAATTGTTAATAACGAGCCAGTCTCTCCTTTTTCTGTTGATATGACAAAAGATATCCAAAAAATTAAAAAAGAGGCTAATGAAAAACTGGCTCAAGCAATTATTCAACTGTCAAGATTAAAATATGGTAAACCAAAAGAGCTGGTTGAGGCAGAGATTGCTCAAAGAGCCAGGCTTTAAGTAAGATTCAAAATGATTTAATTTAATATTTTAAATTTATTAATTTTAAATTTTTAATTTTCATTTTGAGATTTGAATTTTAAATTTTGAATTTTTTATAATGCTTATTTCATATCAAACTCAATTAACTAAAAAAGTTAATTTAGCAGGTAATGTCTATTTATTTGAGTTTTCTTTAGTTGAGCCAAAAGAGATTAGTTTTTTAGCCGGTCAGTATTTGATCTTATCGGTTCCACATAATGGAAAAATTTTTTCACGTTTATATTCTATTGCTTCCCCTTCTTGGCAAAAAAACTCATTTGAGTTGGTGGTGGAGTTGGTTGAGGGAGGAATGGGATCAACTTATTTGAATAGTTTAAATATTGGCGATAAAGTTTTATTTAAAGGTCCAGCCGGGATGTTTACTTTAAAAAAAACTGACAAAAACAAAATTTTTTTTGCCACAGGTACCGGAATTGCGCCAATAAGAAGTATGATTAATGAAAATCAGTTTTTATTAGAAAATAAAGATAAAAATAAAAATGAAAAAAAGATTTGTGATTATCTGTTTTGGGGGATGAAAAATAAAGATTATATTTATTTTTTTGATGAATTTAAAAATCTAACAAAAATTAATAATTTTCATTTTAAAATTTGTTTATCAAGAGAAAGGGATTTAAAAGATTTGGATCAGCGATTTTTTGCTCTTGGTCACGTTGATTATGTTTTTGAAAAAGAACTTTATTCTGAAATCAAAAATTCTTTATTTAATTTTGACTTCTATCTTTGTGGATCAAGAGAGGTGGTTGAGTCGTTGCGTAATTATTTACTAAAAAAAAATATTCCTTCTTCCAATATTTTTTTTGAAAAATTTTAAAACCATATCATATTAATGCGATGTTAACTCTTTTTTTAACTATATAAAACTATTTATTTTGTTTAAAATTTAATCATAAAAATATATAATCTGTTGAAAATTTAAAATATTTTTTAATGTCAGAAGAAATTCATATTTTTAGAAAAATCATCAGAAACGGAGTTGAAATAAAAATAAAAAATAAAAAATATCTAACTGCTTACCCTTCATATATTTGGGATAAATTCCCCAAGTCATTGCATAAAATTTTTGCCGATTCATTGACTTTTATTGCTACTTGGCATCTTGGTTTTGATAAAAAAAAATCAGTTATCTATCATTTTTCTCATCCACCCATTGAAGCAGTTTTTTTTAAGATTTTATTTTATTCTTTACCGATGAATATTTTTGAAAATCAAGATTTAAAGACGAGTCAGGTATTAAAAAATTTTTATAACGTTTTTTTTCAGAAACAATTTAAGGGAGTTAATTATCATTATAGTGGCAAAAAGGTTAAGAAAAGATTAAGGGACAAAGCTTTACTTCTTTTTTCTTTTGGAAAAGAATCACTTTTAACCTATGGTCTTTTGGATGAACTGGGAATTTTGGTGGTGCCGGTTTTTATCAAAGAGCCATATTCTAATTTCGAAAATAGTCATAAAAGAAAGCTGGCAAAACGCTTTTACGAAAAACTTCATGAAGAAGTGATTTTTTTTCCTTTGCCTTTTGGTCGATTACGAGAAGTGACTGGTTTTTACTGGGGATGGGATATTATTTTGTCTCAATATGTTTTTATCCTTCTTCCTTTTTATTTTTATCATCAAGCAAAATATCTTTTTATTGGCAATGAACAGAGTTGTAATTTTTATTTGAAAGATAAAGAAGGCTATTTTATCAATCCGGTTTTTGAGCAAAGTGTTTTGGCGATGCAGCATTTATCAGATATTCCAAAGCTCTTTTTTATCAATACTCACATTGGGAGTTTAGTTGAACCCATTCATGAGATATTTGCTTTATATATTCTTCATCATCGTTATCCTGAAATTGGAAGATTTCAAATGTCTTGTTTTTCTGAAGAAAAAGAGGCCAAAAAAAAGCGTTGGTGTGGAGTTTGTGAAAAATGCGCCCGAATTTATATTTTTTTAAAAGCGTTAAATATTTCTCCAGAAAGAGTTGGTTTTTATAATAATGATATGTTATCTTTTAAAAAGAAAGATTTATATGTGATTTTTAATGGAGAAAATGATTTAAGTTCTTATGGAGGTTCGGGATTGGGAAAAGATGAACAGCTTTTGGCTTTTTATTTAGCTTATAAAAATGGAGCAAAAGGAGATTTAATTGAACTGTTTAAAAAAGAATATCTTAAAGAAGCTGAAAAAAGGCACAAAGAGTTAATCAATAACTATTTTGGGATTCATTCTTCTTATACTCTTCCCTCTTCTCTTCGTAATCGGGTGTTGAATATATTTAAAAAAGAACAAAATAAAGTTTTTAGTTCTCTTTTTACTTTACTGTCCAACCGCCATCAACCACCAAAACCTCACCGGTAACAAAATCGGCCTCATCAGAAGCTAAATATAAAGCGGCATAGGCAATGTCTTCCGATTCACCCAAGCGAGGGTAGGGAGTTTGATCCTCAAACCCTTTTTTAGTTGCTTCATCAGCGAGCAAACCTTTTGTCATCTCAGTTTTTATTACTCCCGGGGCAATAACATTAACATTAATTTTATTTTTGGCGTATTCTAAAGCCGCCGCCCTTGTAAGAGCAATAATTCCACCTTTGGAGGCACAATATGGACCAATTTGGTTAAAACCAACTAACCCAGCAATTGAGGCGATATTAACAATTTTTCCTTTCCCAATTTTTAACATTTCAGGAATTACTCGCTTCATGCAATAAAAAACACCTTTTAAATTGATGTCTATTATTTCATTCCAGATTGCTTCATCGGTTTGATGAAGTGGGCCAAAGCGAACAATTCCGGCATTGTTGATTAAGATGTCAACTTTACCATATGTTTCTACTGCTTTTGAAACCATTCGATCAACATCTTCCCATTTTGAAACATCGGTTTGAACAAAAATTGCCTCACCACCTAAATTTTTAATTTCCAAAACCGTTGCCTCACCTTTATCAACTCGGCGATTAGCAACAATCACTTTTGCTCCTTCTTTGGCAAAAAGGATGGCGGTTGCTTTGCCAATTCCTGATCCAGCGCCAGTAATAATTGCCACCTTATTTTGAATTTTCATAGGTTAATTTAAGTAAATTTATAACTTTTATAAATAATATCATATAATAATATAATATCATAATGTTATAACCATGATTATGGTATTTTTTGTAAAATTTTTAAATTATTTTCGCCATCTTGGCCCTTTTTTGTAAAAATTATCATCTTTCCAAGTTTTATTTTTTTGGTAATACTTTCTTAATGGTCCCATTTTATACCAAAATCGATTTAAATTAAAAAAATCAATCAGATAAGCGCTTAAAAAAATGACTAAAATATAAAAAACAACAATCAGGAAAAATTTTTTTTATAAGAAAACTCATATTCTTTTAAAAGCTTTATTCCAAAAATAACTCCCAAAACTCCAACCAAAATCATCCACCAAGGAAAGTTAGTTAAAATTAGATTTAGCCGATAATGATAAATCGGCCCATAATGACGGCGTAAAAGAAAAAGGATAAAGTTGAAAATAAAAATGGTTGAAACAGTTGAAAAAACTGTTCCTAAAAAAAGAAGGATGGAACCTAAAATAAAACACCATTTTGGTTTCATCTTTATCTCACCTTTTTTTATTTTTTCCAAGACTTGATTTTTTACCGATTTCGATTTTGACATAAGTTTTTTAAATATTTTTTTGCCCGAGAAAGGCGTGCCGCCAATGTCCCGGGTGGAATTTTTAACGAGTCAAATATCTCATTATAAGATAAATTTTCAAAATAATATAAAACAATAATTTCTTTATAATTTATTGGTAAATCATTTAAGCACTTTTTTAAAGCCTTTTCCAACTCTTTTTTAGCTAAATCATTTTCCATATTTTTTTCATCAATGATTTTTATTTCTTCGTTCAAAGGAAAAAATTTTTTCTTTTTTTTCAAATAGTTTACTGCTAAATTATGAGCAATCCTAAATATCCAGCTAGAAAATTTTTTTCTAACATCAAAACTATTAAGATTGACATAAATTTTGATAAAAACTTCCTGGACTAAATCTAAAACTTCATTTTTATCATCAATAACATAAAAAATATAGCGTTCTAGTTTTTTTTGATAACGATCAATAATTTCTCCAAAAGCATCTTTGTCTTTTTTAATTTTTTTAGTTAATTGTTCATCGGTTATATTTTTTTATTTTTTGCTGCCGGCAGCATTTTTAAATTTTATTTATTACGATTATACCCTTTTCCACGACCAAAACCGCCTCCTAATCTTTGACTTAAACCTAACTCGACTTTGATTTTATTTGCTTCATCAACTTTTTCCTTGAAGTATAAGATTTCTCATTTCAACAAATTTGGAAAAATTTAAAGCGTTAATCTTTTGAGTGATTGGTCGGTTGCCCATTAAATTTTTCCAAGCATTATAGTCTTTTTTCTCAAAAGTTTTTAACATCGCCTGATGACGTTTTGGAGTATAATTTGGACCTTTAACATTTGGGTTGCCTCGATAGGCAAGAGCGCTTTTTGAAAAAACAAAAACCAAAGCTAAAGTTAAAACGCCAGTTGTGATTAAAGTTTTTTTCATATTTTTCACCCCCTTTACAATAAATTAATATAACTTTTTTAAAAAATTCTTTCAGTTAATGAAGATTAAAGAAGTTTTGAGAAAAAAAAGGTTATTTTTTCTTTTACATGTATTTACCCCAAAAAGAGTATAAAGTCCGCAAAATTGAAAAAGACCGGTGAAAATTAAAACAACACCCATTATCAAAAGTACCCACCTTGGCCATTCGCTAATTTGTGTGGCTAAAAAAACCGCAATTACTTCCAAAGTGATCCTTATTTTTTTATCGGTTTCACCGACGTTTTTTTGGAGTTTCATATATTAATGAAAACAAATTTTTTTGTAACATTTAAAAATTAAAAATTAGTAGCTAATTTAGGGAATTTAGTCTATATAATAACTTGAACAAAAATAATCCAAAACAATCACCACTCAAGAAATCCTCACCTTTTTAATCAAAAATCATTCTTTGCTAATAAAAAAAATAAAAAACTTCTTTTATAAAGCGCAAGTTAGATTAATGCTTTCAAAAATTTATCGAGGCTGATTTAGTATTGAGGATTATCCTCAAAGAGGATAATCCTATGCCACTATAAAGATTTGCGGTTTTTTTGTATGATTTTTCAATTAGGTACCGTCTTTATTTTGCTTCTGATTTTTGATTGGGTAAGACTTAAACTTGACAGAACCAAATACAAACTCATAGAATATTTTCTTTTTAATTTTTCCTTGTCGTCTTTTATTTTAAAATGTTTTAAAGCATATCTTACAAAAATATCTTTTTACACCTCTAACTTGACCATATTTAATAACAGAATAACCATTGCATTTTGGGCATTTTTATTCATAGAAATAAAAATTTATAATAAAAGATTATTATAACAAGATAAAATATCGTTTTTACCAATACATTTTTTTAATGATGCCAGTTTTTCATATATAATTGATACCGCAAAACCAAGAGATGCTCAAGATATAGTTATGGTTCAATATCTAAGTTGGTTGGCGACTTATCCTAATGACCAATATCAAATAACAAAAGAGGATATTGAATTGAAATTTGGAAATTTTGAGGAAAAAGTAAGAAAACGACAGCTTTTTTTAACTACAATAAGAAACAATCAAAATGTAATATATTTAGTTGCAAGAATCAATCAATGCGTTGCTGGTTTTATCTATGGACAAAAAACAGCGGAAAGTAATTTATTAGATGCATTATATGTTTTGCCTGAATATCAAGGTAGAGGGGTAGTTTAGTAAATAATTTTATTATTTGGGCGGGTGCAGAAAAAAAATATTCGTTTAACAGTTGTAAGATATAATGTAAAAGCGATTAATTTTTATTTAAGGTTAGGTTTTATAAATTGTGGCGAAATTCAAACAGATTTTGGTAAATTACCTGATGGTAGATTTATCCCAGAAATATTAATGATTAAATTTGGATGCAATAAATAATAATTTAAATTCTAGAATTATTTTTAATAATTTATGAACTGAGAAAAAATAAATTTCGATTTGAGTCAGTTCAATAACGAGTAAAATACTATCGTTTGCCAAGATGATTTTTTAACGACAACTTCCTCTTAGATATTAAATTTTTAGATTCCGCAATAGTTTAAAGTTTATCCTAATTTATCGTCTTAATTTACAAAGACATTATGTTACATAATTTAAATAATTTTTATATCTACTTTATGTTATTTTACCCCAAAAATTCATTGATAAAAATTTTTTTATTTTTTTGACTTTTTTTATTTTTATGTCCTAAAAGTAGGGGATGCTTCAAAATTAGCACCAATTGATAAATTAAGTTTAGTTTTGACCATAATTTTAGCCGGTTTGATTTTGCAAGAGAAAATTACTATTCCTATTTTAATTGGGTTAGTTTTAATGACAGTAGGAGCTTTGATTATTGTTTTGGTTAAATAAATTTATACCAATCTTTTTTTCTTTCTTTTTGGGCCTTATCCATTTCAACAATTTTTGGATTGGCTTTTTCATAGTCGCCAATTTTTCCCAAGGCAATTAAAACAAACGGGGTGTGATTTGTATCCAATAATTTTTTTGCCTTTTCTTTATCCAATCCAGCCATTTGATGGGTATAATATCCAAGAATTTGTGCTTGATAAACTAAGGCAGAAACTGCCTGACCCAAATCATATTGAGCGTATTCATTTTTTCCGTATTGATCTTTTTTGATATAACAAGCTAATATCAAAACTGGTGCTTCTTTTGCCCAAAAGTTACCTTCAACTAAAGCTTCTGATATCTTTTTAAAAAAAGAAGAACCTTTTTTTGCTACATAAAAAAACCAGGGTTGACGATTGTAAGATGAAGGTGAAAAACGAGCCGCTTCTAAAATTGTTTCAAGATCGCTATTTGGTAATTCTTGACTAGAAAACACTCTTGGACTAAAACGGGAAAGAAAAAAGTCTGAGATGTTTTTTTTACTTTTATATTTTCTTAGATCAATTATGTCTTGAGTTTTCATAAATTTTAACTTATACTTTATTTGTAATAGTTATAAATTATAAAAAAGTATTATTATGAAAGCAATCGATTTTTCCTTACCTGATCAAAATGGAAAAGTTCATAATCTTTTCTCATACAAAGGAAGGTGGGTACTTTTGTACTTTTATCCAAAAGACGATACTCCAGGTTGTACCAAAGAAGCCTGTGGTTTTCGTGATAGTTTAAATGATTTAAAAAAATATAATGTCGTTGTATTAGGAGTATCAGCCGATTCAGTTTCTTCCCATCAAAAATTTGCTAAAAAATATAATCTTAATTTTCCTCTTTTATCTGATGAAAAAAAAGAAGTGATAAAATCCTATGGGGCTTTTGGAAAGAAAAAATTTATGGGTAAAGAATTTGAGGGGATTTTAAGAATTAGTTTTTTAATTAATCCTGAAGGTGAGATTGTGAAAAAATATGACAAGGTAAAACCAGAATTTCATGCTATTGAAGTCTTACAAGATTTAAAAAGTCTATTAACTAAAGATCAATAAAAAATAATAGTTTTTTTCAAAAATTTTTTCATTTTCTGAAGAGAATATTTTTTATTCAATGATTTAATTTGAAAAGATTAATAAATTAAATCTAATTTACTTTTATATCAGTTAAAGTTAAAATAAAAATTTATTAAAGTAAAGTGGAAATACCAACAGGAAATATAAAAGAGCGTTTTATTCCTTTAGATAGTAAAGATTATTTAAATATTGGTGATATAAATAAAGCTTTAAGTGAATTAAATTTACAATCTTGTAATTTATTAATACAACCTTCCACAATTTTTTATGTGAAGAAGGGTGATGGTGATAATAATATATTTATTCCAAGATTTGCCTCTCCCCAAATTCAACCAACAGTAGCAACTTCATTACTTAGACAAGTTGAAGAAGTGATAGCTGCTTTTTCTCCCCATTTTGCCACAATACCAATTAATTTACAAGAAAAAATAATTAAAGCTTTTCAATCTATACGTAAAGAAGGAGAAATCGTTGAAGTTGATGGATTAATTACTCCTAAAGAATCTCCTTTAATTAAAACTATTGTTGGTTTTGATGAAAATTTGCAAAACCCAAGATTTAATGTGCATTTTTATGATAAAGAAAAAAAAGATTTTCAAAGATCAATAAGAATTATTTTTATTGATGCAAAGACAGAATTAAGAATAAAAAGAATTAATGAAGAATTAAATAAATTAAATTCAGAAGAATTAGGAAATTATTTAAATTATTTTAAAAAAATTTGGAATACTTATAGTAATGATGGATTATTAGAAAGACTTATTGCTAATGAAAGATCATTGGGATTTATGGCTTCAGATAAAGGGTTAACAGCTATAGATTTACATGAATTACTTATTAAATTCAAGTCTGAAAAAGAAATGTTAAAACATTTAGTTGAATCTGATTTCAAAGGTTTAAATTTAGATTTATTTCAAAAAAAAGTTTTATTAGCAAGATATGAAAGATATCAAGGTGAGAAAAATGTAGAATTTGTTGATTCCATTGTTCCAAACCAAATCGATATTTTAAGAAAGGCTATAGAATTACTTAGAGAAAAACCTTTTGGTGATCAAGAAAAAGAAGAAATAGAAAATTATTTAAAGGAATTAATTAATATTTTTCAAAGTGGTAAAGAAGTATTTTTTCATAATATCGGTAGAGGAATTTTAGCAAAGTTTAATCCTAAAGAATTTTATGATGGTAAACAACATCATTTTGAAAGGTTGTTAAGAATATTAAAGTCAGGAGGTTTAATACCTGCTGAAGGTGCTTATTCTAAAGGTATTTATTTATCAGTTTTTAATCTTTCTTTTGATTCTTTAAAAAATTTCATTAGTTTTTTAATTCAATCCTATGAACCAGAAGAAGGTGTTAAAAATTTTACACTTTTAAAACTTAATTTTTCTTTATTGTTTGAAAAGTTAAAAAATCCTTTTAATTCTCCAATTATTCTTGAATTAGATATGAATTCTTTGCCAAGATTTAAGCATCAAACTTGTGCAACTTGTTATGTAGGAATACCTAAAGAAAGAATAAGAAGAATAGTGGTAGAAACAATTGAAGATATAGAAAAAGTAAGAGAAGTTTTAAAACAAGTAGGAATGGATATTCCATTAATTACTTTAGATAGATTTAAAAAAGAAATCTCTCTTTTGGAGGAGGCAAGAAGAAAATGTTTTCAAGAATTAGGAATTAATTTGTTTTAAGAATAAGAGCATAAATAATCATGCTTTTTTAAACTTAAACTTTATAATTTATAACATTAATTTATATTGATTGATTAACTTTTAACTGCTTATAAATATTTATCACAAGAGTTTGAAATCTTATAAAATTAGAATAATGATTAAAGATGAAAATCACTCAAAATTTTAAGAATATCAAGATTAACAATGCATCAATTTGTATTGGAAAAAATGCAGATATTTTCACATTAATCATTATTTTTTTATATTTCTCAAAGAAGCTTTTTTTGAATTTCTATAATATTATTTCAATAATATTTTTTTGATTTAAATTTATTTATTTAATTTTATTCTGTTTTTGTTAAAAAATTAATGTTATTATTAAACCAATATTGTTTATGATTTTAAAATCAGGTGGTTGATGAGGAATAAGATTTTTTTGATTAATTAATAACTTTCAAATTAATAATATTCAAGAATTTTATGAGTTTTTTATCCTGATTTAATTTTTTGACCAATTTTTTAATAGGGTCAGTTTTACGAGATTATTATTATTTTTATCTGTTATTTGGTTATGATTGATTTAATTTTATTTTTTTTATATAATCATAACTATAGTTTTTAATATAGAGTTGTTATAAAAAAACGATACCGAATAGAAATTGAGATTGTTTGAGTTGCTTTCTTTAAAAAAATATTGCGGTATCGGATAGTTGTTTTTTTATTTAATTGTTGTGGAAAGAAGAAGCTATCATAAAGAAAGTTTGATCGATAATGAAGAAGATATTTTTATTGTTCATAGTGGTAATGATAGAATCGGGGGAATTGCTATTCAAGTTATATCATCTAAGTTAAATCATAAAGGATATCATCCATCGCTCTTTCTTGATTTTGGAGCGTTAATGGATATTTCGGGTCGTCATTTTGGTAGGTATGATAATTTATCCTATCACAATGGTTTAAGACCACTGATTCAACTTGGTATTTTACCACCGATTCCAAATTTTTATCGAATTGATATTCCCAATCAACCGCAAACAATTGATGAGTGGAAAAAAGTTTTAAAAAATAAAGACGCTGTTTTAAATTTTCAAAATAAAATGCCTATTGAACAACTTGCTGTTTTAGCAAGTCATTTTCACTGGGATCATGTTGGTAATATTGGTTTTATTAATGAAAAAATTCCTTTGGTATCCAATGCATTAACTTATCGAGTGATCCAGACAATGGAAAAACACTGGGGAGCTAATTGGCGAAGAGAGGTAACTTTTTATCGATATAGAAATGGGGGAAAAATGAAAGGATCGTCTGCTGTTTGTTATCGTCAATATAGAAATATTATCAATGGAGTAGAAATTGAAATTGGACCTTTTAAGGTTAATTTTTTAAATGTAAGTCACAGTGCTGTTGGATCATCAGCTATTGATGTTATTTTACCCAGTGGTAAAAGAATTCATTATACAGGCGATATAAGAAGGGGAGAATTGACCAACAGTTATCTTGAATGGCTTAAAAAACAAGACTGGTTTGATGTTTTTTTAATAGATGGAACAAATATCGGTAAAGATAAGGTAGTAATTACTGAAGAGGAGGTAGCAAAAGAAATTTTTAAACAATTAAAAAATAATAAGGGAACTTGTTTTATTATGATTTCTCCACGACATTTTGAAAGAATGTCAAATATTATTGATGCAGCTAAAAAAACTGGAAGAAAGATATATTTACCTTTAGTCTGCGGTTTTTATCTTGATCAGATTCATGATTTAAGATCTTTAGATGAAAGAATCCCCAATCTTTATGATGATGATATTTTTGTTTATCTTCATTCAGCAAATAGCGGTAAATATCAGGCAACTGATTATCCAAAAGAGTTAAGAGAATTTGCTTTTTCTCCTAATTCTAAAATAAAACGAATAAATTTTGATGATTTGAAAGTATTAGAAAATGAAGATGCAGTTGTCATTTTAACTTCTTTATCTCAAATGATTAATTTTTTTTCTTACAATTTTTTTCCAAGAGGAGGTTTTTATATTCATTCTGCATCAGATGCTTATGATGAAAAAGGATTAATTGATTTAAGACAAATTAAAAGAATTTTATCTCAAGTTGGCTATCGTTATCAACAAATTCATGCTTCAGGACATTTTAGTGAGTCTGATTTAGCTTATTTTATAAATGAAATAAAAGGTAAAGTTGGTTTATTTATTCCTATCCACACAGAAAATCCTGTTCGTTTTTCTAAATTAATAGGAGATGATAAAAAAGTAAAAGTGCTATCAAGAATTTATCGAGGTTATCCTTATAGTTTTGATGGAAAAAACTTATTGATTGATTGATTGATTTGTTGTAATATTTTTAATAGAATGACTAGTAATAAAAAAAACTTGGTTTATGATGATAAAATAGAAAAAAATGATTTTATTTTTCCGATACAAAATTGTCCATTATGTGGGGAAAAAATCTCAGCTCTTCCAGGGACGCGTGATTCTACTTGCAAAAATTGTGGCTTTAAAGATCCTTGTTGTGAGTAGATATGATATAATCTAATTTTAATGAGATTAACAACAAAAAATATTCATCTTGGTGTTGAAGAGATTGATCCGGTTTTTGATTCAGTCACTCCTCCTATCTTTCTCACCTCCACCTATCGCTTTAAAAACGCTGCTCAAGGGGCAAATCGTTTTTTGGGAAAAGAAAAAGGGATGATTTATTCCCGCTTTACCAACCCAACTGTTGATTTACTAGCCAAAAGACTGGCAGCCTTGGAAGAGGCAGAGATGGCGATAGTTACCTCATCAGGAATGGCGGCAATTTCTTTAGTTTTACTTCATTTTTTGAAAAAAGGTGATCATATTTTGGCTCATAAAGTAATTTATGGTGGTACTTTTGAGTTTATCAGTCGGATTTTGCCAAGGTTTGGGATTGAGGTTTCTTTTTGTGATTTTTCAGATGAAAAAGAATTTGAAAAATCAATTAAAAAAAATACAAAAATTATTTACTTTGAAAGCCCAACCAATCCTTTACTTGAGGTTTTGGATATTAAAAAAATCTGCGATTTTGCCAAAAAAAACAATATCTTAACCGTTTTTGACAATACTTTTGCCCCACCACCGCTTCAGTATCCAATAAGATTAGGAGTTGATATTGTTATTCATAGCTTAACTAAATATATTGGTGGTCATTCTGATTTAATTGGGGGAGCAATCGTTGGCTCAAAAAAATATCTTGAGCCCCTTTTTCAAAAAAGTTTTATTTTTTTTGGCCCAACTTTATCACCTTTTTCTGCTTATTTAGCTTTGCGAGGGTTAACAACACTTGAGGTTAGAATCAAAAAACAATCAGAAAACGCCTTAAAAATTGCCTCATTTTTGGAAAAGCATCCAAAAATTGAAAAAATTTACTATCCGGGTTTGAAAAGTCATAAAAGTTATCAATTAGCCAAAAAACAAATGACAGATTTTGGTGGAGTTTTGTCTTTTGTGGTAAAAGGTGGTTATAAAAAAGCAGAAAGTTTGGTAAATAACGTAAAAATAATTAATTTAGCTGTTTCTTTGGGAGCGGTTGAGAGTCTTATTGAGCATCCAGCCTCAATGACTCATTCTGAGCTAACCCCCAATGAGCGAAAAAAAGCAGGAATTGAGGAAGGATTAGTTAGGCTTTCGGTTGGATTGGAGGCGGTTGAGGATTTGATTGATGATTTGGAGAGAGGGTTGAGATGAAAGCGATTTTTAATTATGTTAAATTCTAACTCTTTAATCAAAACCTTTATTAAGCTTTGTTCTATCCCTTCTCCATCGGGAAAGGAAAGAGAGATAGCTGATTTTGTCTTAAGCAAAATAAAAAATAAAGTTGATGAGATTTTTGTTGATAAGGTGGGTAATATTTATTTAAAAATTTTGGGAAAAAATAATAAGTTTCTTCTTTTTTCTGCCCATTTGGATACCGTTGAACCAGCTGGCAAACAAAGAATTTTTATCGAAAAAGATGTTATCAAAGGTGAAGGAAAATATGTTTTGGGAGGAGATAATAAGGTGGCGCTGGCAGCAATTTTAGACTTTATTGAGAACTTTGATAGAAAAAAGGCTTTTAATAATTTAGAAGTCATTTTTTCAGTCAAAGAAGAAACAGAAGGTAGTTTAAGACATTTTCCCAAAAACAAAATTAAAGCAAAGCATGCGTTAGTTGCCGATGTTTCTTTACCGATTGGAAAAGTGATGACTTCCGGTTCTTATGTTGGGGGGTATGCGATAAATATTTCTTTTGCTGGGGGACATGTAAGACTTTTGGAAAATGATATTGGTCATCCCCTTAATTTTTTTATTAATTTTGTTAAAAAAATCCCTTTTGGAAAAATAAATAAAGAAACCATCGTTAATATTTCAAAAATTAGGATGGGTGAAAGTTTTAATAGTATTCCCTCTTTATTATATTTTTCTGGTGAGATAAGAACCTATGATAAAAAAACTTATGAGAATTTTTTTAAAAAAATAAAAACAATTACTCCAATTTTAGATAAAAAATTTAATACTCGAAGTAAACTTGAGCTTTATCCTTATTGTCTGGGATATAAGTTAAAAGACAAAGATTTATTAGCTATAAAAAAAGTTTTTCAAAAATTAAAAATTAAATTTGAACCGATAAAAAGTTATTCGGTTGGTGATTTTAGTATTTTAAATGAGTGGGGGATAAAAACAGTAAACATCGGCAATGGTAATATCGATACTCATACTGTTTTTGAAAAAGTGCCGGTTTCTTCGCTTTTACTTCTTCGAAAGATTTTTGAGGATTATTATTTTGGTTTTAATTAGCAAAGTTAAATATCTTATAGTATAATATAATTTTAATATGAACGTAGGAGAAATAGTATTAAGATATTTACAACGTGTTTATCCTTATTTTAGAGAAGGATTACCTACTTTAACTATTTCTCCTTTTGAGCAAAGAGGAGAAAATAAAGGAAGAGAGCAATTTATTAATGGTCTTTTAGAAGAAAATAAAAAATTTGAATTAGGATTTAAACAAGATGGTGATGCTTTTTCTTTAATTACCCCCGCCGCCTCACCTCATACACCTGAAATGATAAAAATTCAAGATGTCAACAATCAAGAAGTTAAAATTCCAGCTCATTTGATTGTTTGGTGGGGAAAAATTGGAGAAAGAGTGGATTTTTTATCTCTTTCAAGAATGAATGAAGAAGAAAGAAAAAATATTTTTTCTTTAATTGAAGGCGTTATTAGATCAGCCTGGCAGTTTTTATATGAGAGATTACCAGAAGAATACAAAAACGATTCCACTAAAGTTTTGGAAATATATGGTTTGGTGGGTCATGCTACCAAAGAACAAAGAACAGCAACCGGTTTATCAAGAGGAGCACAAAGTAATCCAGAAGGACATATTAATATCTGTTTTCATCCATATGAAAAATATAGAAAACAAGTAGAAAAAAGAGGAATAAACGCGGCGGATTTTTTGAAACATAACGGAGTAATGGATACAATTTTAATGAAAAACTGGGGCGATTTTTTTAGTCAAATAACTGGTTTTCTTTTAAAAATACCTAAGTTAAGTATTTCTTGGGAATTAAAACACGCTTTTTCCCAAGATCAAATTTCAATCTATGAAGGATTGAGACTAAATTTTTATGAACAACCGATAGAACTAAATGAAGCATTAGGGATTATTGCTAAAGTAGTAGGTTTTTATGATCAAGTTTATGAGGATTTAAAACAAGGATTTGAAAGTTATTGGAAAAATATTAGTGATAAAGATAAAAAAACCGAAATTATTAGGCAATTAAAACATTGTTTAGTTGAAAGATTAAGACAAATCGGAGTTACAAATGTAGAAATGTTTAATCAGCAAATTGATAGTTTGGTTGATTTTAGTCTTTCTTTCAGACCTACTTATCAACAACTAAAAAATTGGGAACAAGATAAAAATATCGATGAAAGTTCAAGAAAAATAATTTCTCGATTAAAAAATAAATATGAAAAAAGAAGAGAAAGATTAAAATCAATGACCAATGAGCAAAAAAGAGCGTTTATTGAAAGAGTAGCTGGTTTTTATGGTGTTTCTTTAGTTGTGGCAGAAAGCTTAGTTTTAATGATTGAAAATCAAATAGCTGACCCTAGTGAAGGTAAAGATTGGGAAAAAATCAAATTTACCTTCCCCAATCAAATTTCTTTATCATGGATGATAGAGGAGTATGAAATTGATGATAATGGTGAAATTTTGGTTAAAAAAATAACTATAGCCCCTCGTTTTATGACCGAAAAAGGAGCTTTTGAGGATATGGGAGGAATGAAGGTAGAAAGACCACAAGGAAAATAGAGATTATTTCTTCTTACATGTATTTACCCCAAAAAGAGTATAAAGTCCACAAAATTGAAAAATACCAGTAAAAATAAGGATAACACCTAAAATTAACAAAACCCATCTTGGCCATTCAGGAATTTGTGTTGCCAAAAAAACAGAGACTACCCCCAAAGTAATCCTTATTTTTTTATCGGTTTCGCCAACGTTTTTTTGGAATTTCATTAAGATTTATGATAGCATAATTATTTTAATTTTTTCTTATTATTTTTTATTTTTTTGCTAATTCTTTCAGAAGCTCTTCATATTTTTTATTTACTTTTTCTAACCAATAAAAAAACTCCGGAGAAAGATTGAAGGTCTTTTTATCTTTTTTTGGTTTTATCATTGCTGTTTTGATAACGGGGTATCGTTTCAACAATCACCTCATCACCGATTTTAAGATTGCCTTCTTTAATAAAGGATGATGGAAGTATAACAGCGGCTGAATTACCGACCTTTATAATTTTTTTAAAAAACCTTTGTACCATAAGATTTAAAAAACTTTAATGTTATAACTATGTTATAACAAAAAAGAAGAAAAAGCAATGGGTTATTTTTAAATTTAAAAAGAATTTAAATAAAATTTTTTTAATCTTGAATAAAGATCAAATTCGCGTCGAGCAAGTAATGTCTGTAGAGTAAATAAAACCTCTCTTTTTATAACCCTTTTTCTTATTTTTTCTCTTTTATGAACCTCATTAATAATAAAATCCCATTCTTTTTGAAAATTAGTTTTTTTCATTTTTACTAAAGAACCACTTTAATAATATTTTTAAAATAATTTTAATAATCTTTTATTGACTTTATTATTAAATTTTATTATATTATTAAATTAAAAATCTCTATAGATTTTTTAAATCAATTAAATGATTTTTAACCAAAAAGATTATCAAACTTTAGTTTTTGCTTCTTTTCTTCATGATTTTGGCAAGTTTATCCAACGATCTAATAAATTTCCTGGTATAAAGCATGATGAGTTGTCGGCTGCTTTTTCCTTTGTTTTAGAGCAAGCAAATAAAAAATTAAGTAAAGAGATTGATTTTGAAAAAGTAAAAACGATGATTGAGGAAAGCCATAGTCAAGGAGCAGTTGATGATTTAGTTTTAATTTTAAAAAAAGCCGATTCGATGGCTGCTTCAATTGAGCGGGAGTCGTTGAGGGAAACAAGTATTAAACCAACAGAGGTAAACATAAGAAGTGTTTTTCCTTACTTGAAAGATTCAAGCAACCAAAAATTACCAAATGAATTTTTCTACAAAGTAAGTTCAGTTTATCAAATTGAAGATAATTATTTTTTTGCCAAAGGAAAAGAAATGCTATTAGAAAATGACCAAGATTATGCCAATCTTCTTTCAAAAGAAAATTTGGGTTTTTTGATTAAAAAGCCCTTAGAAAAATTGGAATTCACATTTTCTAACTTAATGAGTTTTTTAGATGAGGTTTTCTATTTTATTTTAACCTCAATTCCCGATGATAGGCGTGATTTGTATCTTTTTTCCAATCTTTATGATCACTCAAAGTTAACAATGATTCTTACTCAAGGATTTTATTTTAATAATGAGAAAATGATTTATCTTAAATTTGACATTGCGGGAATCCAAAACTTTATTTTTAAAACCAAAACAAAAAATGCCAGTAAAATTTTGCGGGGTCGTTCTTTTTTTCTTCAAATATTAAATGATCTAATAACTTTTTACTTTTTAAATTATAAAAATTTAAAGGGAGTTGTTTTTCCTCAAAATCAGCTGATAAACTTTGGAGGTAATACAATTTTGATTTTTCCTCAAACAGATTTTTATAGAAAGGATGAGCTTGATTTAATAATAAAAGATCTTACTTTAAGTTTACTTAAAAACATTGGAGTCAAATTAAGATATCACTTAGACTATATTTCAATAAGAAGTAGCAAAGAATTTAAGGAAAGCTTTTATCGGTCATTAAACAATCAGTCAAAAATTCATCAAGAAGTGGTTTTTCAAATTTCAGAGTTATCAGAAAATAATGAAGAATACCAAACAACCGATCAAAAAGATATCTGTAAGTTTTGTGATGTTTATAAAGGCGAAAAGGAAATGGATAATGAAAAAATATGTGATCGATGTTACTTTTTTATTAAACTCGCAGAATACTACCGAAAGAATGGATTTTTATATCTTTTAAGAGAAAAAGACGATGAGGGTTTTAATATATTTTTTGATTATTTTTTAAACTTTAAAAGATCTGAAAATAAAAAGATTGATTTTGTTTTAAAATCTTACAAAAAAATAGATGAGGCAATAAAAAACAAACGGGGAGAGATTTTTTTTGAAACACCTTCAAAAACTACTTTTTACAATATCTATCTTCCCAAAAAAGAAGAAAAAATCATCAGTTTTGAAGAGCTAAAAACCTTAGGAAAAGGAGCAGCTTATCTGGCTTTGATAAAAGGCGATGTTGATAACATGGGAAAGATAGTTAACAACATATTCAAATCAACTTATGATTTTTTGGCAATCAAAGATCATAAACAAAAACTATCTCAATACCTTCAGTTTGCCAGAAGAACCAATCTTTTTTTTCAAGTTTATCTACCAAATTTAATTGAAAAGGAAAAAGAGCCAGTTTATCTTATTTATTCTGGCGGTGATGATTTTGTTTTGGTTACTCATTGGAGTAATGTTTTGCCTTTTGTTTTTAAATTAGATGAAAAATTTAAAAAATTAACCTGTTTTAATAAAGATTTGACTTTTTCGGCAGCAGCGGTTGTTT
>Ga0197142_1000228_pt1 | contig 51003 bp, 51 predicted proteins | sample GBS60_MetaG_FD_148614 | JGI IMG/M metagenome (GOLD analysis project Ga0197142, IMG submission 148614) | Sediment microbial communities from Great Boiling Springs, Gerlach, Nevada, United States - GBS 60_MetaG | ecosystem: Environmental > Aquatic > Thermal springs > Hot (42-90C) > Sediment... | reverse complement strand
AAACCCTTATGAAAATAGACGAGGCATTGAGAAAGATAGACCAGGGCACATATGGGGTATGTGATGAGTGCGGAGAACCTATTACAGAGGAAAGGCTCAGAATACTGCCCTTTGCTATATATTGCAGGGAATGTCAGGAGAGAAAAGAGGTCCTTGAGAAGATAGAAAAGGAGTACGAGTAAAGTCTGCCTAAAACCACATCTCCGAGGTGCAGTTTTTTATGCTTTGTTGATGTCCTAAACCGAAAGAGACCAAAATCTTGACATCTGCCTTCAAGAGGACTATATTGTAATTATGGTCAGAGGAAAAGCAGATAACCCTAACGACAGCAAAGATAAGGACCTATCTTGGGGACACAACTGTACTTGCCATAGTGGATTTTTCAGAACAGCTTTATGTTCAGGTAGAGAGGAAGAAGGCAGATGGGACATATGTAGTGATAGGCACGAGGGATAAATTCAGTGTAGTGCCCTATGCTATGTGGTCAGATACATTTGATGTTCCTCTTCTTATCACTGGTACAACTGACGCAACACCCTTTGTCAGGATTATCAATACATTTGGACCTGCTATAAGTGGAGAGAGCCAGGCAGGTGGCAGAGGTATAAATGGTGTAAGCAACACAGGAAGGGGTGTTTATGGTTCAAGCAAGAGTGATGTGGGTGTATACGGAACGAGCGTGAGTGGTTATGGTGTCTATGGTATAAACAGTGATACTGGTCACTTTGGCCATCTCGGAGGTCCTAATTATGGTGCCTTTGGTGCATTTACACTTGCGAGTGGAATATATGGTGCACTGGGCACGAATGGAGCAGGTGTATATGGACAGGGATCGGGTGCGGCTTATTCTGGATACTTTTCAGGAGGTGCTGGAGTAGTAGTTGAAGGGAATCTTACAGTTACTGGCACAAAGAATTTTACCCAGCCCCATCCTCATGACCCCACAAAGGAGATAGTCTATGTGGCAATGGAGGCACCTGAAAGCGTAGTAATGATAAGGGGTACTGCAAGACTCATAGATGGCAGGGCTGTAATAGAGACACCTGACTACTTCCGAATGGTTGCCTCTACTGAGGGTATAACTGTTCAGTTTACCCCGAGGTCTGCAATCTCAAAGGGTCTTGCTGCTGTAGAGGTGAACAGAGAAAGAGTTATTGTTGCAGAACTCCTTGATGGCAAGGGTACATATGAATTTGACTACTTCATAACAGCTAAGAGGGCAGGATTTGAGAATCACCAACCTGTTCAGCCAAATACCCATTTCTCTGCTGATATGAAGAAGAAAGAGGAGTTTGAGGCCCAGTTCAAGGGTGATGATATGGGTAAAACCCATATAAGAAAGCTCCTTATCTCAAATGGGATTCTCACAGAGGATGGAAAACTTAATATGGAAACAGTAAAGAGGCTTGGCTGGATACTAAAGGATGCTGAAGTGGCAGAAATCAGATAACTATTGAAGGTTATAAAAGGGGCAGGTGGCATTGTCTGCCTGCCCCAGCTTAAAGGAGGGCACAATGAAGAGGGCCTGGAGATTTGCAGGTTTATTAATCCTTGTAATGTCAATAATGAGTTCCTGTGGCGGAGGTGGAGGAGGCGGAGGTAATATACCAGCCCCTGGTCCTGCTCAGGGAGTCTATCTATTCTATTATGACTTTAATGGAGGGCTTTATGCAGTTGACCCATCTAATCCTCAGAATCCTATAACTGTAGAGCAGAGCAGAGTGCTGGGAGATATATTTTTGAGAACACCTGCATTGGTCCTATCTGGCACATGGGATGCAGTAGCCCATGAATTTAAAGACATCTATGTAAGGTATATTATCTATATCAAAGACGGCAGGCTCTATAAGGTAAGTGCACTGAAAAGCGAAAACCTCAATAAATATCAGATCTCCAATGAATCAGACTTGTCAAATCTCTGTGAATCCCACATCCATTATGACTTCAAGGATACTGAGAACTCCAGATTTGTTTACAGGCTTAGAGGTTTAGATAACGCATGTGATAATTATGATGATGTAAGAAAGATGATTAAGATTGGCATGACAGCAGGTGATACACCACTTGTTATGCCATCTGAGATCTCTGTTGTGAAAGAGCTTATAAACAGAACAGATGGTTCAATTATAGGCTGGCTTACCCATAACAGCAGTACCTCAAAACTGAACAGATGCGACGCTGATATAGATAATTGCTCCGAGTTGCCACCCAATGACAATGTCCAGAGGGCCGAACACCTTGGCAGTGACTGGAGCTCCACAAAGGAAGCACTCTGGTACTACAATGGGTCTGAAACAAGGATATGTATATACGATTTCAGTTATGATTCTATGGTAATAGCATTTGGCTTTATTGGCAACCAAATACATGATCACGAAAAGGATTCCCAAGCTGTATATATCTCTTATGAAGTACCACTAACAAAATCTATTACAAAGATAAAATTTAATGGAACAGCTCAAACATTAATAAACTACTTAACACCACTAAGGGATATTGCTCTTACAGATGATAGGGTAGTATTTATCTCAGATGAAACACTTGATTCAATACACTCTATTACAAAGGATGGTACTTCTCCTACATCTAATCTTGCTGCTAAACAGGATATAAACTTTCTTATCCCAAAGGAAATAAAGTCTTCTATTTTTAGCGGGATTTTTCTCACTGGTATGTTGGATCTGTGAGGGATGATGGCACAGAAGTACCTTATGAGGTTCAGGACGCCGTGTGGGGTTTCTTTTTGTTTGAACCTAAGGTCACAAACAGTGACTCAAATATGCCGTCCATTTACAGGGTTGTGAGGATAGACGGATGTCAATATTCAGCTCCATATTGTGCAAATGGCACTTTAAAATCTTTTGATGCTGCCAGCTATTCATCTACTGCAACGGGTATTAATATAGGTAAAGTGCCCTCTGATATATATGTGTTAGGTTTTGAAATACCTTTTGGCGTGGGAAAAGATATTGTTGGGATAGGTGCTAATGACACCCAAAGCGATGTCTTCTACTTCAGGGCAGATGAGGCGGATTCCCTAAGGAGGATAACCAATACCCCAGCGGTGGATGAGTATCCAGTATTATTTGATTAATCTCTCTGCATAGCAGAAAGATATGGAGAAGAAGGAGTGCAGCGGGGCTTTAGCGCCCGCCTTATTAAAATTTAATAGAGGAGGCCTTTATGAGAGAGAAAAGCTTTATAGCCCTCATAGCCCTGATGTTTATCTTCTCAGGCAATGCAATTGCAGGAGGTCCTGATATGAAGGAAGGCCTGTGGGAGATAACTGTGCATATGAATATGCCAGGTATGCCTGTGGAGATGCCAGCCCATACATTTAAGCAATGTATTACAAAAGACAACGCCATTCCAGAAGACCCTGCAGAAAAGGATAAGGACTGCAAGATGGAATACAAAAAGGTAACAAAGGATACAGTTATCTGGAAGGTGGTTTGTAAAGACGATGAAGGAAAATTCACAGGTGAAGGCAGAATAACCTATAAGGGAGATACCTTCACAGGCGAGATGCGGCTAAAGGAATCCGATGGAATGGAGATGACCCAGAAGATGAAGGGTAAATGGATAGGTCCATGCCCGAAGCAGAAAAAGTAGAGACCACAGATGCCAGTTTTCAGGCTGATATTCGTTATTGCCATTATTTTTTCAGCAAATCCTCTCACTGCTCAAGAACCCTGTAGACCACAAAGAGGAAGCCCGGAGAGGAATGCAATACTTCAGGCCTTAAGAGATAGCCTGAAGACCCCGGAGATAGAGAAGGTTGTCTTTGTTGTGAGGTATCTTAAGATTAAGGATGGATGGGCATGGATTGAGACATTGCCTCAAAGTCCTGATGGCAAGAACCAGTATGAGCCAGTGGATGCCCTTCTTCATAAAGAAAATCACAGATGGGTGATCAAGCAGATTCGTCCATGCTGCGGAGAGTGCGCGGATGACCCTGAATGTGAAGATATCAGGAGATACTATAAAAAACTCATGAGGGAGTTTCCCTCCGTACCACAGGATCTATTCCCGAAATAGTATATTAGTTTTTAAAGGAGGTCTGAAATGAATTTAGTAGAAAGAGCAAAAAATATTATTTTAAAGCCTTCAGAGACATGGGCGGAGATAAAGGCTGAACAGATTAGTATATCTGACCTCTATAAATCCTATGCAATGATTCTCGCTGCAATTCCAGCAATAGCTCAGTTTATCGGCAGTAGCATAATTGGATACTCCTTTATGGGCACTCACCTCAGAATAGGATTCAGCAGTGCCCTCGGCTCTGCAATAGTATCCTATGTATTATCCCTTGTGGGTATATATGTGGTTGCCCTGATCGCAGATGCCCTTGCACCGAGCTTTGGCTCTCAAAAGGATATCACGAATGCCTTTAAGGCAGTGGTCTATTCTATGACACCAGCGTGGGTGGCAGGTGTTCTTTATATAGTGCCTAATCTTTCAGTCCTTGTCCTTATAGCAGCCCTTTATGGAATCTACCTTTTCTACCTCGGACTTCCTTTGATGATGGATACACCAAAGGAAAAGGCCCTCGGTTATGTGATAGTGGTAGTAGTAGTGACATTTGTAATAAATCTTGCCATAGGTGCAATAGCAGGTGCTATCTTTGGACCATGGCATGTGGAAAGAGGGATGATAGAGTAAGGAGCTACAGGCTATGAAATATTGGGTAAAAACAATATGGGTGATGGGGTTTCTGGTATTTGCCGTCAGTGGTATTATCCTTGCCCAGGAGGATAAACCTGGTTGCAAGGATCATCCGATGTTTACGAGGATGGATAATTTTTATATTGAGCATTGCAAAGAGGAAAAATTTGATGAGGTTGACTTTAAGGATGAAAAAGGGAAAAAGATTAAGGTCGAAGGAAGAGTATTTAAAATCGACTATCATATAAAGAAAGGGTTCACTCCTCCCAGTGGATTGCAGGTTATAAGAAACTATGAAAATGCAATTAAGAAGATTGGCGGGGTCAAAGTTTTTCAGGAAGGATCGTATGAAATCTGGTTGAAGTTAGATAAGGGAGGAAAAGCATTTTGGGTTTATATAGATTCATGGCACGGCGGAGGGAAAGGAGAAAGCTACGGGATGACCATTATTGAGAAAGAGGGAATGGTGCAGGAAGTGGTAGCGGATGCAAAGAGTCTAATGACCGATATCCAGGCAAAGGGAAGTGCCTCTGTCTATGGTATATATTTTGATTTTGACAAGGCAGATGTAAAGCCTGAATCAGAGCCAGCGATTAAAGAAATAGCAAAACTTTTAGAGGAAAATAAAGCATTAAAGCTCTATGTGGTCGGGCATACAGACAATGTGGGAAGCCTTGATTACAATCTTAAACTCTCAAAGGCAAGGGCAGATGCTGTAGTAAGAGAGTTAACAACCAGATATAAAATTTCACCTGACAGACTGAAAGCATTCGGAGTAGGCTCTCTTGCACCAGTTGCCTCAAACAAAACAGAGGAAGGAAGGGCAAAGAACAGGAGGGTGGAACTGGTTGAGCAGTGAGGATTAGCAACTTGAGAGGAGGGTAATATGATAGGTTATAAATGTAAAAGTATTCTGACTATATTATTTGGATACATTGCAATAATTTTTGTCGGCGATGCCTTTGGTCAGATTTACAAGCCTGCATCCCCACCCTTTGAGCCTGTTAAACCACCTTCACCTTACAGACCCGCAATGCCCCAGTTTTTTGAATCTCCTTCTTCCTTTAGAAATGTAACCTATAAGGTTCGTCCCAATGTTGTAAAAATAAGTAGTACTACAGGAACCACTATATTAAACAACTTGAAACTTCCTGAGGAGATAATCGAGAATAAAACTATTCTTATTCCTCCAAAAAACAAGTTAAAAAATGGTGCCTTGATAGCTTCCCCACTGTTTTCACAACTCCGCTCTCAGATTCAGTTGCAAAGAGGAATGATATTGTTTGACCCAGATAATAAGGTAGCATTCAAAGTAATGGGTGAAACAATTATAAGGAAAACTAATTACATTGTATTGACCCGTCCACAAATACACGAAGTTTTAGAGGAATTTATAATTCCTCCTCAGACTGTTACAATTAATAAAGGTAACATTATCCCCTTGACACCTAAGGAGGTTCAGTTTATCTATACCCCACCAAAAACTGGTAGTATCCAGCCTTACAGTGGAGAGATTTGGCATATCAGGAATCCTTGGCTGAAGTTAGAATTTAACAATATTCCATTGGTAGCCTATACAAAAAATGGTGCAACTGTCAGTGTTATACTTGACGGTCGAATTGGTCTTACACCTATTAATGTAGAGGGCAGTTACAGCTGTTTTAGTGGCTATAAATTTATCGTCTGGACAGGTGAAGAGATTTCACTAAAAGTTACCGTAAATATGGACTTAAGAGAAGATCTGAAAATCCCTCTTTTTGCAATAGATATCCCGGCTGGCATTGCGAGTGTGAGAGGTGGCGTATATTTGCTGGTAGGCATGGATGGCAAATTTACATTATGGGCAGAGGCGACTGAATGGCTTGAGGCTTCTGCGGGAACACATGGTGGCACCTTTCTATGTATTCCGACTGGGTTTAACCCTCAACTTGATTTAAACAAAGGCTTTGATGCCAGAGCATCCTTTACTGGTGCTATTAGTGGCTATGTAAAAGGAGGTCCTCTACTGGAGCTGGAGCTTCTGGGATTCGACCTTGTAGGAGCTGGTGCCTTAGCAGGTATGGGTGTTGATGCTGAAGCAAAAGGTTCTATTCTCGAGGCTGATATCTATGGCTCATTAGAGATTTTTGCTACTCTACTTGGAGAACGAATAAATTTTGTGAATAATACTTTTATGCTTTATCAGATGCAAAGACCGAATACCGCAGGCTATGAAATAAACTTTTACGAAGCCTGTGCCTACCGAGGAATAATCCGCGGGAATATTAAAAAGGATGAGGGTGGAAGACTAAACCCGGTGAGGAACACAAGTATAACATTGAAAGTAGACCATAATGGCCAGCAAAATGTCTTGTATGGCTTTACCAATGAGGAAGGAGATTTCACCATACTTACTTCACAATATAAGCTTTATCTTTACAAAGGTGATAAGATTTACATTGGAAAAATAGGTGAAGATTCTATACCGGGGTCACCTTTTATTGAACCAACATTTCCTTTTAAACATATACATATAGAATTTGCAGACTTCTTTAATGATTTATCTAAGGGTTATATAAGCCCTGCAGTAATAAAAGATCATGGTACAGGTATGATACAGAATCTCTATTATACGGGTCCGATATGTTATAACACAGGTAGTTGCACATATGCAGATAGTAATGGAAATTTTGTCTTAAATTCTGATTTCAAACCAGATCAGAGAGTAATTGCGAGTGTAGAATATAATGGGTTTAGAATCGAATCGCCACCAGTTTACACAGATACCCGTTTCTCAACCAGGCGCTTAATTGAACCTCTGAAGATATACACTTATAGAGATTCAGATGGCAAACCTGTAGTCAAAAGTCTGTTATGACAGTTGGTGTGTATAATGCAGCATATTACCTTTTTACTTCCCTCTCTTATGTTCGTGATTATTTCACAGGTAGACCTATTATGCCACCTGAATTTTTGGGTGATAAGACCTTTAATGTAAATATCTTTCCATATTCATCTGCAGGGTCAAAAATGGAACATATTTTCAAAGAAGAGTGGTTATGGGCACCGCAAACCATAACCCCACCATCTAAACCATATATAACTCCTCAATTGCCTTACCAGCAATTTTACAGTTCTGATGTATTCAGATACAATTCAAATAGACCTTATGAATCTCGCTCACCTGATGAGGGTGTCAATGCTATTGTCAGAAAAGGATATTTAACATTTTCCCATGAAGGTTTTGAAATTAAATTAATTCCTCAAGAAGATGGTGAAACGCGTGAAGACCATGGATATCCGAAGACAACGGTAGATCCTGGTACCTTGGAGATTAATGAGCGAATCTGGAGCAAGGTCAATCCTTTAATCCGTGAGAGTATCGAGAGGTTATTAGATAGGAGCAATCCATCGCCTAACCCCTTCATAGAAAGGATTAAAAGATTAACAGTATCTCCTGAAAGGCAGCTACAGAGATAGTAAAAATTTATAATGAACTCAAATTAGGAAGTCTATACAAGACTTATATCAAGCTTTTAAGGCTTTAATTCTAATAATACACCCTTTCAAGAAAGAGGCCCTTTGCAGGGGCTGTGATTCCTGCAAGCTGTCTGTCTCCTTTCTTGAGGATATCCAAAATTGAGTCTGCTTTCCTTTTTCCTCTGCCGATCTCTACAAGGGTGCCAACAATGTTTCTTACCATGTATCTTAAAAAGGCATTTCCCATGACCCTGAACTTTATGAAGCCTTCCTCAATCTTAATTCCCAAGAGGGGAATGGTTGATTCTTTATCAATGCTCACCTCAAAGATAGACCTTACAGTTGTTCTGGCACCACATCCAGAGGCCCTGAATCCTGAGAAGTCATGGGTACCTATAATATATCTACTTGCCTCCTCCATTTCCTTTATATCAAGTTCTGCCTTAACAGGCCAACAGTATCTCGAGACAAATACAGGAGGTCTCTCACCAATGTAGATAAAATAAAGATAGCTCTTTGCCTTTGCAGAGAACCTTGGATGGAAATCCAGAGGCACCTCTTCTACATCAATAATCCTTATGTCATCAGGAAGAAGGCTGTTGAGGGCCCTTTTAAACTCCTCTGGTGTTAACCTTCTTGAGGTGCTGAAGGCTGCCACCTGACCGAGGCTGTGAACCCCTGCATCGGTCCTTCCAGCAGAGACGAGTTTTATCTTCTCAGAGGTTATCCTTTCAAGCCTTTCCTCAAGGACAGACTGGATTGTTACTTTATCCTTCTGCCTCTGCCAGCCATGATAGTTTGTGCCATCATATTCTATAACAAGCCTAATCCTTTTCACAGGTTATTTTATCACTTCTATAATCTTATTCCCCTTTTCTGGCTCAGCCTGAGAGAAGCTCAGGGCCTTTAAAAAGAGTGCCTTTGCCTCTTCAAAGGCCTCCTCTTTATTAAAATGAAATATGGCAAGGGGCTCACCCTTTTTCACATAATCACCCGTCTTTTTATTAAGGACTATGCCTGCTGAATAATCAATGGGGTCACCCTTCTTCTTCCTGCCTGCTCCAAGATGCAGCGAGGCAAGGCCTACGAGCTCTGCATTGAGTCCTGAAATATATCCCTCCTCTGGTGACATAACATGTTCTGTGAATCTTGCAACAGGCAGAAGCCCTGGCCTGAAGGCAATCTCTGGATTTCCTCCCTGTGCCTCGAGCATTTCAACGAATTTACTGAAGGCAGAGCCGTCATCAATAAGGCCTTCAAGGATCTTTACATAATCCTTTATCTCCTGTGTAGTATTGCCTGATATAACATCCCTTAGCCAGAGGGCCCAGGCACCGAGGTTCAGGGTAACCTCTTTCAGATCCTCAGGCCATTTTCCTCTGAGGGCAAGGATGGATTCCTTTATCTCGAGGCTGTTGCCAACAGTCCTGCCGAGGGGCTCTGACATATCTGTAATAACTGCAACTGTCTTAACACCATACCTGTTGCCGATCTTGACCATCAATTCTGCGAGCTCCCTTGCCTTTTTAATATCTTTCATAAATGCACCTGAACCAATTTTTACATCAAGCACAAGTCCCTGCAGATCCTCAGCAAGTTTTTTTGACATGATGCTTGATGCAATAAGGGGGATGGAGTCTACAGTTGCTGTGACATCCCTAAGGCTATACAATAGCCTGTCAGCTGGTGCTATCTCGGGACTCTGGGTTGCCATGACAAGGCCGTGTTTCTCTATAATCTCCAGCACCTCGCTCAGGCTTAATTCAACTCTGAATCCTGGTATGGCCTCTAATTTGTCAGCTGTGCCTCCTGTGTGGCCGAGTCCTCTTCCTGATATCATGGGCACAATTATGCCAGCTGATGAAAGAAGGGGTGCAAGGATAATACTTACCTTGTCACCAACACCACCTGTGGAGTGCTTGTCTATCCTTATGCCATCTATAAAGGATAAATCGAGGGTCTTTCCAGAGCGGAGCATTATATCTGTCAATGTAAATATCTCCTCTTCATTAGCTCCCTGAAAGTAAATAGCCATAAGAAGGGCAGAAACCTGATAGTCAGGAATGGAGCCTTTTATATAACCATCAATTATAAATTCAAGCTCTTCCCTTGAAAGAACTCCACCATCCCTTTTCTTTTTAATAATATCGTAGGCCGTCATTTAATAGCCTCCAGAAATGAGTTAATATCAAAATCCCTTTCAAAGATCTCTTTTAATCTTTTTATCTTCAGAGGTTCCCTGATCCTGGTCTTTCCACGCATAAACTCTATCTTATCAACAGTGGTGAAGGTATCATATTCTACAGAGATGAGGGGGATGCCCTTTGAAAGGGCCTTTGCAATTACCACATCATTTGGATAAGTGCCACCAGTAAGTATTATAACCTTTGTGGATGTCTCCATTGCAGCAAGCTGGATGTCTGACCTGTGGGCTCCTGTAATCACAGCCTTATTCGGGATTCTCATGAAATATTTCAGCGCACTATCTACATCCATTGCCCCAACAGTGAAATGCTCTACAAGTTCATCGAGTCTGTTTTCTCCACAGAGGACCTTTCCATTTAGAAGTCCAACAAGGTCTCTGACAGAGAGGGATTCAAGTATCTCATCCTTTGGAAACAATCCGAAGACCTTTATGCCCCTTTCCTCGAGTAAAGGTTTCAGGTTTTCCATTGTATACTTAATGGCGTTCTGAGGTATCTTATTTATTACAGCACCTGTGAGTCTTTTGCCGAGGATCTTTGAAAGGCCTGCTATATTGTCTAAGGAGGCATCTCCTGAGAAGGCCTCCACAATAAGAGCAAGACCATTAAATTCCTCTAAGAGGCTCAGGCTATCTACACCAAAAAGGGAACCCGTAAAGATATTTCCTGCACCTCCGATAATTACAATGTTTTTATCCTTCATTGCCTCCAGAGCCTTTCTGACACTGTTTTTTATGTTATAGATCTTGTCCTTGAGAAGTCCCTGTGTTTCATAGGTCATTACAAAAGGCGAGATAATCGAGAGGGGTTCTTCAAGTGAGAGGAGCTCCTTGATAAGCACCGCATCTGCATCATATATAGCATCTCCTATCTTCTGAGGTGTGAGGCCTACAGGCTTAATATAACCTGTATTGTAGCCAAGCTCCCTTAATCTATAAAGAAGTCCTATACTCACAAAGGTCTTTCCACCAAAGGGCTGGACTGAAAGGATGGATACTGTCTTCATATTCCTTACCTCCTGAGGATTATCCTTGCATCAAGGCCAGTAGCACCCCTTTCAAATACAACAAGGGGATTTATGTCAAGCTCTATTATCTCTGGAAAATCAATGGCAAGTCTTGATAATCTTAATATAGAGCTCACAATTGCCTCAATGTCAGCAGGTCTTTCTCCCCTTACACCTTTAAGAATCTTTGAGGCCTTCAATTCATCTATCATTGAAAGGGCTTCCTTTCTTGTGACAGGTGCTATCCTGAATGATACATCCTTTAAGACCTCTACATAGATTCCTCCAAGACCAATCATTACCATGGGGCCAAAGGTCCTGTCCATAGTTATGCCTGTGATTATCTCTTTCCCACCTTTTATCATCCTGTAAACCATGACTCCATTGATAAATGCTGATGGCATAAGTCTTTTCACACTGGAGACTATATCCATAAAGGTCGCCTCAGCCTCTTTGACTGAAGTGATATTGAGCTTTACTCCTCCAACCTCTGTTTTATGGAGAATGTCTGGTGATGATATCTTCATGACCACGGGAAAACCTATCCTTTGAGCTATAACACCTGCTTCTTCAGGAGACCTTGCGAGACCCCTCTCAGGAAAATTGAAGCCATAAAGGCAAAGGAGATCCATGGCATCACTATCTGTTATTTCATATCTCTTTTCCCTGACAAAGGTCCTTATTAACTTTTCAGCCGCTTCTTTTTGAATATTTAATAAACTATCCTCAGAGGTCTCATCCTCTGATTTTTTCCATACATAATAATCCCATAATCTCCTGAAGGCCCCTACAGCGGTCTCAGGATAGCTGAAGGAAGGGATCCCTTTAGATTTTATAAGCTCAAGCCCCTCTCTTACCCTTGCCTCTCCCATGAAGCAGGCAATAACAGGTTTATCAGTTAATTCTGAGGCTTCGATAATTGTCTTTGCAACCTCCTCTACATCAGTCATGGCCTGAGGGGTAAGAATCACCACAAGACCATCAAAAAAATCCTCTTTTATGATGCTTAAAAGAGTTCTTCTATATCTTTCTGAATCAGCATCTCCGATTATATCTATGGGATTATAAAGTGAGGCATTACCAGGCAGGAATGACCTCAGCTCCTGAAGAAGTTTTGAGGGCAACAGTGGAAGGTCAAGCCCTGACCTTTCTGCTGCGTCTGCTGCAAGGATTCCAGGGCCACCAGCATTTGTAATTATAAGGAGCCTCTTGCCCTCAGGCAATCTCTTTGAATAAAAGGCCATGGCTGAATCGAACAATTCCTGTATGCTTCCTGCCTTGATAATGCCTGTCTTTTTAAAGGCTGCATCAAAGGCGACCTCAGAGCCTGCCAGTGCACCTGTATGGGATGAGGCTGCTCGAGCCCCTGCTCCTGTTCCACCTGACTTTATGAGTATTACAGGCTTCTTCTTTGTAACCCTTTTTGCAATATCGATAAATCTCCTTCCATCAACAACATCCTCTATATAACCAAGGATAATGTCTGTTTGTGGATCATCCATGAAATATTCAAGGAAGTCAATCTCATTCAGGTCTATCTTGTTGCCGAGACTTATGAATTTTGAAAAACCTATCCTGTTGCCAATTGCCCAGTCAAGAATAGCAATGCCAATGGCACCAGACTGAGAGAAAAAAGAAATCCTTCCTTTTGGAGGCATTCCTGCTGCAAAGGTTGCGTTCAGGTTATTTTCTGTATTTATAATACCGAGGCAATTTGGACCGAGGATTCTTATATTCCCTTTACGAATAATCTCCCTTAGTTCTTCTTCAAGCCTCAGTCCCTCTGGACCAGCCTCTCTAAAGCCTGCCGTAAGTATGACGGCAGAGCTAACGCCGAGGCTCACTGCCTCTTTTATCACAGGTGTTACATGTCTTGCAGGGACTGCGACAACCACCTGATCAATATGTGCCTTTATCTCCGACAGAGATCTGTAGCATTTTAGGCCAAGGATATCTTCAGCCTGAGGATTTACAGGAAAGAGCCTGCCCCTAAACCCGGCTTTTAAAAGATTATTAAGCACAGCATGGCCAACCTTCTTTGGATACCTTGATGCACCCACAACAGCGATTGATTCGGGTTTGAATAAACGCTCAAGCATAACTATAATGGGCTGAAGTTTCCTTTAAGGAATTATTTTTCTTCAGCCTTAAGCCTAATTTGCCTTAACCTATTCAAGGGGTCTTCTATCCCGGCTTCTATGAACCCCTTTTTCCTCAAGAGACAGCTATCACAGCTTCCACAAGGTAGTGTCTTTCCATCCTCTTCCTTTGGGTCATAACAGCTCCATGTTAGGGAGTAGTCAAGGCCAAGGGAGGTACCGAGCCTTATTATTTCTGCCTTGGTCATGTAAAGAAGGGGTGCCTTTATCTCAAATCTTAACCTCCCTTCTACAGAGGCCTTTGTTGCAAGGTTTGCCATGTCTTCAAAGGCCCAGAGGTATTCAGGCCTGCAATCAGGATAGCCACTGTAATCAATAGAGTTGGCACCTATAAAGATATAGGGTGCCTCAATAACCTCTGCCCAGGCAAGGGCAAAGCTGAGAAATATAGTATTCCTTGCAGGTACATATGTAATGGGAATCCCCTCTAGGGTCTTTCTATCCTTTGGGACCTCTATGGCTGAAGTAAGGGCAGAACCACCTATCTCTGTCATATCAAACCTGAGCATTAGATGTTTTTTAACCCCGAGGGCCCTGGCTACCTTTTTTGCAGATTCAAGCTCTATCCTGTGCCTCTGGTAATAATCAAAACTCAGGGCATAGGCCTCATATCCCTCAGCCTTCATAAAGGCGAGGGTAGTTGAGGAGTCAATCCCTCCACTTAAAAGGACAACAGCCCTTTTCTCCCTTGCATTATCAGCCATTGATTATCCTCTCCAGTGCTGAAGGCAAATTAGGCTACAGGCCATAGGCTGAAGGCTCCTTTAAGGAACTATTTTCTTCAGCCTAATATATCTCATCTCCCGTATCAGGTTTTTTATCAGGTCCGCTACTAAGAATTAAAGGGATTGTCAAAGATGGTTCTTCCTTGCTTAGAAGTCTATAGATGTATGGATTGCCCCACGGATCTACCTGATATCCTACAGGTAATTCCTGAGGATAGACCCCTTTTTCAAGTCTGTAAATCTCGATATTTAATGCCATGGACTCTATTGTCTTATGGGCTTTAAGTCTTTTGATATCCTCTTTAAACTGGTTAAACCAGTAAAATGAAAAGGCAAGGCATATTATCAACACAGGCCATATAAATAGTCCTGTTGTGGATGATAGCAGGCGGTGAAGAAGTCTTCCTTCCTCTTGAGGGAGTTCAGTTATAAATTCTTCTTCCTTTTTTTCCCTTATGGCGCCCTTCTCAAGAAGTTTCAATATGGTTCTTGATACCTCGAGTTCTTCCATCCCTGAGAGTTCAACAACAGTAGAGAGGTCATTTTCACCATTTATAAGTTCGTATACCTGCCTTTCCTTTTCAGATAAATCTTCTGGAGTTCCTACAGGTTCAAAGACCATATCTGGAGAGACCTTTTCACCAATCAAGGAATATTCATCAAGAACCCTCAGACCTTCCATTAGCATGTGCTGTGTATCAAGGGATATGGGGAGGTCTTTGCTTATTGAAACACCCTCTGGCTTAAATTCATAATATCCTTCCTTCCACTGGAGGACCTGAATAAGGGTTTCTGTCATCTGCTTTGTGAGGCTTTCGATAATGACCTCGGCAGGAAGTCCTTTCTGAACAAGCATCTCTCCCAGTTTCAAGCCTGTAAGGGGCTGTTGTTTTAAAACCTCTTCAAGCTCCTCCTGTGTAAGAAGGCCTTTTTTAATCAATATCCTTCCGAGCCTGTTGTGCTCAAGCCTTCTCCTTGATTCTATGGCTACAATATTACCATCCTTGAATAATATCTTTACCCTGTCAAACCTGCCCTCAACAATTAAGGCACCTGTTTTTTTCTGAAAACAGAGCAGCTGGAGTATATCAGCAAGACCAAATTCCTTTAGAGAGCCTTCTAAGGCCATACCCTTGATAACCTCCTTAGGGTAAAGAGATGGACTATAAGACCAAGGACACCTGTAGCTATTCCAAAAGCACCCAGATATGATTGATTGATGTTTTCAATAGTATAGTTCCGACCAGCAATAAACATCAGTATAGCCAGTAAGATAAGGCTCAATATAGAGGTCCCAGATATTATCCTTTCACTGACTATGTGAGATGCACCAGGGATTAAAGAGAGGAGCCAGAGGAGCCTTTTCCTTGAGGTCCTCTTTTTCTGGAGATAGAGGAGTCTCTGGAGTCTCGTCTTTGAATCTGTTTTGTCAGGTGTTACAATGGCATCATAGCAGTCAGGACACATCTTCCCCCAGAGCTCCTTTTTCTGGCAGATATTACACATTATCCTTCCGCATCTTGAACATCTGTAGGCAACTACAGGAAATCTTATCAAGAGAAGTAGCAAGAACAAAAGAGGGATTAATATCTCATAATACCTGATAGGTCGCAGGTCTTTTGTTACCTTCAGAAAGCTGAATTTGAGGAGCTCTCCTGTGCCAAGGGTGATGTCCATCAAAAATCTATTGGCTGAGCGTGAAGAATTTTTTGTAAATCTCGAAACGAGCTCGGCATTAAGTCTCATCGCTTCTTCGTAATATTCTTTGCCCTTTTCAAAATCAAGCCTTTCCCTCGAGGCCTGACTGAGGTTATAAAGACTTTGAGGATTATTCTTTATCTCCATAGCCTTCTGATAAGCTTTTATTGCTCCATCTATATCACCTTTTAAAAACAGGCAGTTTCCAAGATTGTTGAATACCCTGTAATCATTATACTTCTCTGAAAGGCCTTTTAATATCTCCATTGCCTCGTCAAGCCTTCCCTCTCTCTTTAAGGCAAGGGCTTTTGAGAAGGTAATATAATCTGAAGGTTGCAAATCTCCCCCCTGTTTGGTAGAGCCTGGCTCATAGCTAATGTCAGAAGACTGGAGGACAAGGATAAGGCGATTGTCCCTCGACTCATTTACATCTCTTACAGCTCTGACCTCAGGATCTGAAAGGATATTTATGAATCTCTGCTCTATCTGGTATAAAAAAGGAAGGGCAAGGAGGAATATACACCATAACCCAATATACACCTTGAGGGTCCTTGAAGGGCTATGGATTGCTCTAATAGTCAGAACAGCCGTAGCGAAATAAGGAATGCCCGCAATTGAAGATATGATTAATATGCCTGGTAATAGATAATAGATCCTTGATTCCCTTATTTCATGAACAAGCAGAGGTATCTCGAAGGGCAATCTTATTATGGATGCAGCGATGAAGGCAAGTATAATTGAGAGGATAATCAGGCTGGAGAAGAGGAGCATAAGATTTATAAGCCAGTAAAGATCATGAAAGGATGCCTTAAAGCCGCTTAAAAGATAGGGTATTCCATTAGTAAGCCATTCCTTAATATCATCTTTAAACATGAATTCAGAGGTTCTGAAATAATTTGATGGCGATTCAGGGTCAAGTCTGATAAGTTCTGCTATTTTATCTGCTGAGAGATTCTTTTGCCTCAGGATATAGCTGAATCCTGCTTCAGGAAATCTCAGACCTTTGTTTAAGGCCTCTTCCTTTAAACTGTTTATATCGACAGGAAAGACCTCAGAACCTTGAGGGGTTTCAGGCTCCGATGGTGGTAATATTAAGGGTGGTTCTACAGCCAGGGATATTAGAGGAGAAAGGTAAAGGATGCAAGCAAAGATTATAATAAAAATTGTTACCCTTTCGCCTATCCTCTTTTCTGTTCCACTCATGAGCCTTTTGATATTTTCTCTGTGCCTTATTATAGCAAGTATAGCCACAGCTATTGTAAAACCTATCATCTCAGCCTTTTTAAGGAGAGTAAAGACAAGGGGAGAAAGGCAAAGAGAGACAAGGGCTGAAAGGGAAGAATATCTTGTAACGACGGCAACAGCTATCCATATGGCAGTAACTATTATCCCTGCAGGAGGGTAAAGCACCAGCATCGTGCCTATGCTTGTTGCAACACCCTTTCCACCCCTGAAGCCGAGGTATACAGGAAAATTATGTCCGATAATTGCGAAAAGTCCTGGTATCCATGAGGGCTCAGCATTAAGTAGTCTTGCAAGGAGCACAGCAGCTCCACCTTTTGAAACATCAAAGATAAGGGTAAATATAGCTGGCACAAGTCCTGCTGTTCTCAAGACATTTGTAGCACCAATGTTTTTACTGCCCAGGTTCCTTGGATCCACACCCTTCATCTTTCCAAAAATAAGTCCAAAGGGTATGCCGCCGACAAGATAGGCTATTATAGAAATTAGAGCTATCTTCATACCTCTCTGGCTCCTCTCTTCCAGAAACTCACTGTATAATTAATTCCAGAAATAACCGCCATGACCAGAGCAATCCAGATTATTACAGAGCCTACATCAGAAAAGTCAACTCCTGTGCTATCCCAAAGTATCAATAATATTACTCCTGTTATCTGGAGGGCTGTCTTAAGCTTTCCACCAAACTCTGCTGGTATAACTATATCCTTTGATAAAGCATAGACCCTTAAGCCTGTTACGAGAAAATCCCTCACAATCATAATTATTGCTACCCATACATTAAGTCTTCCCATGTCTACAAGAAGTATGAGGGCAGAGATTATGAGGAATTTGTCTGCGATGGGGTCGAGGATTATACCGAATTCTGTAATCTTGCCACTTCTACGGGCAAGATAACCATCAAGAAAGTCCGTTAATGAGGCAACGATGAAGATAAATACTCCTATTACTGGATGATATTTAACTGCAATGATAAAAAGGGGGATAATGAAGACCCTGCTGAGGGTAAGGATGGTGGGTATATTAAAAAAGGGTTTCAGGTTATTTGCCTTAATCTGTGGCACCCCATATCTCCATTAATTTGTTAGTATCATCTCCATACCTCGCATGTATTATAAGATCACAGACCTCCCTGACAGCACCCTTGCCAGCCTCCTTTTCTGTTATATAAAGGCTGTAGCTCTTTGCACCTTCATGGGCATCCCTTACTGCTACAGGAAGGCCGACCCTCTTCAGAATTGGTATATCAACAACATCATCTCCCATATAAGCAATTTCTTTCTCCTCTATGCCAAGCTTTTCAATGAGATCTTGATAAGCAACAAGTTTGTTGTGACATCTCTGGTATATGTGGCTTATGCCAAGCTCATGGGCCCTTCTTTCAACTACCTTAGAATATCTTCCAGTGATTATGGCCACATGGACACCAATCTTCTGAAGCATCTTTATACCATGGCCGTCCCTTACATTGAAGGCCTTGAATTCATTGCCCTCATTATCAAGGATGATACTTCCATCAGTAAGGACACCATCAACATCAAGGATAAGGAGTTTTATATCCTTTAATCTCTCTTTAATATCCTCGAGCATAACATACCTCATTTGATCCTTATTCCAAGGGACTTCCACTCAAAGGACTGTAAGACCATCGCCTGAGAGCGGATGAATTCCTCTACAAGATTTTTATCAATGTCTCCTGTTATATTATAAAAAGGAAGGACCTTTAAGAAGGCCCTTTGTAAATATTCCCGTGGTGGAGAGAGGACATCCTCTATCCTTGTATAATATGGATCTTCACCTTCATGGCATCTTCTGTTAAAGACATTGAATAATCTGCAGGCTGCTGGTCTCATGGGATGAATGGAACAGAGCCCGTCAATGAGGAATGGGCAGGCTGTTCCCTTTTTGTATGTGAGGAGCTGAAATTTAAGGGTCTCAATTACTGGTGGTGAAAGTCTTTCAAGAACATACCAGTAGATGCCTGTTAGTTCATGAGGATAAAGAGGTATATCTTTATGGGTCTTGCAGCAGTTAAAACAGCCCTTTGCGCAGGCAAGCCTTTTACCCTTTGCCTCTTCCTTGAGTATAGCCTTTGATATGCCATCATCAATTATAGAATAGGCCTCAGAAACAAGAGAAAACCACCTCTGCCTTTTCGAATCTTCGGTAATGCTAAGGCTCACTTAAACTCCTTTTGAATTAAAGCTTGGGCGAGAGGTCAGACTGGCCTCTCACCCGCAAAATAAAATTGAATTTTTTACTTCTTTGTAGTCTTTTTCGATGAAGCCTTTTTAGTGCCACATTTTGATTTCGCCTTATGTCCTGGCTTGCAGGCCATTTCCTTCACCTCCTTTTAAATAAATCCTTTGTAATTTTTACAGCAATCTATAAAATAATACCATAATCTGCAGGATTAGTGATATTGAGCCTGAATATAAAATTTAACTATTACTTGCACCATCTTTGCCACCGCCTTTCTTAAAAATGATAAGGCGAATACTTGACAAAATTAGTAAACTATTTATATCCTATCTTATGCTCAGGCTTTCAACAAGGGGACAGTATGGTGTAAGGGCTATGTATGAGATAGCAAGGGCCTATCCAGAGCCAGTTACAATCAAGGAGATATCCGAGGCCCAGAGTCTATCTATCCCCTATCTTGAGCAGATTCTTAACAGATTAAAGCACGGTGGACTTGTTGTTTCTATTAAAGGTCCGGGTGGTGGTTATGTCCTCAGCCGAGGTCCTGAGGAGATAAATATTATTGAGATACTACGGGAGCTTGAGGGCCCCCTTGCCCTTACATCCTGCCTGAATCCAGAGGAAGGTTGTGTCAGGGTTGAGGGATGCGTGACACATCTTTTATGGAAGAGGCTGGGAGAACAGATAGAAGGATTTCTCAAGACTATTACCTTGAGGGATTTGCTTGGATTTAGCACACAGTTGTCGGAAATCGGAGGAAGAAGGTCAAAGAATGTCAAAGCTCAAGTTTGTAGAAAACATTAAGGCAGACCTCACAGCCGATATAGTTTATATGATGTGTCCGATGCATCTCCTTAAACTACAGGAGATGATTAAGAAGGTGGAACCAGGTCAGATAATTGAGATAATCACTGATTATGACGGCGCCCTCGAGGATATACCTCAGTGGTGTGAGAAGACAGGCCATGAGTTTATAGGTGTTGAGGACGATACAGACTTCTTTAAGTTTTACATAAGGAGGACAAAATGAAGGCCTATTTTGACCATGTTGCAACAAATCCCCTTGATCCAAGGGTCCTTGAGGCAATGATGCCCTATTTCAAGGAGGAGTTCGGAAATCCTCAGAGTGTCTATGACCTCGGCATAAGGGCAAGGGAGGCAGTAGAGAAGGCAAGGCAACAGGTTGCATCACTGATAAATGCAAAGCCCTCTGAGATAATCTTTACATCAAGTGGTGCTGAGTCAAACAACTTTGCCTTAAGGGGTATTGCCCTTGCAAGGCAGAACGAAGGAAGGCATGTTATAGTCTCGAAGGTGGAGCACCATTCCATACTTAATTCAGCAAGGTTTCTTGAAAAGAGTGGATTCACCGTAACATTTCTTCCTGTAGATAAATACGGAATGGTTGATCCCGATACAGTAAAGAAATCCATTACAAAAGAGACAACCCTCATATCCATTATCCATGCAAGCAGTGAGGTTGGCACAATCCAGCCCATAAAGGAGATAGTTAAGATAGCAAAGGAGCATAATATTATTGTTCATACTGATGCTGTTGCCTCTACAGGCAATATCCCTGTTGATGTGAAGGACCTTGGTGTGGACCTCCTCAGTATGGCTGCCCATCAATTCTATGGCCCAAAGGGCGCAGGAGCTCTCTATGTAAGAGAAGGACTGAGAATAGTACCCCTTATATACGGAGGTATTCAGGAGGGTGGAAGGAGAGCTGGAACAGAGAATGTCCCTGCCATAGTCGGGATGGGAATGGCAGCAGAGCTTGCTAAAAAGGAGCTTCCAGAAAGAATTGACCATGTAAAAAGATTAAGGGATAGACTCGTAAAAGAGACCATGGCAAGGGTTGAGAATATCTATTTTACAGGTCATCCTGAAGAAAGGCTGCCAGGTCATGCGAGCTTCTGTGTGGAGTTCATCGAAGGAGAGGCCATGCTCCTGATGCTTGCAGCAAGAGGCATTTATGGAGCGAGTGGTTCTGCCTGTTCAAGCAAGGCCCTTAAGGCTTCACCAATACTTTTGAGCATGGGTATTCCTGCTCAACTTGCCCAGGGCTCTGTTGTCTTCAGCCTTGGCAAAGACAATACAGAGGAAGAGGTCGATTATTTTATAAATGAATTTCCCCAGATAATAAAGAGACTGAGGGAGATTTCACCATACCAGAAAGGCTGGGAGGAGGCTGGTTCTCCAGCCTGTAAGCCTGAATAAAAGGAGGTTATGACTATGTACAGTCAGAAGGTAATGGAACATTTTATGAACCCGAGGAATGTGGGTGAGATGCCCGATGCTGATGGCATTGGCACAGAGGGTAATCCTGTTTGTGGAGATGTGATGAAGCTTTACATAAAGGTTAAGGACGACAGAATAGTTGATGCAAAATTCCAGACCTTTGGTTGCGGAGCTGCTATAGCTGTATCGAGCATGATTACAGAGATGGTAAAGGGAAAGACCCTTGATGAGGCTATGCAGATATCAAAGGAGGCTGTTGCAGAGGCCCTCGGAGGCCTTCCACCCCAGAAGATGCATTGTAGCAATCTCGGAGCAGATGCCCTGAAGAAGGCAATAGAGGATTACAGGGCGAAGAAAAAGGCCTGATATGGCTTATAAAGACCTGAGGGAATTCATTAAGGTTCTTGAAGAGAGGGGACTCCTTAAGAGAATCACCGTTGAGGTTGACCCTATCCTTGAGATTGCTGAGATTAACGACAGGATAGTAAAAAGAGGAGGGCCGGCTCTCCTATTTGAAAAGCCTAAGGACTCTAAATTTCCCTGTGTGGTGAATCTTTTTGGCTCCTTTGAAAGAATGAAATTAGCCCTCGAGGTGAAGGATCTTGATGATATCGGCAGAAGGGCCCTTGAATTCCTTGAGCCAGAGATACCTACAAACATAATAGAAAAACTCAAGATGCTTCCAAAACTGAAAAGGCTCTCAGACTTTCTTCCAAGATATGTGAAGTCTGGACCCTGTAAAGAGGTAATAATAAAAGACAATCCGAGCCTTGATATACTCCCCATTCTCAAGACATGGCCCCTTGATGGAGGCAGGTTTATAACCCTTCCGATGGTCTTCACAAAAGACCCTGAAACAGGTGTTAGAAACTGCGGTATGTACAGGATGCAGGTTTATGATGAGCGGACAACAGGTATGCACTGGCACATGCACAAGGATGGTGCAAGGCATTACAGGAAGGCAGAGGCAATGGGCAAGAGGCTTGAGGTTGCTGTGGCAATAGGATCTGACCCAGCAACAATCTATTCAGCAACGGCCCCTCTTCCTGAAGGCATTGATGAGATGCTCTTTGCTGGATTCTTAAGGCAGGAACCTGTTGAACTTGTAAAGTGCGAGACCGTTGACCTTGAGGTGCCTGCCAATGCCGAGATTGTCCTCGAAGGCTATTGTGAGCCTGGTGAAAGAAGAATAGAGGGTCCTTTTGGAGACCACACAGGTTATTATTCCCTTCAGGACGAGTATCCTGTGTTTCACATAACCTGTATAACCCACAGGCGCGATGCCATATATCCAGCCACTATTGTTGGAAAACCTCCTATGGAGGACTGCTTTATTGCCAAGGCAACAGAGAGGATATTCCTTCCCCTTATAAGAAAGCAAGTACCAGAGATAGTTGACATGAATCTCCCCATAGAAGGTGTTTTCCACAACATTGCTATTGTCTCTATAGACAAGAGATATCCGGGTCATGCAAGAAAGGTCATGTATGCCCTCTGGGGTATGGGACAGATGAGCTTTACAAAGATTATTATAGTTATGGATAAGGATGTGAATATACAGGATCTTTCAGAGGTCCTCTGGAGGATAGGCAATAATGTTGATCCCAAAAGGGATGTGGTGATCCTTGAAGGACCCCTTGATGTCCTTGAGCATGCCTCACCCCTTCCAGCCTATGGTGGAAAGATGGGTATAGATGCAACAAAAAAGTGGCCTTCTGAGGGATTCCTTAGACCATGGCCTCCAGATATAAAGATGTCTGAAGAGATCGTGAGGCTTGTTACTGAAAGATGGAAGGAATATGGACTTGATTGAGCTGAGAGCCCCAGACTCCAACAATCTTTCCTGCAAGGATGCTACCAAGCCTGAGACATTCCTCTGGCTTAAGGTTTTTAATAAGACCATACAGGACACCTGCACTGAAGGCATCGCCTGCACCTGTTGTATCAATCACCATATCTGCCATTGAAGGAGCCCTGTAGATTTTTTTACCATCACTTAAAAGTGCTCCCTTTTTGCCCAGAGTTACAGACACAAATCTGACACCAAGGCTGTGGAGTCTTTTCAGGGCAATATCAATCTTTTTTATCTTCTGCCTCCAGAGCATAAAGAGCTCATCCCTGTTTAGAAAAAGGACATAAGTCTTCTTTAATAGAGGCTCAAGGGTCTTCAGGCCATATCTTGAATAAAGGTTTCCTGGTGAAAAGCTTATCTTTATCTCCTCTGGAAGGCTCAGGAGCCAATCGAACTGCTTTTTAAAGGCCCTTTCACCAATAAGGCTCGATGCATGGATCCAGCTGAAGTCAAGCCCATGGGGAGATGGATATTCTATCTCTTCAAGTCTCAGATTCACACCAGGCATTACATATATGGAACGTCTTGCCTTTTTATCAACAAAAATAAAGGCCCTTCCAGTGGGACCATCAAGCCTTTTAATCCTTAGCTCAACACCTTTGCTGGCAAGGCTTTTTTCAAAAAACTCATCATCTTCGTCATTTCCAAGGACTCCAAAACATCCTGCAGGAATACCAAGCTGACGGAGAATAGTAATTGTGTTTGCTGCGCTTCCACCTGGCGATTTATAAAATCCCAGCACCTCTGTCTCTCCATCAATTACAAACCTCTCAACAGAGAATATATAATCAACATTAAGGGCACCAAGGCCTAAGACATTATCCGAGCTGGGCTGCCCTGCCACGAATCCTTCTCCTCATAAGTTTATGGATGGCTATTACAGAGTCTAAATCTTCACAGCCCTCTATAAGGGTATAATAGGACTTGTCAATGTTACCTTCCTCAGTTGAGAGGGGAGTTTCTGCCTTCCTTGCAAAGTCCTTAACAGCACTGAGTCCTTTTTCAAAGAATATCTCTACAGGCTTAACAACACCGAAGAGGCTTTCACTTGCTACACCAATAGTTGCATAGGGGACAGAGTATTCATTTCCATTAAATACTATGGCAAGGCCTCCTGAGCTATTAATATAGTCAAGCATTCTGAAGTCTGTTATACTATCTCCTATCGAGACAGTTCGAGATGGCTCTACCTTAAAGGTATCCATGAAGTTTTTCAGTGCCGAGACCTTTCTTCTTCCCCCAACAACCCTGAGGCCTGATATCTTGTTGTAAAAACTCATCTCTGGGAGTTCTTTCAGATAAAATTCGTCAAGAACCTTCTTGAGAGATTCGTCTTCCCCAAGAGATATTCCGATGAGGGTTTCTTTGAGAGAAAGGATTCGTTTTTTTTCCTCCTCTTTCATCTCAATCCTTTCAGATGGAAAGGGTGTACAGGCTATGCAGTCAGGTGTTATGCCGAGCCTTTCACCTATATGATGGGCATGGGGTTCATAGCTTGTTGATATTATTACAATGGTATATCCCTTCTCTTTGAGGGCCTTAATAGTTTGTTGAGCACCAGGGGTGAGGGAGGCCTTTTTTGAAACATTGAGGACCTCTTCCCTCCCCATACCTTCAGCAATAAGAAAGGGCAGTATGAGATAAAGGGTATCGCCTGGTTCATAATCAGGCCTTTCCTCAATGGTGAGGATGTCGTCATACCTTGAAAGCCTTTCAAAGACCTCATATCCCTTTTCAGTCAATCCCATGACCTCATAGGCATTATCCTGTGGAGAAAGGGGTCCTTCAAGGTCGAAGGCTATGAGCCCTGATATATTCATTGACCTCATCACTCAGATCTATTCCTCCTTTTAGAAATTTAAGGCCTTCAAGGGATATCTTCTTCAGGGTGAGCAAGATAAGGGGTATCTCCCTCTTAAACTCCTCATCCCTGATTTTTTTAAATAAGGGATAATCCTCCGGGAAGGTTTTTCTTATCTCATCAAGGGTTTTTTCTTTTAAATCATTCCTGAGGGCCTTCCATAAGGGTTCAAATTCAGGAGTCTTTATGCTGAATTTGCAGAAGCTTACAGGAGGACCTTCGTCAAGTTCAGGTGTTACGAGATGGATCTGGGCACCAGCATAATCTGCCTCTGTGCTTATCAATTCCCAGATTACCTCCTGCCAGGAACCTTTCGGGCCTCCTGGTATTGCTGGATGGAGATTGAGCATCTTATGAGCCTCTATCAGAGACCTGCCAACAATTAGCATATACCCAGCAAGAAAGGAGAATTCCACTTTATACTCCCTTATGATATTCCATACAGCCCTGTGATACTCCTCACGCCAGGCCTCTATGTCTCTTGTCCTTAAGTCTGGCATGAAATTTCGTGAGGAAAGCAAAAGGAGTTTTAATCCATGGGCTTTTACAAACTCAAGAAACTGATCAGTCACAGGAGATTCCCCATACTCCCTGTTACAGAATACAAAGGCAATATCGACCTTGAGCCCCTTCATTCTTTCAAAGAGGACCACCTCAAGGAGCCTTCTTGCCTCCTCATCCCTTCCCGTAGAAAACCAACCAATTCTCATATAGAATGATACAAAAATAGCACCTCAGGGTGCAAATATAAAGAAAGCTTCGGAGCATAAAATACATATTGACAAAAATTCTGTGCTTTAGATAGAGTTTAATGAGGAGAAAAAAATGCCAGTAACATTACCATTAGAAGTTTATGAGGCCTTTGAAAAAAGTCTTGGTAAAGAGGAAGCCAAAAAGATAGTGAAGTCTCTTGAGATTACCATTTCTGAATTAACAGAACACAAATGGAAGATTAGCAAGGATGAACTGCTTGAAGCCATGCGAAAGGACTTTGTAACAAAAGAGGTTTTCGAAGAACGTATAAATGCATTAAAGTCTGAACTTATTAATATTATTCAGCAAAATAAAGCAGAACTTTTGAGCATTATTAAAGAAGACAAAACAGAGCTTCTTGGCAGAATAGACGCATTATATGAAAAGATAGAAAAGGACAAAACAGAGCTTCTTGGCATAATGAAGCAAGACAAGGCAGAGCTTCTTGGTATAATGAACCAGGACAAAACAGAGCTTCTTGGGATAATGAAGCAGGACAAGGCAGAGCTTCTTGGCATAATGAAGCAGGACAAGGCAGAGCTTCTTGGCAGAATAGATGCTTTATATGAAAAGATAGAAAAGGACAAAACAGAGCTTCTTGGCATAATGAAGCAAGACAAGGCAGAGCTTGAAGGAAAAATAGAGCTGGTAAAGGCTGAAGTAAAGAGGATAGATATGAAGCTAAACTTTCTCATAATCTTGATGATTATAGCTTTGACTCTTATGAATCCTGTTATGGCAGAAATAATTAAAAAGCTTTTGAATTTATAAAATCTTAGGCTTCAAAATGAAGGGAATTATTTGAGACTCAAGATTAAATTTAAACCTGAAAACTCTACCCTTCGCCTGCCAGTCCATTACAATGGACTAATACAAGCCTTCATTTACAGACACCTTGATGAATGGCTTGCCCTTAAGATTCACAATCAAGGATTTAAAGATCCTCAAGCAGAAAGACAGCTTAAACTCTTCACCTTTTCCCGCCTGATACCAGAGAATAGTCCGAGGGTAAAAGATAGAAGGATAACCTTCAAAGGTCCAATTAACCTTATCATCTCCTCTCCCTATCATGAATTCATCCAGTCCTTTGGTTCGAACCTTTTAAGAGAAGGAAGGTTTTATCTTGCTGGTGAGGCCTTGGAGCTAATATCTGTAGAGGTGGAGCCCGTTCCTCAATATACGGAAAAAGTGATAGTGAAGGCCTTATCTCCAATAACTGTCTATAGCACCCTTGAGACTCCTGATGGCAGAAAAAAGACCTATTATTATAATCCCTTTGAGTCAGATTTTGAGGAACTAATAATTAAGAACCTCCAAAGGAAGCTCCGCACATGGTCGGGGATTAAAACAGACGGTGGTTCTATAAAACCATACAGGATAAACACAAGAAATGAGAGGATAATTATTTACAAAGACACAGTAATCAAGGGCTGGGATGGCCTTTATGAACTCCAGCTTCCACCAGAACTCTTCCAGATGGCCTTTGACGCAGGCCTTGGAGCAAAGAATTCCCAGGGGTTTGGGTGCGTGGAGGTGTGGGAGGATAAGAATGAGTATATTTGAGAAAGTATTCAATTTTGAGCCTTACGAATTTCAAAAAAATACATGGACGCTTCTTACTAATAAGGGATTCCCAATATTGATAAAGGCACCCACTGGCTCAGGTAAAACAGAGGCTATATTAGCCCCTTTTTTATCGCAATTTTTAGAAAGGAGGTTCCCTATTGCTCCAAGATTAATTTATGTATTACCCATGAGGGTTCTTGTAAACAGCGTCGCTAAAAGAATTGAAAATTACGCGAAAAAGATTTCTCCCTATATTTCTGTTAAGATTCAGCACGGTGATGTCCCTGATAGTCCCTTTTTTATCGGAGATATAATTGTTACAACACTGGATCAGTTTGTTTGTGGATTTGCCAGGTCAAGTCAGCAGGTCGGACACCATATAGATATGGGGGTAGGTGCTATTGCTTCATCTTTAGTTGTTTTTGATGAAGCCCATATGTATAGGGATGGGTTTACTTTTTCGATTATGAGGGCGATAATGGAGATCCTTTATGAAAGCAAAATCCCTTTTGTAGTGATGACCGCTACGATGCCTGAAAGTCTTGAAAAAAGTCTCTTTGAAAACATTGAATATAACAAAATCTTAGGATGTGATGTTGTTAACTCAAATTTACAAATAACAATTTTTGACAAACCTTTATATGAAGATAACGAAGTCAATATTGATGATAACCTTTTAGAAATTATCAAAAAGAAAAAAACCCTTATTGTTCTTAATCAAGTCAAAAGGGCACAAAAGGTATACGAAGAGGTAAAAAATAGACTCAATTTAACAGAAAACCAGATTGTCCTTCTTCATTCAAGATTCACAAAAAAAGATCGTGAAGAGCATGAAAACAAAGCTATGTCTTTGCTCCCTCATAAAAAGAATGGGAAAATAGAAAATCCTAAGGGTGTTGGAATAGTAGTTTCCACGCAGGTTCTTGAAGCAGGAATTGATTTTTCAGCAGAACTTCTGTTGACAGAAGTAGCACCAGCAGATTGCCTGGTACAAAGGGCAGGTAGATGTGCAAGATATGAGGGAGAGAAAGGACAAATGATAGTTTTTCCTATCGAAAATGGAGGATTTAAACCTTACGAAAAGGAGCATATAGAAAAGACACTTAATTGGTTAAAAAATAACCGCAACTTCAATCTCAAAAATTTTTCCGAAGTCTCTTCTTTTGTCAACATACTGGATTATCAAGCGAACGACTTTGAGGCGAGAGATACATTGATAGATTTATATGAATGTGTGTTGTATGCAGACACAAAACCTCAGAATATTCAGATTAGAAATAGTAAACCAGTAAGCCTGGTGGTAGTAGATTTTTCAATCGGAGAAGGAAGGCGAAAGGAAGATATAATCAGGAGTAGTATCCGCAAGAGTGCATCAACTTTAAGAGAAAACTCCATTGATATTGACATTGGAGTGGCCTGGCAACTATTTAAGAATGGTATTTTAAAGTATAAATTTAAATACGATGCAGAATCTAAAAATTGGGATTTTGAAGAAATAAAAGAAGTGCAACCATTTAATATGTATATTGTAGAGAAAAATTATTATAATGAAAACATAGGGTTAAAAAATGACACATCCTATTTTATATAGTGCCCCAGGGGAAGATTATATTAAGCATATTGCCAGGTGTTTGGATCTGTTTGACATTATCTTTCCTCTCTGGGAAGATACTTTTAAAAGAATCTTCTCTATAACATGTAATGATGACATAAAAAACTTATTAAAGGAGATGATAACTTTTCATGATCTCGGAAAACTCACAAAAAGGTGGCAAGAAAATTTGGGTACAAACAAAAAACTTCCTTCTCATACAACAATTGGAGCAGCCTATCTTTATAAAAGGTTCACCAGAGACGATGGACTTGGTGATTTAAAAAATGCAATTGTCTTTGCGGTTGCTATTCATCACACAGACAGTGGACTTCTTGGAGATAATATTGAAAGGCCAGATGTGCAGGCAATAATAGATGGAATTGTTGATAATGAGGGAAAGATTAAATGGGCATCCGGGGTTGAAAATCTATCAGGAGAAGTTTCCACGAAAGAATTAAATGAGTTAGTAATAGAGGATTTAAAAAACATGGCAAGGGGATTAAGAACTTGGGCAAGAAGTGGAGGAATTATAGATCAGCATAGAAAAAGGATACAGGCCTCTCTTGCACATCACATCCTAAAACTTTGTGATATATCTGCTGCAACCGAAAGAGAGGAATATAAAAAACATAAAGATGAAAATTATTATGGTGGCTGGTTAATGTGTAAAAACATAAGTGAATATGTTAAAAATATCCGTAACCATGTAGCTTCCAAACAGGAAGAGGTATCCATATGATTACCCTTTACACCCCTGCAACAGGTTTTCCTGACCTGGAAGTTAAGATTGCCTATGGACTGGCAAGAGTAGGGATTGAGGCTGGATATGAACCTGCGATTATTCCGCAAAATGGATTCTATCAAGTAGTTTACAAAAATTATGTTCCTGATAAAACAAAGCAAACATTTTTAATGATTCTTAACAGGCTTTTGACCTCAAATAGATTTTTTGATTTAGGGGTTAAAGCAAAGGATAGGACCAAATATCCAGCTAATAAAGAAATTATAAAACGCATACATGACAGTTTAAAAAAAGTCCAGTTTGATTCAATTTTTAGTTTACGATATAATTCAGATTTTAATTTTAAAAAGAGAACATTTTGTGGTCACGATGATTTTAATAGGTTTGGTGGAAGAACTGGATTGATACTTCTTTCATCTTTTCATGCTGGCAAACCATTTTTTAGGGATAAATTTTACGATAAATTCAATCTCAATCTGTGCGAAATTTGTGGTTATTTAGCAGTCTTGGGGCTTAATTCTTTTGGTTTTAATATACAAATGGGCATTGGAAAAAATAAAAAATATGCTATTGTATTACCTATATCTGAAAAGGAACTTATGATTGAAAATTTATATATGCTATTAGCCTTGCAAAAAACATTACATAATTTTTGGCTTTCAGATGTTCAGCCACTAAGGACATTTACAATTGGATTATTAGCTAAAGTTCCTTCCATAAGTGATATTACTAATGATCTACAATTGTTTTACCACTTATCATTGGTGTCCAAAGATAACAGAGGCGATACTGTAGTTGAACAAACAGCATTAACTAATGCGATACCATTTTCAAAATTCATTTCAGCATCGCCATATAATTGCTCAACTATAAGCAGATTATTAGGTAGTTTTAAAATTTCACCCAAAATATCTTCATTAATTGAGATAACAAACATCATTGAACATTTAGAAAAAAATTCTTTGCTAAAATTTGCTCGTCTTTATGTGCAGGAGACATCAACAAAAGATTGGACAAATTTTTTATATCCAGAAACAACAAAATATCTTTTAAAGGAGGTGGCTATGATACCACAAAATATAATTGAAAATAAGTCCTTGCAAAGTCTTGCAAGGACATTGAGATATTTTATCCGGGAAAGAAAATACGGATATGCTGATGATATAAGAAATGCAAGGAAGGATGCACGAGATTTTGAAGAGACGATAGCGAAGATGTTAAGGGAAGGAGAACTTAGAAGAGTTCAGCAAGAACAAGAAAAACAGGCTGGTAAAGAAGTTAAAAACTGGATTTACTTACCCAAAGAAGATGAAATCAAAGAAGTCTTTCGACTTGCAAATGAAGACTTTGAATCAACAAAACTTGCCCTTGTTATGCTTGCCTTTTCATTCCCAACAAAAGAAGGAGAGGAGGATGTAAAATGAGGTATAAAAAAAGAATTGAAATAAACCCAAATATCCTTGTTGGAAAACCTATTATAAAAGGAACTCGTATCTCTGTTGAATTCATTCTTGAACTCCTTGCAAGTGGCTGGGATACAGAACAAATTCTCAAGAATTATCCACAGCTAACAAAAGAGGATATTCTTGCTGCGGTTGAATATTCTTTAGAAATTTTAAAAGAGGAAAAGGTTTTTGCTGTATGAAATTCCTTGCTAATGAAAATCTTCCCCTCGAGTTAGTGAACGAGCTTAAGAATTCAGGTTATGATATTTTAAGAGTAGATGAAGTCAAAAAAGGAATGAAAGACCGAGAGGTTCTTGAATTTTCTTTTAAAGAAAAAAGGATTTTGATTACCTTTGACAGAGATTTTGGGAAGTTAGTAGTAAAAGAAGGCAAAGACGCTGTTGGTATAATTTTATTAAGGTTTCAGCCTAAATCTATTCAACATATTAAAGATAGGCTTTTTCTGCTCTTTGGCAAAATTAAAGAATTAGAGGGTAAATTTATCGTGATGGAGGAACATTTAATAAGAGAAAGAGAACTTAAATAGGAGGTGCAAGATGCTTAAATTTCTAACTTTTGCAGTAAAAACACAATTAAATGTTCACGACCTCAATAACGAGGCAGTGGCAGGGAATGTCACAGACATAAGAATAATGGAATTCTTAGATGAAGATGGAAAACGCATTGAGGCACCAGCAGTATCAGGCAGGATGCTTAAACACTGGCATTATGAAGGGATGAGACATTTAATTTTAAATGGTTCATACTCTACAATTCCTTTATGCGCAGCTTGTAGAATTGGTGAACCTATTAGACCCGGCGACATAAGAGGTAATAATTTAAGACAAATTGCAGGACCAGAAACAAAGGCAATTCGGGCATGCGTGGTGTGTGATATTCATGGATATTTAATAGCACAAGGTGCTGAAGGGGAGGGGAGAGGGATTTCTAATCGCAGAATTTCAAGAGCGATGTTTTCTTGGTTAATGCCTGTTTTAGGTTATGACTCTGCCCAAAAACAGGTAATTCATACTCGTGTATCACAACAAGAATCTGTGGCTGAGGGTGAAGGAGCGGCCCAGATGATTTTTAATAAATCATATGCCTCTGGAATATATGCTTTTGTCTCGGCCCTTGATGTTGATAGAATCGGACTGGTGGAATTAAATCTCAGGGGAAATAATCCATATGCAATTAATGACGAAGAGGGACTTAGGGATAGGATCAAGGTTGCTATAGAGGCATACAGGTTGATGATTTCGGGCCAAATCGGTGCATCCCTTTCTCATTCTCTGCCCCATCAGAATCCGATTGAGATTCTTGTGGCATACTCAGAAACACGGCCTCTGCCTTTTCCTGTATCTCCTATGTATTCAGATTATCTTAAAAAGACCATTGGTATTATGCCAGAGGGAACACAATTATTATATTGGGGAGAGAGCTCTCCCTCGGGCGTTACAAAGAAAAATACGATAGATGAAATCTTTCAAGAACTTTTAAGTAAAGTATAAGAATAGGTATAAAATGAAGGCTCTAATTTTCAATATCAGACCGAATTCCCTTTACTCTATCCGTGTTCCTTTCACATGGCAGTCTGCACTAACCTATCCAGTGCTACCCCCATCTGCAGTAATTGGACTGATTGCAAACGCCTTACAAAGATATAAAAATAATAAACATCCCATAGAATATCTTAAAGAAGTGGAAAATGAAGTAGTTTGGGCGGGGTCAAGACTTTTAAGTTCCTGTGTAATAAAAAGTTACACTACATCAGCTATAACAAAATGGGAAGAAGTAATCGGTGGAAAATTCACAAATGCCATTGGACGACAGTTTGCCTATTCAAAAAATTTACAAATAGCTGCTATATTGAAAAACGCTGAGTTTCTTGACGACCTTTCTGCAGCCTTAACCTGCACACCCCTTACCTGTGGAGATAGTGAATCGGCTGTTTCTCTTGATGCTTTGCCTTTGATTAGTGATGTAGAAGAAGTTAACACTTGTGGAATTTTTGAAACAAGGTTTCCTGTGCCTTTTAAAAAGGAGATTAAGATTCACGAAGGGTCTGGGCAAATTTATCTTATGCACGAAAGATGTCTTAAAAGAAATAATGAATTTCCATTAACAATGTATGTAGTTCCCATAAGAGAGAACAAAGGATTGATAGAACCCACCACTTTAAAAATAGAAGTGAGGGATGAAAACTATTTAAAGATTTATCTGATAAAGGATCTTTCTGCCCATATCATTACTACTATTAATTCTATTCAAGCAAGGATCCAGAAGAAAAAAAGAAGGACCAGGAGGAAAGGGTAAACTTAAGTATTTTCACTCCTGTTTCTAATGATCATTACTCCCACCCTTATCTGGTATTACTACATCTGCCCCAGAGAAGTCTGGCTCATGGCGAGGCAACTTACTCCATGGCAGGAGAATCCCTTTATTGAGATTGGAAGGCTTATTTCAGAGGAATCTTATCGGAGAGAAAGGAAAGAAATCCGTCTTGAAAATATGGTCATAGATTTGCTAAAGACAGAGGGTGAAAACATAGTGATTGGTGAGGTTAAAAAGAGCTCCCGATTTGAAAAAAGTGCAAGGATGCAACTTGCCTACTATCTCTTGCGATTGAAACAGCTCGGGATTTATGCCACCGGGCAACTCATGTTTCCAAAAGAAAAAAAGAAGATAACCGTAACCCTTACAGAAGAAATAGAGGGAGAGCTCGCCTATGCAGAAAAACAGATAAAGTCAATTATTCAAATGGAAACACCACCTTCTTTACAAAAGATAAAATTTTGTCCAAAATGTGGGTATCGTGAATTTTGCTGGTCATGAAACGAACAATTTACATATTCTCTGACGGAGAGCTAAAAAGAAAAGAGAATACCCTCTACTTTGAGACAGAAGAGGGCAAGAAGTACATTCCTGTTGAAAACACATCAGAGATTTTTATATTTGGAGAAGTAACAATAAACAAACGCCTTCTTGAGTTTCTTACTGAGAGTGAGATTATTCTACATTTTTTCAATTACTATGGCTATTATGTGGGCTCATTCTATCCAAGAGAGCATCTGAACTCAGGCTATATGATTCTCAAGCAAGCAGAACACTATCTGGATGATATAAAGAGGGTTGACCTTGCAAAGAGGTTTGTTAACGGAGGAGTTGAGAATATCAAAAAGGTATTAATCTATTATCAGAACAGAGGTAAAAATCTTCAGGACTTTACAGAAAAGATAAATTCCCTCAGCGAATCTTTACCGAGATGTAATTCTACAGATGAACTCATGGCGATTGAAGGCAATATAAGGGAACAATACTACTACGCCTTTGACAGAATTCTTGACAATGAGCATTTTGTCTTTGAAGGCCGCACTCGCAGACCTCCAAAGAATCGTTTAAATGCTCTAATCAGTTTTGGAAATTCTATGCTCTACACTATATGTCTGAGCGAGATATACCACACCCATCTTGATCCGAGGATAGGTTTTCTGCATGCTACTAATTTTAGAAGGTTTTCTCTTAATCTCGATGTGGCAGAGGTATTTAAGCCGATTATAGTTGACAGAGTAATTTTCACACTGATCAACAAGGGTATGTTAAAGCCTCAACACTTTGAAGAGAAACTTGATGGTATTGTCTTAAATGAAAAAGGAAGGGAACTCTTTGTGCGAGAGATGGATGAGCGACTTAAGAGCACCTTTGAACACAAGGCCCTTGGCAGGCATGTATCCTACAGGCAACTGATTCGTCTTGAGCTATACAAAATTGAAAAACATCTAATAGGGGATGAAGAATACAAGCCCTTTATAACAGGCTGGTAGATGAATGTGATACTTGTATATGACATCAAAGAAGAAAGGGTGCAGAAGGTTCTCAAAACCTGTAGAAAATACCTTCACTGGGTGCAGAATTCAGTTTTCGAAGGAGAGATATCAGAGGCTAAGCTTGAGAAGTTGAAAATAGAGCTACGGAAGATTATCAATGAAGAAGAGGATTCGGTAATAATTTATACCTTCAGGACTGCCTGGTACACAAGGCGAGAGATTATAGGGATTAAGAAAGGTGGACAGGAACTGATACTTTGAATTCGTCTATGTCTGATAATGCAAAAACTCCAGATGATCGACAGAAAAAAAGAACTTGACAAAACAGGGAGTTATTTTGTTATTTTTAATTTATAGAATGTTCTTTGAAAACGCAAAGTGCTTGATATACAAAACAAAAAATGGATTGCGAGCCTACCTATGAGGAATTGAAACTCCGACTCAAACCCTCTATTTGCCCACCTCTTGACCAATTGCGAGCCTACCTATGAGGAATTGAAACATCTCATTTACATCAACATCATACCCAAATGGAAAAAATTGCGAGCCTACCTATGAGGAATTGAAACTTATAAAAACCCTCAACATATTACACTCCTTAAATCTATTGCGAGCCTACCTATGAGGAATTGAAACTACCAGATGTTTTCCATACAGCAAGTTTCCTATCCCAATTGCGAGCCTACCTATGAGGAATTGAAACAAACTTCTTAAAGGAGGATAAATGATAAGATTTGGTAGATTGCGAGCCTACCTATGAGGAATTGAAACTACGATCTCGTAGAGAGAATTATCTATCTATATGAAATTGCGAGCCTACCTATGAGGAATTGAAACGATAAATATTTCATAAAATATCTCAAAGAAGGCCTATTGCGAGCCTACCTATGAGGAATTGAAACTCAGCACTTTCCTAAGCCTATTATTTTATCAACTGAATTGCGAGCCTACCTATGAGGAATTGAAACATCTTTAAAATGTCGCCCTTTGTAATACCTTCTGCCTTATTGCGAGCCTACCTATGAGGAATTGAAACCACAAAGGACATAATGGACTTAATAGGACAACCAAATTGCGAGCCTACCTATGAGGAATTGAAACGTTGATGCAGGTATACCCTCAGAATATGTTGATACTGAAATTGCGAGCCTACCTATGAGGAATTGAAACAAAGGTTTCACTCGGCTACCATTGCGGGGCTGGGGGATTGCGAGCCTACCTATGAGGAATTGAAACTGTTGAGGGCAATATCAATGCCACAGGAAGCATTATTGATTGCGAGCCTACCTATGAGGAATTGAAACTCTCACCAACAAGCTCAAAGCCGTGTTTTTTTGCGATTTCTTATTGCGAGCCTACCTATGAGGAATTGAAACAGATATACCAAAAAGGAAGACTTATTGAAGAATACAATTGCGAGCCTACCTATGAGGAATTGAAACCTTACAATATAAACCCTTGCTACCACCAAAGCTCTCAATTGCGAGCCTACCTATGAGGAATTGAAACATTTTTTGTTTTGATTTTGAGAGAAAACCTCTCTCTTATTGCGAGCCTACCTATGAGGAATTGAAACGGTTCATGTTCTATCTCTTTAATAGCTGGTGCTTTGATTGCGAGTCTACCTATGAGGAATTGAAACCAGGAACTTATACAGCAATACGAGACAATGACAGGCAATTGCGAGCCTACCTATGAGGAATTGAAACCGCATACTTAATAAGAGAGGCTGATGGCAACTACCGATTGCGAGCCTACCTATGAGGAATTGAAACAAGGCAGAGGCAAAAACACTAATAGGCAAGCCCCTTATTGCGAGCCTACCTATGAGGAATTGAAACATGTATTCTTTGATAGAAAACCCTTTCACATTCCTAATTGCGAGCCTACCTATGAGGAATTGAAACCGCCTGAAACTGTGTGGATTTCATACTCCTGATACTTATTGCGAGCCTACCTATGAGGAATTGAAACGAGTGAAAAGGGCAGATGCCAACCTCCTCTGTAAGGATTGCGAGCCTACCTATGAGGAATTGAAACTTCATTGCTTATACCTGCAGGAGATATAGCAAACAAATTGCGAGCCTACCTATGAGGAATTGAAACTATATATGCATAAGTCAAATTAAAAGGAGTTATATGGATTGCGAGCCTACCTATGAGGAATTGAAACTGCTAAAAAGTTTGCTAATAGGTATTTTTACTTTTCTATTGCGAGCCTACCTATGAGGAATTGAAACTATATATGCATAAGTCAAATTAAAAGGAGTTATATGGATTGCGAGCCTACCTATGAGGAATTGAAACATTCATAAGACACATCCGCCAACTCTCGCATCTGCCATTGCGAGCCTACCTATGAGGAATTGAAACAGAAGTCGTGTTTTCATTTAGATTTGACATTATTTGAATTGCGAGCCTACCTATGAGGAATTGAAACATAAATAGCAAAGTATATCATTAAAAATTGAGTAAAAATTGCGAGCCTACCTATGAGGAATTGAAACCACAAATATCGCATTAACCCTACAAGAGCCTCTAATATTGCGAGCCTACCTATGAGGAATTGAAACTATCAAAACATCCAGATTCCTCTTGAGCAAAAGATATATTGCGAGCCTACCTATGAGGAATTGAAACTTTGGGATGAGATACATTTGGATTTGAACGCTCGTGATTGCGAGCCTACCTATGAGGAATTGAAACGAGTTTGAGGCTACGCAATTAGGTGAATCTGGTTGTTATTGCGAGCCTACCTATGAGGAATTGAAACATTCTTCGTTTTCTTATGCTTCTGAATTTTGTTATGAATTGCGAGCCTACCTATGAGGAATTGAAACAGCCATTTCAGGCCTTTGGGTATTCCTGTATTTGGATTGCGAGCCTACCTATGAGGAATTGAAACCTGATTTGTCGAAAGCGGTGGATTTTTGCATGGGTCATTGCGAGCCTACCTATGAGGAATTGAAACAGTATAGCGATTTTGTTAAGTTGTATTACCCTCCAGGATTGCGAGCCTACCTATGAGGAATTGAAACACTATTTTGAAGCTACCTGATGAGAAGTGGTGTTTTAATTGCGAGCCTACCTATGAGGAATTGAAACTTTGGGATGAGATACATTTGGATTTGAACGCTCGTGAGATTGCGAGCCTACCTATGAGGAATTGAAACATATCTGAATTTATTAATAATATTGCTTCAAAATTTCATTGCGAGCCTACCTATGAGGAATTGAAACGTGGTATGGGTAATGTTTCTTTTGATTGTGGGACTGATTGCGAGCCTACCTATGAGGAATTGAAACTTTTCATACTTCATATAATCAATGTCATAGTGAAACATTGCGAGCCTACCTATGAGGAATTGAAACAACGCTCGTGAGTGGAAGAGTCATAGCATGGATATATTGCGAGCCTACCTATGAGGAATTGAAACATTCATAAGACACATCCGCCAACTCTCGCATCTGCATTGCGAGCCTACCTATGAGGAATTGAAACAATTCCATTCCTTTTTTGGGTTATGTTGCTAATTTTATTGCGAGCCTACCTATGAGGAATTGAAGCCACTGATAGACCTTGCCTTACCTGCATGCTTTGTGAGATTACAAGTTTCTCACGCAGGACATCTCTGTCGGTTTTTTTCGTTGGGCAGATAAAATCCTTTACAGCCCTTTCTGTTACTGTCGGGTATAGTACCCTATCTTTAAAAAGAAGGAAAGATATATCCGACCTACCAGGCTCTGAAAAAATAGACCACCACATCCTTTATATCTGATGTGCAGGATTATAAGGGGGCAAAAAGGGCTTAAAAAGCCTTTAGATAAATTTCCCTGAGGTGCTCAGGAAGGAGCTCAGGTGGGTAGGTCTTCTCTGCGATTTTATCTAAATGCCACCACCAGTAAGACAGTGGGTATTTTTCAGGGTCGTCAGAATCAGGAGGCCAAGCGCCATCTTCTAACACACACTTAATTAAGGAGATATCAGCCCCTTTAACCTCCTTTCTATCCTCAAGTCTCCTTAAATAAATAGACTGTCTTACTTCACGTAAGGCTGCTGAGGTGGCATACCATCTTACATCAAAGGCTGGGGGCTCACAATTTTCTACCCAATCTTCTATTAATCTTTCATCACTAAAGGATTTGAATAAGTCCATCTCTTTTAATGCTCCTCCATCTCTGCTCACTAAAAGGATAAAAGCTTTTTATTTGCAAAGTATCATCGCTTGATACAACCACCTTGCCTTCCTTTATAAAATGATACCACACCTTGCCTTTTGTTATTTCCACATATAGTTTTTCTGTTCTCTGATTATATTATAAACCCCTTTTGAATACTCATCAAGGCTCTTATATCCAAGCTCTAATCCATGTTTTGCAAAATGGTCTTCTAAGTCTCTCTTTGCCTTCTTGTAGGACTTTACTCCTTTTTCACCTTTCACAGGCCTTAACCAATCGCTTCCCTTATGAGAGATAATCTTATTAGTTATCTCTTTTGGTGAAAGAGCCCTAAACTCTTCTTCAAGCTCCCTTTGAGTAGGTGTATCCTTAGCAAAGGCCGGTCTTTGTACTGTAACGGGCAGTATCTCTTCTTCAATGCTTGCAACTATTCTGCACCTACAATTGGGATGAAGTGGCGGTATCTTTGTAGGGGCTTTGCTTGATGGTCCTTTGTAAGGTGAAGTCACAAAAGGTTTGTAATCTTTCAATGCCTGTGGATCCTCTGAACCCTCAATAGTATCTAAAACCCTTATAGCCTCTTTTGTTTCAAACTCCCTTCCATCATAGCTTTTACATATTGTACAGGTGAGTCTATCACCTACAGCATCCCAGCGGTAGTGCTTAATCTTTGCCTTTTGAAGTGCCCTCAATCTTGCAGAATTACGCAAATAATTTATTGAGGTATCAATGACCTGCTTTGCCTTCCATTCTGTCTGCAATCTCAGGTATTCACCAAAATGTTTAAGAAATTCTTTTATGCCCTCCTGACCTTTATCAATTGGATTACCCTCTTTTAGATAATAATCCAAAGACCACTTCAGGCTTCTAAGTCTTATATCTTTATCACCTTAAAAAAATCTTCCAAAGTAGAAGTCATGAAGTGCCCCTACATACTCTATCGCTCTTGTATCAGAAACACCAAGCCCCGGGATAAGTGGTAAGACTTCAGCTTGCTGTTCTACATATAAGCTTTTTAAGCGCTGCATGATATATTCCTTTGTTTTGGGTAGTATATGGAACTTTGACTCAAGGGCAATAAGGATATATCTGGTGAGGTCATTGTAGCTGTGATGTAGGATCAAAATACCTCTTTGATTGCGAGCTTACCTATGAGGAATGATTATTAGGCTACAGGCGTCAGAGGTAGGGAAAAAGTATGTTATAATTTTAGCGTGGCGAATTGGCGAATAATAGAAATCTAATAATAGTGGCAATACCATATCTTTTTGCATTATCAGAATTGATTTCGTATAAATGTGGATGGAGGTTAAAAGATGTTCAGGATTGTTACCATTGCGTTAATTCTTTTATTTTCAGCATCTGCCTATGGTGAGACCTATATTGATGGTGTTGTGGGTAACATAGTTTACAAAGGATTTGCCAATCAAAATATTGACAGCATGATGGCTGGAATAAGGGGTGTAAATATACTGAAAATTTCTGATATATTGAATATAAGATCTGAGGGGTCCTTTATGTATGGGAAAAAAGAAGAAATACGAGGAAATAGTGCTTTTATTCAGATGCAACCTTATTTGATTACCCTGAGAACAGGTATATCCCTCGAAGCTGATAATAGCGTAATGTTTACAGTAGGACCTATGTGGAGATACTTTTATACACCTGTTGATTTTAAATTTCCAGCTGTTTCATTAAGTACAAGTGACCGTTATTTTTCAGAGACATGGTATGCTGTTGAGTCCATGCGTTTTCTGGGGATATCGGGACCATACAGGATAGAGTTTCTGGGTGAGATTTTTATTCCTTTATCACAGAAATACCGGCATATAGATAAGGAATATGTGAATGGTGAGTGGATTTCCTATTCTCGAACAGAACACAGTAGCGGAAGAATAGGAGGTGCTATAGAATTAAGATTTGGGTACAAGAGTCTCATTATTGATACAAGATATGAATATTGTAATTTTTCACCCGGGATGGGAGCCAATTTGCTTACCTTAGGTATTGGATATATGCTTTAAATATGTATCACTTATTCTAATTTCTTTGAGGCCAGAGTTTCTGTTTTCAGATTGTGGTTTTCCTGTATGACATTTTAAAATAGTAACCACATAAAAACCCTCATAGTTTGACACACAGTTCGAATTTTTATTATATTATAAAGTTTGCTCTTCGAGGTACGGCCTTCTGAAGAGATTTTAATATCCAATCATAAATAGAAAGGAGGGATGTTTGTGGCCGCTGAAAAGGGAAAGTCAAAAACAGATGTTGCTGCAAGGCTTGAGGCAAAAAAGCAGACCCAGTATTGCGGTAACTGTGGCAAGAAGGTTGAGGTTGTTCTCTCTGTATCTCCATCAGGCAAAAAGAGGATGAGACGCCTCTGCTGTGAGTCACAGTAATAGAGTCAGGCTACAGGCCTCAGTAGGCCATAGGCTACAGGCTATAGAAAAATAAAAAAATCCTAAGGCCTGTAGCCTATTTTATAATTTGCCTTTTCTCTTACACTCATGACTTCTCTTAATCTATCCTCGAGATCGGGGCTACCCATCATAGCTCTTGTATAGAGTTTTCCTTCTTCTACTGCTGGCTGGTTAAAGGGATTTATTCCATAGAGAATCCCTGTAAAAGCAGTGGCAATCTCAAAGAAGTGGAAGAGTTCTCCAATGGTGGTGGGGCTTATGGTATTTATAGATATGGTTATGTTCGGTCTTCCTGCTTTCATAAGGCTGAGGGCAGTTGCCTCCTGTTCAGCTTGTATAAGTTCTGATAGGGTATGACCTCCGAGAAAGGCAAATTCTTTTATATCAGGGAATATCTCTGGTATCTTATAGTCAACTCCATAATCCTCAATCCTTATAAAAATTACAACCTTATCATCTGGACCCTCTATCCACAACTGAAGCTGGGAGTGCTGATCCACTGCACCCACTGATGGATAGGGCATAAGTCCTTTTCCATTTTTTCCGAGGCTTTCTGCCCATAGCTGGCAGAACCACTCAGAGAAGGATTTGAGCGCATCAGAATAGGGCATGAGGATATTTATTCGCCTTGAGAATTTCTTATCCATAAGATGAAGGAGGCTTCCAAACATATAGGCAGGATTTTCTTTAAGCTCAGCCACGGTGCATCTTTTATGGACTTGCCTCGCTCCTTCGAGGAGCTCCTGAGGTTTCACCCCAAGCACAGAGGCAAGCAGAAGCCCTACCGGGCTCAAAACAGAATACCTTCCTACAACACCTGAAGGTATGGAAAGGCTCCTGAGGGCATATTCCTTAGCAATCCTTCTCATGGGTCCTTTTTCAGGGTCAGTGGTTATAACAATGTGCTCTTCAGGCCTGAGGCCTTCTTTTTTTAGACTATCCCAGAGGATCATAAAGGATGCCACTGTCTCACCTGTTGTTCCTGACTTTGTGATTACATTGATAACTGTATCCTTAAGTTTTATGTGCCTCAATATTCTGTCGAGGGTTCCCGGATCCACATTATCATATATAAATACATTGGGTCTGTGAGTTTTTTTAAATGTATCGAGGAGTACCCTCGGTCCGAGGGCTGAGCCACCTATGCCAAGTATTAGAAAGTATTCTGCCTTTTCACGAATCCACCTGCCTGTGTCTTCAATCTCACGGGTATCCTGAAAAGGAAGGTCAAGGAAGGCGAGTTCAGAAAATCCTCTTTCCTGAATCATTTTGTGAGCTTTTGCAGCTTCTGGCTCAAATTCCCTTATGTCTTCAGGCTTGATGCCTTTTTCTTTTAAAAATTCCTCCATCATAAATGAGTAGTTAATCTCCATAAGTTCCTCCATATCTCTGTCTTTCTTTATAATCAATAGGCCTTTCTTTCAACCCATTTTTACCCCAGATGCCCTTCTTTAATCTCCGTGCTGTCTTCTCAGCTTTTACAAATCTGTCTACATATTTTACATTTGGTGGGAGAGTGAGAAGCACGGCATAGCCATCAAGGAGCATCTTTTCATTTATGAATGTGCCATCCTCTTTAAAGAGATACACGAGAAGGCGATTATATTTGTCTAACCTCTCTATGTCTGTTTCTATTATTATCTTCTCTGCTGGTTTTACAAGTCTTTCAAGATGCCTCTTTGCCTTTTCTCCCCAGGGTCTCTGTCCCATCTCAGGTGCATCTATGCCGATGAGTCTTGCCCTGAAAATGTTATTGTTTACAGAGAGTGTTACTGTATCTCCATCATTTATTTCTATAATCCTTGCCTCAACCTTTCCTTTGTTTATGATTTCAGAGGGGATTTCTCTTTCTGAATGACGGGGCCTCTCTTTTGTTGGTGTAAGGAGATACTGGAGGCTTATTATAAGAAAGAAGAGAATAAAAATGAGGGGGTACCTTGACCTTCTGATTTTGCTCATCGGGTATTGCCTCACTGTTCCTTTCCACATGGGATGTCAAACTTCCTTTAAGCTCCTCTTTACTGTTAACAGGAGTGTTCTTGGAGAAACAGGTTTCTGTATAAAGGCCTTTGCACCTGAGGAGAGCATTGTGCTGATCTCAGAATATATCTCTGCACTATATCCGGACGATAGGATAATCTTCGGGTTTTCTTCTTTGTTCAGTCCTTTTAAAATCTGGAAGACTTCCCTTCCGTTCATCTTCGGCATTATCAGGTCGAGGATAACAGCGTCTATCCTGTTTTCTTTAAAGAGCTTTATCCCCTCTAATGGGTCCGTTGCTGTAAAGACAGTGAAACCTGCCTTGCTCAAAATGTCTTTGTAGAGGTCGCAGATGTAGGGTTCATCATCTATTATTAAAACAGTTCCTGATACCTCTTCGTCAATTACTTGAGGGATTGTGTCTTCAGGAGCCTCTTCAAGATAAACAGGTAGGTAGATATTAAACCTCGTCCCCTTTCCTAGCTCGCTGTAGAGATTTATATAACCTCCATGATTTGTAATTACTGAATAAACTATGTACAGGCCAAGACCTGTGCCTTTGCCAGACTCTTTTGTTGTAAAAAATGGGTCAAAGACCTTGGTCTGAAGTTCTTGAGGAATTCTAGTCCCCGTGTCTTCTACAGTGAGCTTTACGAAGTTTGCTCCCTTCTGGGCCTCCATTCCATTGGCAGCTCCGTTTTCGCTTCCCACAATGTCTGTGGCTATAAGGAGCCTCCCACCATTTGGCATAGCATCCCTTGCATTAATGGCAAGATTCATCAGGACCTGACTCAATTGGGAATGGTCACCTTTTACATTTGGAAGACCTTCTTTAAGTTTAAGCTCAAGGGAGATCTCCTTCGGAATACTATTCTTGATTATCTCAGCAGTTTCGAGGATAATGTCATTTAGATTAACGGACTTGAACTCTGCCTTTTCCTTTCTTGTTACTGTAAGGATCTTCTTTGCAAGGTCTGCCCCTCTCTGGGCTGATTTATCAATAATATCAGCATATCTGAAGAGCTCCCTTTCTGAAGAAAGGGAGTCTTTAAGAAGTTCTGCGTAGCCGAGGATGCTTGTGAGTATATTATTAAAGTCATGGGCGATGCCACTTGCAAGGGTTCCTATAGCCTCCATCTTCTGAGCCCTCAGGAGCTGTTCATAAAGTTTCTTCTCTTCTGTTATATCCCTCTGTATAGAGACAAAATGGGTTATTCTTCCGCTGGAGCTAAAGAGCGGGAATATACTTGCAGAGGTGTTGTAGAGTTCGCCTGATTTCTTTTTATTGATAAACTCGCCTTTCCAGGCATTGCCACTCGGGAGGGTCTGCCAGAGGTTTCTATAAAAATTCATATCATGAAGTCCACTCTTGAGAATCTTCGGATTCTGGCCCAGAACCTCTACCTTCTTATAACCTGTTACCCTTTCGAAGGCATCGTTTACATAAACAATATTGCCATCCACATCTGTTATAACTATCACGTCAAAGGCACTATCAATAATCCTCTTAAACCTCTTTAATTCTTCAAGGGCATATTCCCTTTCCATTGCAACGGCTATGTCTGCTGATATTGCCTTGAGGATGGATTCATCCTCAAGGGTGAATTCTCCTATATTTCCTGAGTCTGGTAGCTTATTTGCAAAATAAAGAGCTCCTATTGGTCTGCCATTGCTGGAAAAAACAGGATAGCCAAGAAAGCTCTTTATATCAGGATGCCCTTCTGGAAGGGAACCAGAAAAGGCAGGATGGTTTTTTATATCTGATATCCTTACTGGTGTGAGGCTTAACTGCATGAGTTGGAGGATGCCTTTACCTTGTGGCAGGACCTTTTGAGCTGAACTGACGCCTGATGTTATAAGGTCAGAAAATCTACCATTCTGGTCATAAAGGGCAAGGGCCGCATACTCTGCCTTGAGTATATCTTTTGAATAATCGAGGATATTCTGAAGTACACCCTTTATATCACCGAGAGAATTGAGCTCAACAGCAACCTTGTGAAGCATAATGTAGTGTTCGGAGCGCCTTTCGAGCTCTTCCATCTGGGCATTGAAGGTACTGCCAAGCTGATCGAGTTCTTTTATACCTGTCTGTCTCAAAGGAGAGCCTGATTTGAGGTCATTAATCAGGTTCTTAATGGGCTTTATAATATTAGTCCTCAATATAATGCTGGTAAGAAGGAGGATTAAGAGACCACCTCCTGCTATTGCTTCCTTCATGAGTTCGAGAGATTTAAGCCCGGGAATCTCTTTTTTATTCAGAAGCACAAAGAGCTCTCCACGATTGAGCCTTTTAAAAAGGATGAAAAATTCCCTGTCACGGTCAATCTCTAAAATCTGGAAATTCTGAGCATTAGCCTTTATCCCTTTAAGCTTCTCTAAGGTGGCACTGTCTATATTGAAGACTATTGAAGAAGGAGCTTTATTTTCTGAAAAGAAAACTGCAAATGGCAAGTTCTCAGGACTTATTATTGTTTGAAGGTTCTTCAGAGTATCTTGATGATAAAGGAGTATCTCAAGCTCCATTGCCTCTGCCTGAAGCCTCTTGAAGGCGTACTCTTCAGAAAATCTGAGGGTAATTCTTTCAGTTACAAGGAGTGTAATAAGAATGATTGAAAAGATCCCTGAAAGGATCGGCAATATGACCTTAAACTGAAGACTCTTCTGCCTTTTAGGCTTCAAGTTCACCCCTTTATTAGGATAAATATATATGAATTAGAAGTCAACGGTAGGTAAGAGGTCAGTGGTCGAGTTCTTGCCCGATCCTTTAAAAATCTGTCATTATATAAAAATGAAGAAAAGAGACCTTTATCTTGTGCTCGGCGGGAGCTTTTTGATCATTATTCTTTATGTAAGCCTTCAGTTCTTTGTGCCATTAAAAAAAGAGACGGAGAGGTTTGAGGTATTGATTCCTAAAGGCATGTCCTTCAGGGCTGCTGTGGAGATGCTCTATGAAAAGAGGCTTATAAGGGATAGAAATCTCTTTATCCTTCTTGGAAGGATAACAGGTCTCGACAGAAAACTCAGATATGGCTATTATCAGTTTATAGGTAGCGTGAGTCCCTTTGAGCTCTTTAAAAAGCTTCTCAAAGGAGAGATTGAGGAATATGAGATTACTATAAAAGAAGGCTCTACTATTGCTGATATTGCCTTAATATTAGAAGAGAAAGGTATCATTGACAGGGAAAGATTTTTGAACCTTGCCAGAGACAAGGGTCTCCTTAAAGAGCTTTCTATAGATGCCCCTTCCTTGGAAGGGTATCTTTATCCTACAACCTATAAGATTCCAAAGGGGACTGATGTGGTGGATATTGTAAGATTTATGGTTAATACAACGAGGCGATTTCTCAGCCCTTATGTGGAAAGGGCAGAGGAGATAGGTCTTACAGAAAATCAATTACTCACCCTTGCATCTATTATTGAAAAAGAGGCAAAGTTTGATTATGAAAGGCCTCTTATATCTGCTGTTTATCATAATAGAATGAAAAAGAGAATGAAGCTCCAGGCAGACCCTACAGCAGTGTATGACCTTAAGGGAACTAAGAAGCTTGTTACGAGAAAGGACCTCCTGAGGAACACAGAATACAATACTTACATACACAGAGGTCTTCCTCCAGGACCAATAGCATCACCAAGCCTTAAGTCTGTCATTGCTGCTCTTAATCCAGCAGATGTCCCTTATCTCTACTTTGTCTCAAACAATGACGGCACCCATAATTTTTCTGTCAGCTTTGAAGAACATATTAAATACAGGCAGGAATATATAAAAAGAAAGCGAATTAAAAAAGGTCCTACGAGGGCGAACCAGTGAACTGAGGATAAAGATGACAAGAAGAAAGACAAGAAGGCTCTATATTGGTGAGGTCCCCATAGGAGATGGGGCTCCTCCTGCTGTCCAGTCCATGACAAAGACAGATACAAGGGATGTTGTAAAGACAGTAGCCCAGATTAAGGAGCTTTATGAGGCTGGATGTGAAATAATAAGGGTTGCTGTGCCAGATATGGAGGCAGCTCGGTGCCTCGGAAAAATTAAGGCTGAAAGCCCGATCCCTGTGATAGCTGACATCCACTTCGACTACAGGCTTGCCCTTGAGGCCCTGAGGCAGGGTGTTGATGGCCTCAGAATTAATCCTGGCAATATTGGTGCAAAATGGAAGATAAAGGAGATTGTTGAGGCAGCAAGGGAGCGTAAGGTTCCCATAAGGATTGGTGTGAATGCAGGGAGTCTTGAAAGAGATATCCTTGACAGATACGGCCATCCAACACCAGAGGCCCTTGTGGAGAGTGCAAGGAGAAATATAGAAATTCTTGAGGACCTTGACTACAGAGAAATTAAGGTATCCCTGAAGTCCTCAGGTGTTATGGATACTGTGGCTGCCTATAGGCTTTTTTCTCAGAGATTTGATTATCCCCTCCATATTGGTATATCTGAGGCAGGTCCTCCACCTCAGGGTATCATAAAGAGTGCCATAGGAATAGGTATTTTATTGAGTGAAGGAATAGGGGATACCATAAGGGTTTCCCTTACAGCTTCACCCATAGAGGAGGTAAAGGTGGCATGGGGAATCCTTAAGGCCCTTGGGCTAAGAGAGGCTGGAGTTGATCTTATATCCTGTCCGACCTGCGGAAGATGTGAGGTGGATATTATAAACCTCAGTAATGCTGTATCAGAGGTATTATCTTCTGTTAAAAAACCCCTGAAGGTTGCGGTCATGGGATGTCCAGTGAATGGGCCTGGTGAGGCAAGGGAGGCAGACTTCGGTGTGGCAGGTGGCAAGGGCAAAGGGTTTATCTTTAAAAAGGGCAAGGTCATAAAAGAGGTGGCTGAAGAGCACCTTCTGGAGGAACTTCTGGTATTGATAAGAGAAGAGGATGAAAATAGTAAAGGACATTAAAGAGATGCAGTCAACTTCAAGGGCTCTTCGTGGAGAAGGCAAGACTATTGGTTTTGTGCCAACTATGGGAGCTCTTCACGAAGGTCATCTGAGCCTTGTGAGGGCAGCAAAAAAGGATAATGATATCGTTGTTGTGAGTATCTTTGTTAATCCCTTACAATTTGGACCAAAGGAGGATTTTGATAGATATCCGAGAGACCTTGAAGGTGATTCTGAAAAATTAAGGAAAGAGGGTGTAGATATACTGTTTTTCCCTGATATGAAGGAGATGTATCCATCAGACTTCAGGACCTATGTGGAGGTTCAGGGTCTTTCTGAGAAACTATGTGGTGCCTTCAGGCCAGGCCACTTTCGTGGGGTTGCCACAGTTGTGACAAAGCTTTTTAATATTGTTAAGCCCTCAAGGGCCTATTTCGGGGCAAAGGATTACCAGCAGACTGTTATTATAAGAAGACTTGTTAATGACCTTAATATGGACATAGAGGTCCTAGTCTGCCCTACAGTAAGGGAGCCTGATGGTCTTGCCATGAGCTCAAGAAACCTTTATCTTGATCCTGAGGAGAGAAAGGCAGCCCTTGTAATATATAGAACCCTTCAGGAGGTAGCTGGTCTTATAAAGAAGGGAGAAAAAAATCCCGATGTCCTTAAAATGCAAATGCTGAAGGCCCTTGGCTCAGAGCCCCTTGTGAGCTCCATTGATTATGCAGGTATTTATGACCCTGAAAGCCTTGAAGAGGTCTCTGAGATTACTGGAAAGGTTCTTGTAGCAATTGCCCTGAGAATTGGGCAAACAAGGCTTATAGATAATATTATGGTAGAATAGCACTGCTGCCCAAAACTTAAAATAGGCATAAGGCCTCAAAAACACAAAAGAAGCGACAGGATTTATTTTTAAAGGTATAATGAGGTTATTAATATTCTTTGTAAGGTATATTAAGGTCATGATAGGTTATTTAACAAGTTACATTAAGGAGTCGCCTTTTGTGCTTTTTAGGGATGGCGTAAGTAATAGTTGGCCTTATGCCCATTAAAACCTTATTTTGGACGGGTATGGTAGAATAGCTAATTATGAAACACACAGTAATAGGATTAATCCTTGGTGCAACCACTGTTGTGAAGGTGGTGATGCTCATACTTTTTGTATTCTCCATAATCTCGTGGTTTATTATCTTTTTTAAATTTAAATACTTTAGAAGAGCAAGGCGAGAGAATGAAGAGTTCATAAAGGCCTTTATGAGGAGGCGAGATCTAATTGAACTTTTCTCTATTTCAAGAAAGCTCAGGGTGAGCCCTATCGCCGGAGTCTTCAGGAATGTCTTTAATGAAAGAGGTTATAGCTCAAGGGCAGAGCTCGAAAGGACCATTAAAAGATATGAGGCCCTTGAGGTGGCAAGGCTTGAACAGTATCTCAACTTCCTTGCTACTGCTGGCTCAACCTCACCTTTTATAGGATTGTTTGGAACAGTATGGGGAATAATGCATTCCTTTATGGGCATAGGTGCCCAGGGTTCTGCAAGCCTCGCTGTTGTTGCACCAGGCATTGCCGAGGCCCTCATTGCAACAGCCCTTGGTCTTGCCGTGGCTATTCCTGCTGTCATTGCCTACAACTACTATGTCAGCACAGCGAGGAGACTCACTATAGAGATGGAGGACTTTTCAGAAGAGATATTCGATATGCTTTATAAATCAGAGCAACACGCTACCTTAAAATAAGGTGAAATAGTATTTTAAAAAATTTGGGCTGTTTCGGCCTCATACCCGTTTAAGAATTATTTTAGGCAGGTTTGAGAGAAACAAAAAAGTAGGTCTAATGCCATACATAAACAGAAATAAGAGCAGGGAGGTAATGTCTGAGATAAATGTCACACCCTTTGTGGATGTGATGCTCGTTTTGCTTGTGATATTTATGGTCACTGCTCCACTTATGCAGCAGGGAATAGATGTGAATCTCCCAAAGGCAAAGGCAAAGGAGTTGCCTCCAGAGGAAAGGCTTGTTATAACCGTGAAGGCTGATGGAAACATATATCTTAATGATGTGCCTGTTGATATGAGAACATTAAAAGAAAAGCTTTCAGTCCTTTCGAAAAAGAATCCAGAGGTCTTTCTCAGGGCAGATAGGTCTGTCTCCTATGGATTTGTTGCTGAATTGATGGCAGAGATAAAAGATGCTGGCATAGAGAAACTCGGTCTTGTAACAGAGCCACGTCAGTAATCAGTAATGAAAAATGAGAGAACATAGACCCTCTGTGGTAGGAAGCAGAAAATCCCTGACAGTTTTTTCCTATGTTAGT
>Ga0197142_1000227_pt1 | contig 51183 bp, 55 predicted proteins | sample GBS60_MetaG_FD_148614 | JGI IMG/M metagenome (GOLD analysis project Ga0197142, IMG submission 148614) | Sediment microbial communities from Great Boiling Springs, Gerlach, Nevada, United States - GBS 60_MetaG | ecosystem: Environmental > Aquatic > Thermal springs > Hot (42-90C) > Sediment... | reverse complement strand
AAAAGTTCTCGCACTACCTCCCAAGGCTCCTTAAACATAGGAATAACTATTAAATGATAAATCTCTTGCCAACTTTTTAAATTGCTGATTTTAATTTGTTCCGGTTTTAATTCTTCTAAAAGATTTTTCCAGTCAATTTTTTCATGAAGCCGCATTTTTTGATAAGCAGCTCTTAAATGAACCGAAAAATAAATTACCCGAAAAAGCCAATAAAGGTCAAAAGCGATAATAAAAAAAGCGACGACAAAAGGCGCTAGCCAAGAAAGAAGAACCGCCAAAAAGAAAGTACCCCACAATAAAAAACCAGGCAACATTTCAAAAAACCGGTAAAGAAATCTGTCGCCTGGTTCTTTTAAATCATGAAAAGTAGCCACCCGAAGATAATATTTCTCTGTCATCTCTTTTTATTACTAGCTCTACTTAAAATTAGCCTCGCTTAAAAGTTCTTTGGTTTTGGGCGGCCCCAACGGGAATCGAACCCGTATTTTTACCTTGAAAGAGTAACGTCCTAAGCCATTAGACGATGGGGCCCTTTGAAGAATTTTTAACAAAATAAATAATAAAACAATCATTGAAAAAATGCAACAAAAAAGTTAAGATAAATCACCTAATTTAACTCGAATTAATTTTAAAAAGTCTTATGAAAATTCTCGGCATTGAAACTTCTTGCGACGAAACCGCGCTTTGCGTTTTAGAATGCGCTTCCAAATCAACTTCTTTAAAATTCAAAATTCTAGGCGAAAAAATCGGCTCCCAGGTTAAAATCCACGAAAAATTCGGCGGTGTCTTTCCCAGTTTAGCCAAAAGAGAACACCAAAAAAACTTGGTACCCCTTCTTAAAATAACCTTAAAAAAAGCCGGTCTTTTAAAAAAAGAAAAGAAGACAAAAAAAGAACTGACAAAAGAAAAAATCAAGGGTTTAAGACAAATTTTAACAAGAGAACCACTGCTTTTAAAAAATCTTGAAAAATTTTTGCTTCAATATCAAAAGCCAAAAATAAATTATCTTGCTTTAACAGTGGGGCCTGGTTTAGAACCTTGCCTCTGGGTAGGCGTTAACTTTGCCAAAGCTTTAGCTTTCTTCTGGAATTTAGAAATTATTCCGCTCAACCATCTGGAAGCCCATTTTGTTTCTGGACTTTTTAAAATCATTAATCAATCCCCTTCCTTAAAAATTGCTGATTTTTTCCCGGCTCTCGGTTTAATCGTCAGCGGCGGGCACACCCAACTGATTTTGGCAAAAAAAATCGGAAGTTATAAAATATTAGGAGAAACCAGAGATGATGCGGCTGGCGAATGCTTTGATAAAACAGCAAGAATTCTTGGTTTGAATTTTCCGGGTGGTCCTGAACTCGAAAAGCTTGCCAAAAAATCAAAAAATTCAGGAGCGTTTAGAATAAAACTGCCCCGACCGATGATTCAAAACAAAAGTTTTGATTTCAGTTTTTCTGGTTTAAAAACAGCGGTTCTCTATCACTGGCTGAAACAACCAAAAGAGATTAAAGAATCTCTTGAATACAAAAGAGCTTTAGCAAAAGAAATTCAGAAAGCGGTCATTGAAGTTTTGGTCAGAAAAACTCTCAGAGCGGCTAAAATTTTTCCCTTGAAAAGCATTATCGTAGCTGGCGGGGTTAGCGCCAACCAAGAATTAAGAAAATCCTTTATCAAAGAGGTAAAAAAAATAAAAGAAAAAATTCAACTTCTGTTTCCACCGCCAAAACTTTGTACCGATAATGCCATTATGATTTCCTTTTTAGGTTGTTTAAAGAAAAATCAAAAAATCAAAGATTTTAATAAAATCAAAGCTTTAGCAAACTTAAAAATTACCGAAAAAATAAAATGATAATGGAGCCAAAATACCAACCTCAAAAAACCGAAGACAAAATTTATAATTTCTGGGAAAAAAGCGGTTTTTTTAATCCGGATAATTTGCCCGGCAAAAGAAAAAAGGTTTTCTCTATTATTATGCCGCCACCCAATGCCAATGGTTCCCTTCATATTGGTCATGCGGTTTTTGTAAGTTTGCAGGATTTAATGATTAGGTATTACCGAATGAAAGGTTTTAAAACTCTTTGGCTCCCCGGGGCTGATCATGCGGGTTTTGAGACGCAAGTTGTTTTTGACAAAAAACTGGAAAAAGAGGGCAAAAGTAGATTTCAAATGAACAGAAAAGAACTTTATAAAGAAATCCTAAAATTTACGCTGACAAATAAAAAAATAATGGAAAAACAGCTGAGAAAATTGGGTGCCTCCTGCGATTGGTCAAGAGAAAAATTCACCTTAGATCCTGATATTGTTTCAAAAACCCAAGACACTTTTATCAAACTTTATGAAGACGGTCTAATTTACCGGGGCAAAAGAATTGTCAACTGGTGTCCTCAGCACCAAACCGCACTTTCGGATTTGGAAGTAAAATACATTGAAAAAAAGGATCCTCTTTATTACATCAAATACGGTCCTTTAGTTTTAGCCACTGTCAGACCCGAAACTAAATTTGGCGACACGGCGCTGGCGGTTCATCCCCAAGACAAAAGGTACCAAAAATATATCGGCAAAACCATTGAGGTAGAAACTCTATTGGGCAAAACTCAATTAAAAGTGATTGCTGATTCTTTGGTTGACCCGAAGTTCGGCACTGGTGTTGTCAAAATTACGCCGGCTCATGATCCCATTGATTTCGAAATTGGTTTAAAACACAACTTGGAAATTAAAGAAGTAATTGATCAATTTGGAAGACTCAAAGAAAATACCGGACCTTATGCCGGTTTAAAAGTAAAAGAGGCCCGCGAAAAAGTTGTGGCTGATTTAAAAGCCAAAAATTTAATTCAAAAAATTGATGAAAATTACACCCATAAAATTGCGGTTTGTTATAAGTGCGGCTCTCCAATTGAACCTCGGATTATGGCTCAGTGGTTTATTAAAATGAAACCTTTGACAGAAAAAGCTGTTAAAGTCGTCAAAGAGAATAAAATCTCTTTTATTCCCGAGCGTTTCAAAAAAATATATTTTCACTGGCTTAAAAATATTAAAGATTGGAATATTTCCCGCCAAATTGTTTGGGGCATCAGAATTCCTGCCTGGTTCTGCAAAAATTGCGAAAAGTTTACCATTGCCAAAGAAAAACCAGCTTTTTGCAAGTATTGCCAGGGCAAAAATTTGATTCAGGACCCTGATGTTTTTGATACTTGGTTCTCTTCTTCGCAATGGCCCTTTTTAGCTCTTGGTTTTCCAAAAAGCAAAGATTATAAAAATTTTTATCCAACCACGGTAATGGAAACCGCATGGGATATTTTATTTTTCTGGGTTGCAAGAATGATAATTTTAGGACTCTATGTCACCAAAAAAATTCCTTTTAAAATTGTTTATCTTCATGGTCTGGTGCGCGACAAGGACCGTCAAAAAATGTCAAAATCAAAAGGCAACGTGATTGACCCTTTGGGAGTTATCGATTTATACGGCGCTGACGCTTTGAGAATGGCTTTAATTATCGGAAATAAACCTGGCAATGATCCCATTATCCATGAAGAGAAAATAAAAGGATATCGTAATTTTGCCAACAAAATTTGGAATGCCAGTCGTTTTGTTTTGATGAATCTAAATGATTTTAATCCCCGGGAAAAAGTAAAAATGGGACCCGAGGAACAGAAAGATTTGAAACAATTTAATGCCCTGATTAAAAAAGTTACAAAATTAATGGATAATTTTCGTTTTTATCTGGCAGCCGAAACTTTATATCATTATTTCTGGCACACCTTTGCTGACAAAATTTTAGAAAAAAACAAAGAAAAATTAAAAAGTTCTAAAATTTCTCAGAGAAGAAAAAGCCAGAAAATTTTATTCCTCATTTTAAAAGAATCTCTAAAAATGCTTCATCCCTTTATGCCTTTTTTGACAGAAGAAATTTACCAAAAATTGCCGGGCACAAAATTAAAACCAATAATGATTGAAAAGTGGCCTAAACCCAATTTAAAATAAAAAGAGAAAAGAAATAAATGGTGTCCCCTTTTTATCTTTTTTATTTGTTTCTAAGTTTAATTCCCAGTTTTCTCTGGTTAATCTATTTTCTCCGTCAGGACGAACACCCCGAATCAAAAAAACAAATCTCCAAAATTTTTATTTTGGGAGCATTAATTACCTTGCCCGCTTTTTTAATTGAAACCGGATTTTCAAATTTTTTGGAATATTTAAATCTTCCTTTCTTTTTAAATTCTTTTCTAACAATATTTTTGGGAGTTGCCTTTGTTGAAGAATTCTTAAAATATTTTGTCGTCAAATGGCAAGCAATCCCGTCAAAAGAAATGGACGAACCAATTGACGCCATGATCTATATGATTACAGCCGCTATGGGTTTTGCAACTGTCGAAAATGTGCTTCTATTTTTCAGGGCAGATTTTAGTTCGGATCCACTAGATCCCTGGATTTTTCTTTTAATGAGATTTTTGGGAGCTACTTTTTTGCATGCTCTGGCTTCCGGCCTTTTAGGCTTCTTTCTTGCGCTGGTTCTTTTTAAAAAAAGAAGTCAATTCTGGCTCATTTCAGGTCTCGCCATTGCTTCTTTCTTGCATGGCCTTTTCAATTTCGTTATCATTGAAATTGAGAGTTTTTCAAAAGTTTATCTTCTTTTAATGATTTTAAGCTCTTTAGCTTTTTTTGTTAGCTGGAATTTAAAAAGACTTAAAGATTTAGAAAATTATCAAATAATTAAATAAAATATGTCTCTTCTTAACAAAATCAAAGAAAGTTTTTATTGGCAAAACCAAGAAAAAACCAAAGAAAAAAAAGCTGAAAATCAAAGTCCCAAAATCAAAAAAATTGAACCAAAAACTCTTGAAAATAAAGATCCCTGGTTTGAATCAGAAGCCAAGTTAAGCGTCGACCTTTTCAAGTCAAACGGCTGGCTGGTGATTCAATCGACGATTGCCGGCATTAAACCCGAAGATTTAGAAATTACCATTCAAGGAGATTTGCTCAATATTAAAGGTGTCAGAGTCAAGCCCGTTGAAGAAAATGAAAAAGAAAGAAGTTATTTCTATCAGGAATGCTATTGGGGACCTTTTTCCAGACAAATAATTTTACCAGAAGAAGTAGACCCTTCAAGAATTGAAGCATCCCTGAAAGAAGGCATCCTGACTATTAGAATTCCCAGAATTGAAAGAAACAAAAAAAGAAAAGTAGAAATCAAAAACAGCAATCTTTAAAAAACTTCTCTGTTTAAAAACCAGCTTTTCAAAGCTGGTTTTTAATTATGCCGAGGGCGGGATTCGAACCCGCAAGGAAAAATTTCCACTGGCTCCTAGGGCCAGCGCGTCTGCCAGTTCCGCCACCTCGGCAAAAAATAAGAAATCTGAGAGATTAATAATATTCTGCCAAAAAAAATCAAAAAAAACAAAATTTTCCTTCTTATCAAAAAGAACGGGTGCTTTTTTGACCCGTTCTTTTTTTGAAGTTTTTCTCTGAAATCCTTTAGAGACCAACAACTGCTCTCGCCAAAGAAGGAAAAGCTCTGGCTGCCAAAGCCACTGCAAAACCAATCGCTGCCCAAATAATAAAACTTCTACCAGTACCCACTTTGCCTGGGTCACCACCAGCTGTCATAATATAAAAAGCGCCAATCAAAACAAAAATAATAGAGAGCAAAAGTAATGCCCAGAAAATAAACATCGTTATTGAAATAATGGCGTCAAAAACGCAACATAAACCACCACCTCCTTCAAAATCTACTGTAGTGCCTACTCCACCACAAGGCGTATTAGGAGCATAATTAAGATCACTTAAATCGTTTCTCAGGGTACAGCTATTCGGCAAGTTCTCAGGAAAACGTTGAGCTGAAATTAAAAGGGGAAATGACACAACACTAAAAACAGCCAGAATCGATAAAAGTTTCAGGTAATTCATTTTTTATTTTTAATTTTTTAATAAATAACCTTTAATTTTATTTTTTTTCGACCTTTGCTTAAATATCTTTCAGCCAAACTGAAAGCCATAAACACTAAACTAAAAACCTTCATTAATTTATCTTAACCCAAGAACCGCAAAAGTCAAGGAAACAATGCCTCTGACCATTAAAATAAAGACTAATCCAATAAGAGAATATATTATCATTTTTTTACCCAGAGAAAGTTTTTGGGGTTCTCCGCCAGAAACCGTAATATAAAAAGCGCCTAAAATAACCAGCAAAGGCACCAAAATAATTCCCAACCAAAAGATAAATAAAACTATTCTTTCAATCAATTCCGCCAGATTTGTCGTTTGAAGCGGCGAAGGAATACAAACTCTACCATCCGGAGTTCGCCAAGTATCAGGATCACACTGGATCTGAGCTTGAAGAAAAGGAGTGAAAAAAATAAAAAAACCGAAAAAAATTATTCCTGCTAAAACTGCTTTTAAAATATTGATTTTTTTCATTTTAAAAATATCATCCCAAAATGATAATTCCCGGCTGCAAACTCGCTTTCTAACTCCAGATTAAGATTTTTGGCGATTCTTTTCAAGAAAAGAGGGTCAACTCGTTCGCCTTTGGGACCAAAAGGAATGTTGGGCAACCAATCAATTATTAAAACTCTGCCATTTTTTTTAAGAATTCTTGCGGCCTCTTTTAAAACTTGTTCTTTTTTTTGGATCTGAAATAAAACATTAGGAATAGTTACCAAGTCAATGCTTTCATTGGCCAAACGAGTCGCTTCCGGTTCTTCTAAATCACAAACTCTTGTTTCGATATTAACCAAACCCTCAGCTTCAGCTTTGGTTTTTAAGACAGACAAAACTTCGCTTTGGATATCAAAAGCATAAAGTCTGCCGTCTTCTAATTTTCTTGCCAATGGAATCGCAAAAGAACCGGAACCCGCACCAAATTCAGCCACAATGAAATCTGGTTTAATTTCAATTCTCTGAAGAATTTTTTGGGGGTCAACAAAAATTTCCGGCATTAAAAAAATTCTAATTTAAAATCATTGATTTTTCAAACACAAACGGCGCCCGCCACCTCGTCTCCCGGATTAAGCTTAATTAACCTTACCCCCTGAGTTAACCGCGATAAAATCGGAACAGAATTTATCTCGGTTCTAATGACCTGACCTTTTTTAGAAATAATAATTAAATCACTTTCAAAACCCTCCAAAACCTTAACAAAAACAAGATTGCCGGTTTTCGAGCTAATCTTAGTAGTTTTCACGCCAGCACCTCCTCTTTTTTGAAAACGATATTGAGAAATCAAGGTTCTTTTACCATAACCTTTCTCGCTTAAGAAAAGAACGGCCTGCTTTAAATTATTAGTTTTAGCGGTTTTGCCAATCACCAAATCTAAACCCACTACTTTATCATCCTGAGCCAAACGAATAGCCCGCACCCCGGCCGCTGCTCTACCCATGGGCCTTATTTCTTTCTCTTTAAACAAAATGGCTTTTCCTTTTTGGGTGCTTAAAAGAATAAAATCTTCACCCGAAGTTTTCACCACTTTTACCAAAGAATCCCCTTTTTTAAGTTTCAAACAAATAATCCCTGACCTTCTAATATTTTCAAACTCTTTAATCGCGGTTTTCTTCACCAAACCCCTTTCGGTTGCTAAGAAAAGATAACCTTCGTTTTTTTCTTTAAAAGAATGGGCAATAATATCCAAAATCTGCTCCTCTTTCAGAACCTCTAAGAAATTGGCAAGGTGGCGGCCTCGCCAAACCCGATTGCCTTCGGGTAGCTCAAAAACTGGCAAAGAAAATAATCTGCCAGTATTGGTGAAAAATAACAATGAATCCCTGGTATTAGCTAATAAAAAGCGGTTAATATAATCTTGGTCACCGACTTTTGCGCCCAAAATTCCCTTTCCTCCTCTTTTCTGGATTTTATAGAAGTCGGGTTTAACTCTTTTGATAAAACCGTTTTTTGTCAAAGTAATCACGACATTTTCGCTCGGAATCAAATCGCTTTCTGTCAATTTTTTGCCTTCACCCAAAACAATTTTTGTTCTTCTTTCATCACCGTAAATCTTAATAATTTCATTTAATTCTTCTTTAATCACTCCTTTGATTTTGAGAGGACTTTTCAAAAGGCCCTCCAAATATCTTATTTCTTTTCTCTTTTGTTCCAATTCTTCTTCAATTTTTTTGCGCTCCAGTTTTGCCAACTGATGCAATTTTGTTTCTAAAATTGCCCGGGCTTGAAAATCAGAAAGCTTGAACTTTTTAATCAATTGAAGACGGGCTTCTTCTTTATCTTTGGAATTTTTAATAACCTTAATCACTTCATCGATTCTAGCTAAACATTTTTCCAATCCTTCTAAGATATGGCAACGTTCCTGAGCGCGTTTCAAATCAAATTGAGTTCTTCGGGTAATTACTTTCACTCGGTGATCAAGAAAGAACTGCAAAGCCTCAAGCAAACTCAAAACTTTAGGCTGCAAACCATCAATTAAGGCTAATAAATTCAGGTTAAAGTTTTTTTCTAAATCTGAAAATTTATAAAGTTGCTGCAAGACTCTTTGGGCAATTGCGCCTTTTTGCAACTCAATCACAATCCGCAAGCCTTCACGATCTGATTCATCGCGAATATTTTTAATATCGGTAATTTGTTTTTGCTCGACCAATTTAGCAAACTGTTCTAAAAGCGTTGCTTTAGCAACCTGAAAAGGAATTTCGCTAATAATCAAACGTTGCCGATTGGTTTTTTCTTCTTCTTCAACTTCAACCTTGCCCCGCAAAATAATGCTTCCCTTGCCCTGGGAATAAATTTCTTTCAAATTTCTAGCACCATAAATAACACCGCCCGTTGGAAAATCAGGCCCTTTGATGAATTGAAGAATTTCTTCAATACTAGCTTCAGGTTTATCAATCAAATAAATTAAAGCCTGACAAAGTTCTTTTAAATTATGAGGCGGCACACTTGTTGCCATTCCAACCGCAATCCCTAAGGTGCCATTAAGAAGCAATTGGGGTAAGGGTGAGGGCAAAACTACCGGTTCTTTGCGAGTTCCGTCATAATTATCAACAAAATCAACCGTGTTTTTTTCAATATCTTTCAACATCTCTTCGCCAAACCTAGAAAGCCGGGCTTCAGTATAACGATAGGCGGCGGGCGGATCATTATCAATAGAACCAAAATTTCCCTGACCTTCAATCAAAGGGTATCTTAAAGAAAAATCTTGAACCATTCTCACCAAAGCTTCATAAACCGGAATATCGCCATGGGGGTGATATTTACCAATAACTTCGCCAACCACCGTTGCTGACTTTCGGTATTTAGCATTATGGCGCAAGCCCATATCATACATCGCAAAAAGAATCCGCCGTTGGACAGGTTTTAAACCGTCTCGCACATCAGGCAGGGCTCGCGCTACAATAACTGACATCGCGTAATCTAAATAACTCTCTTTCATTTCCTGAACAATATCCCGATTTTCTATTTTCCCAATTTGATTTTTAACAGTTTTATCTTGTTCCATAAATTGAATTTTATGGGACTGATTTTTTTTGATTTTTAATAAATTCTTGAATTTCCTTTTCTATTTTTTCTAAATCTTCTTTCTGGAAAATCACGCCTTGGTTTTTTATTTCATTTTGAAGTTGGGAGGTTTTTAAATCATCTAAAAATTTTTGCCGTAAATCAAATCCAGCACCAAATGTCTTTTTAAACCAGAAATATTGCCAAACCAAAAGTAAAAAAGCAATCAAACCAACGCTGAAATAAAGAATGAACTGACGCTGCTTTTTAGGTAGATTTTGAATTTTTTTCAAAAAAGTCATCAAAGTCATCGCCCTCTCAATTCTTAAATTTAAGACACGGGTTGCAATAAAACTACTTCAAAACCATCAGTCGGCGGCAAATCTTTGTCTTGAATTTTTAATTTTTTTAAAGGTTCGGGTTTCGGCCGATTAACAATTTTTAAAAAATCATCAATGGAACCCAACTTTATTTTCAAGCCAGGCAAAGCATAATGCATTGGAATCACAATTTTTGGTTCCAGCTGATTAATTACTTCTTTGGCATCTTTGGGTTCCAAGGTATAAACGCCACCAACCGGAATCATTAAAATATCAACGGTTCCGAGAGCTTCAAGCTGCTCTTCATACAAACGAGATTGTCCCAAATCACCAAGATGACACAGTCGCAAATTTTCAGAAAAAACAGAAAAAATTAAATTGGTCCCGCGTTCTTTACCTTCTTGATTATCATGAAAACTGGGAATGGCTTTTATAAAAACATCTTTGATTTCGTATTCGCCAGGCTCATTAACCACAAAAGGCGAACCCTTAATAATACGGGTATTGTTATGATCGTAATGATTATGAGAAATTAATAATAAATCAGCGACTACGGAAGCGGGTTTCAAACCAATCTCTTCGCTAAAGGGATCAATGGCTACTTTGACAGAATCGGAGCCCTTTTTGTTATTAAATTCCAACAAAAAATAAGAATGGCCAAACCAACTAACATTCATAAAATTTACTTGAAAATTAAAAAATTTTAAATAAGATATTTTGTATTCTACCAGAAATAAATCAAGGAAGCAATCTTATTTTGCGAAAAATTTAGGGTTGCTTTTTTAAATAAAAACTTGCGACTTTCTTAATTTTTTGTTAAGATTTCCAATTGCTCGGTTTAACTAAAAATGAAAAAGCTTTCAGATTTTTATAATTTAGTTACCCCTCCTAAAGCCGGCGACTTAATTGAAGGCACCATTTTAAAAAGAGAAAAAATGGCTCTTTTTGTTAATTTGGAACCAGTCGGGATTGGTATTGTGAGGGGCCAAGAATATCTGACAATTAAAGAAAAACTGAAAGATTTAAAAGAGGGCGAAAAGGTTAAATTTAAGGTAATTGAGCCGGAAACTGAAGAAGGTTACATTGAGCTTTCATTAAAAGACGCCAGACAAGAATTTTTCTGGGAAGAATTGGAAAAAAAGAAGAAAGAAGGTGTTACTTTTAAAGTAAAAATTATGGCTGCCAATAAGGGCGGGCTTTTAACCAAAATTGAAGGCGTTGACGCTTTTTTGCCGGTCTCTCAGTTGTCTTCGGAACATTATCCAAGAGTGGAAAACGCTGACCCTGAAAAAATTTTAAAAGAACTTCAAAAATTCGTCTCTAAAGAATTAACCGTTCAGATTTTTAGTCTTCATCCTGAAAAAAATCAAATTATTCTCTCGGAAAAGTTAAAAGAAATAAATACCAAAAAAGAATTGCTTAAAGAATTCAAAGAAGGAGAAATAGTTGAGGGCGAAATCACGGCCATTTGCGATTTTGGCGTTTTTATCAAATTTCCTGCCAAAAGCAAAAATATTTTTATTGAAGGTTTAATTCATATTTCAGAATTAGATTGGCAATTAATTGAAGAACCCAATCAAATTGTAAAAGTTGGCCAGAAAACTCCGGCAAAAATAATTCAAATTCAAGATGGGAAGGTTTTTCTTTCTCTAAAAGCCATTAAAGAAAATCCGTGGCAAAATATTGGACAAAAAGTAAAAAAGGGAGATATTATTAAAGCGACCGTTAAAAAATTAAATCCTTTTGGCGCTTTTGTTGAAATAGCTCCCAAAATTCAAGGTCTCTGCCATATTTCGGAATTCGGTTCTTTTAAGGAAATGGAGAAAAAAATAAAACCGGGTGAAAGTTATAAATTTAAAGTCCTTCTTGTTGATCCAGCTGCTTATAAAATCCTGCTGGGTTGGCAAGAATGATAAATAACTTGAAAAACCTAACAAAAAACCTATTCTCCAAAAAACCCTGGGGGCAGTTTTTGCAAAATATTTTGCTCGTCTTTTTGATTTTGCTTACTCTTTCCGCCTTATTCTCCATATTTTCAGAAAATCAAATAAAAAACAAAACCATTAGTTTAACAGAATTAGTAAATCAAATTAACGAAGGTAAGGTTGAAAAAATCACCGTTAAAAACGAACAATTTGAAGCAGTTTTCAAAGATAAGAAAATAGCTGAAGGTTTAAAAGAGAAAGAAAGTTCAATTTCTCAAACATTACTTAATTTGGGTGCCGATCAAGAAAAAATTAAAGAAGTTGTTTTTGAAATTAAAGAAGAAAAAGATTTCTGGACGTGGTTAGGACCCCTTCTCTATCTTCTCTTTCCCTTTTTAATTTTAGGCTTCTTTTTCTGGATGCTTTTCAGGCAGGCAAGGAACGGCGCGATGCGAGCTTTTGATTTCACCAAAGCCCGAGCCAGATTCTTTGGCGCCGGCGGCGAGAATTTAAAACAAAAAATCACCTTTGAAGATATTGCCGGAATGAAGGAAGCCAAGGAAGAAGTCAAAGAAGTGGTTGATTTCTTAAAAAATCCAGCGAAATATTTAAGAATGGGGGCTCAAATTCCCAGAGGAGTTTTACTGGTCGGTCCGCCGGGTTGCGGCAAAACTTTACTGGCAAAAGCAATTGCCACAGAAAGCGGAGTTCCTTTTTTCTCAATTTCAGGTTCCGAATTTATTGAACTTTTTGTTGGTATTGGTGCTTCCAGAGTAAGAGATTTATTTAGCCAGGCAAAGAGAGCGGGTCGCGCCATTATTTTCATTGACGAAATTGACAGTATCGGCAGAATCCGCGGTTTTGGCGTGGCTGGTGCTCATGAAGAAAGAGAACAAACCTTGAACCAAATCTTAGCCGAAATGGATGGTTTTGAAAAAGATGACGGTCGGATTATTATCGCAGCTACTAACCGGCCGGATGTGCTAGATCCAGCCCTTTTAAGACCGGGGCGTTTTGATAGAAGAATTGTAATTGATTTGCCTGATGTCAATGAAAGGGAAGAAATCCTAAAAATTCATTCGCGAGGAAAACCTTTGCAAAATAATGTTAGTTTAAGAGAAATTGCTGAAAGAACCCCGGGTTTTTCTGGCGCTGATTTGGCAAATTTAATGAATGAAGCAGCATTGTTAGCAGCCCGCAAAAATAAAACGATGATTACTCAAGAAGAATTGGTAGAAGCTATTGAAAAAGTTTTATTAGGGCCCGAAAGAAAAAGTCATATTTTATCAGCCCAAGAGAAAAAAATCGCGGCTTTTCATGAAGCAGGCCACGCTTTGGTTGGCGAATTAATACCCAATTCGGAACCTGTCAGAAAAATTTCAATTGTCTCCCGCGGTATGGCAGCCGGCTATACCTTAAAAGTGCCCACCCAAGATAAAAAACTAAAAAGCAAAAAAGAATTTTTGGCTGATTTGGCTATGTTATTAGGCGGCTATTGCGCCGAGGAATTAATCTTTGGCGATGTGACTACCGGTGCGGCTAATGATTTAGTTAAAGCTTCGGAAATTGCCCGAAAAATGGTTAAAGAATTAGGAATGTCGTCTTTGGGACCTTTAACCTTTGGCGAACGGGAACAAATGCCTTATTTGAAGGTTGATTTTGGCGAAATTAGAAATTACTCAGAAAAAGTAGCTAATGAAATTGACAAAGAAGTTGCGAAGTTAATAGAATCAGCTAAGAAGAAGGCAACAGAAATTCTTTCAAAAAATAAAAAGCTCCTTAAAAAATTAGCGGAAGCGTTGATTGAAAAAGAAACAATTGAAAGAGAAGAATTCAAGAAAATAATCGGCAAAGAATAAAATAAAAGCGCCCGTAGCTCAACTGGCTAGAGCAGTCGTCTTATACACGACCGGTTGCAGGTTCGAGTCCTGCCGGGCGCATAAAATAGAGAAGATTTAACCCAGAAATTCAAGATAATAAAGATTGTCAATATTTGAAAAAAACAGGACGAGAACCTCAAATCACCCCGTGGTGGAAAAATAGGAGCCAGTCTTCTGGCGACGTAAGAAACCGAAGGTTTCTTAAGCTGGGGGTCGGGGTGATTTGAAAAAGGTTCGAGTCCTGCCGGGCGCATAAAATAGAGAAGATTTAACCCAGAAATTCAAGATAATAAAGATTGTCAATATTTGAAAAAAAAACAGGACGAGAACCTCAAATCACCCCGTGGTGGAAAAATAGGAGCCAGTTTCACCTAAAAACAAGATTTCTTAATCTAAGGGCGATTATTTCAAAATGGGCGGTTAGCTCAGTGGTAGAGCGTCCGCTTGACGTGCGGAAGGTCATAGGTTCGAATCCTATACCGCCCACCAAAACCAATTTTTAAAAATTTGATTAAGGAAATAGTTTTTGTTAAATTATCTAAGATCAAAATGGTCTTTCTTTATTAAAAAAATAATTAACTCTTATGGATCTCAAAAAAATATCGGCCGGAAAAAATCCGCCTCAAGAAATCAATGTTTTTATTGAAATTCCGCAAGGTTCGCCGGTAAAATACGAACTTAATAAAGAGGCTGGCGTCTTAATGGTTGACCGTTTCCTTTATACCTCAATGACCTATCCTTTTAACTATGGCTTTATTCCCAACACTCAAGCCGACGATGGCGATCCGGTAGATGTTTTGCTTATCTCTTCTTTACCCATAGCTCCGGGTACAATTATTGCCAGTCGACCAATCGGAGTGCTTGAAATGGAAGACGAAGCAGGAAAAGACCACAAAATTCTGGCTGTGCCAATAGAAAAAATTGATCCTCAATTCGCCTCCATCAAAGATATTGCCAATTTAAACGACCATCTTAAGCAACGAATTAAACATTTTTTTGAAAGATACAAAGAACTAGAGCCAGGCAAATGGGTTAAAACAAAAAAGTTTTGGGGTAAAAATAGAGCCGAAGCAGAAATAAAAAAAGCGCTTAAGTAAAATAAAAGAATAGTTTGTTTCCAAAAAAAATTAATCTGAAAACTCAAGTTTTGAAGAGATTTTTCAAAAGGACTTTTTATGAATTTTCCAATTCTCTATGAAGACGAAAATCTGTTAGCTATTAATAAGCCCCCATTTCTTCTAGTTTTTAAAGAAAACCAGAACCAAGAAAAAACTCTTATTGAATACCTCATCGAACAAAAACCGGAATTAAAAAAGGTTAATGGTCCGCCCCGATGGGGACTTCTTCACCGGCTTGACAAGAATACTTCGGGAGCTCTCTTAATTGCCAAAAACGAACGAGCTTTAACTTTCTTTCAAGAACAATTTAAAAAAAGGCAGGTTAAAAAAAATTATCTGGCACTGGTCATTGGGAATATTACAGAAAAAGAAGGCACCATTGAAACTCTTATTGGCCGAGACAAGAAAAACCCCAAAAAACAAAGGGTCTTTTCCTTCGTTGATCCTGAAGCTGCAAGAAAAGGCTTGCGTTTTGCTAAAACATCGTATAAAGTTATAAAACGTTTTGGTTCTTTTACGCTTCTTAAGGTAATCCCTGAAACAGGCAGAAAGCACCAAATAAGAGCTCATCTTGCTTATATTTACCATCCGATTGCTGGCGATAATCTTTATGGTTTTAAAAATCAACCCTTACCCCCAGGCTTAAAAAGACAGTTTTTGCACTCTCACAGTTTGGAACTAAAAAATTTAAAAGGAGAAAAAATTAAAATTAGAGCTCCTCTGCCCAATGATTTAAAAATAGTTTTAAAAAATATTAAAAAAATAAAATTATGCAAAAAACAATAGAAAAATTTCTTGCCCCTTACCTTAAAAAAGAAATTCCTGAAATTAGACCCGGTGATAAGGTTAGAATCCATCAAAAAATAAAGGAAAAAAATATTGACGAAAAATCAAAAACTGTTGAAGAAAAAGAAAGGATTCAAGTATTTGAAGGAACAGTTTTGGCAGTAAAACATGGCCGCCAAATGGGAGCTACTTTAACGGTAAGAGCGGTCATTGAAGGAGTTGGTGTTGAAAGAATCTTCCCTCTCCATTCGCCTCTTATTGAAAAAATTGAAGTAATTGAAAAAAGAAAAACCAGAAGAGCAAAGCTTTATTATCTGAGAGAAAAATCAGAAAAAGAAATCAGAAAAAAATTAAAGCCAAGAATTTAATTTTGGGGCGGGTGGCGGAACTGGTAGACGCGCACGTTTGAGGGGCGTGTGGGGCAACCCATGAGGGTTCGAATCCCTCCCCGCCCACTCTTTTCACTTTTAATCAATAAAACAAACAACCCCGTGGGGTTGTTTGTTTTTTAAAATCTTTTAGAAATGATTAGAACAATTCATTGCGGGGAACTTCCAGTGCCGAATCAGAAACTTTACAGGATTTTCTTTAGTTTCTAAATCTGAAATACTCCAGGCTGCCAAACTCAATCTAATAAATTACCGCTTAGTGATTGCTTTGAGATTCGGCAAAAACTCCAAAGCTTAGAAATAGAAAAAATACCGTCACCGCCAGAAAAGAGAAAAAAACACCTTTTTTATAAATAATTTAATTGATTTTTTTAATTGATTTTTTTAATAAAATCAACCCTTTATTTTTGATAAATAATTTAAATAATTTTCAGCAACTCTTTGCCAGTTAACGACATTCCACCAAGCTAAAATATAATCCTGGCGACGATTTTGATATTTTAAATAATAAGCATGCTCCCACACATCAAGCCCTAAAATTGGAATGTCGCCCTGAAGTAAAGGACTGTCTTGATTTGGAGTTGAATAAATTTTAAGTTCTTTATCAGAACCAACCACTAACCAAGCCCACCCTGACCCAAAACGGTTTAGGGCTTGTTGATTAAATTCGTCTTTAAAATTTTGAAAACTTCCAAAGGTCAACTCAATAACTTTTGCCAATTCACCACTGGGAGCGCCGCCACCTTTGGGAGTCATAATTTCCCAAAACAATGAGTGATTCAAATGACCACCTCCGTGATTAATAACCTTCTGTCTAATTTCCATTGGCACATTAATAATATCAACCATTATCTCCTCTAATGATTTTTTTTGAAGGTCTGGATAATTTTCCAAAGCTCTATTAAGATTATCAATATAAGCCTGATGATGTTTTAGATGGTGAATTTCCATTGTTTTAGCGTCAATGTGGGGCTCCAAATCCTTGTAAGAATAAGGTAATGATGGTAATTGATAAGGAAAATTCATATTCATAGATATTAATTAATCTTGATTATAAGTTATTAATGATATTATATATTTGGTTAATAAGCTAAGTCAACAAAAGGGTAAAAGGGCGCGTAGCTCAGCTTGGTCAGAGCGTCTCGTTTACACCGAGAAGGTCCCCCGTTCGAATCGGGGCGCGCCCAATGAAGAAATTCTTGAAAATGAAAAAATATCGGTTAAAATAAAAATTAATCAAAAAAGCCGCGGTAGCTCAGTGGTAGAGCGCGTGCCTGAAGAGCACGGCGTCGGGTGTTCGATTCACCCCCGCGGCACCAAAGGCGGGTATAGTACAGCAGCAGTACGGCGCCTTGCCATGGCGCAGACACGGGTGCGAATCCCGTTACCCGCTCAAACTTTGTGGAATTTTTTGATTTTTTAATAAAAAGGAGGAGTTTCCACAAAAAATTTATTTTATTAACAAAATTCTAAATTTTTAAAAAAATTTGAAACTTAAATCCTCCCCGAACTTTAGAAAGTAACGAATGATAAAAAAATTCTGGGGATAAGCACCCCTTTAATCAAGAATTACGAGATAGAAGCAATTAAAAAGATAAATTTTAGAGAATAAAAAATTGATTTTTACCATACATTGTGGCTAATTTAATAAAATGTATGGATAGAGAAAAAAGAATTAAAAATTACAAAAGAAGGAGGAACGAATGCCTCAGTACTTCTGGGTCAAGCCCCAATTGAAACAATCGATGCTTTCATAAAAGAATTAGAAGAACAAGGAATTGATTCAAATGATGCAAATATCGTTGTTGCTTGGAAAGCATTTTAGAAAAGCACAGCTGAAAAAGAAAACCTGGCCGAGGAATTTTTAAAGAAATTAGATGATTGATTATTATTTCTTTCTAAAATAAAAGATTTTAATCCCTCCAAAACTTCAACCGGTAAAGCAAAGATTATCATTTAATATCTCTTAAAGCAACAAGGTACCCAAATAGAAAGATAATAAAATCATAATTTTATTTTCGTTATTTTCGGTTAAAGATTTAAAAAAACCTTTAAGGCAATTTTAAACACTTTGTCTCTTTTCTAATAATACCTTGACTTTAAAGAATCGTTAAGTTATGATAATCCTAATCCCTGCAAAGGGATTTATTTTATGGGTAAACGTTTTCTAGAATTTAAAAATGCGCTTTGCAAAACAATTCTCAAGATCGCAGTTCTAATTCTCATAATTAATCAAGGGTTCTTGATGGGGGTTTATATTAAAAACCCTGATTTTATTTGGGGGGTTTGGACAGAAGATAAACTAAAAAACAAAAATCTTCTAAAAATTAACCAGGAAGGGTCTAATTTTGTCTCTTTACAAGAAAATAGTTTAATAGCCATGCCGGGTTATCTTTTTAATCAAGACAGAAAACCTTTTCAAATTCCGGCTATTATTACTGCTTATTCCAGTACTCCTTGGGAAACCGACAATAACCCCTGGATTACCGCTGCCGGCACGCAAGTCCGCGAAGGAATTGTTGCCAACAATCTCTTAAAATTTGGCACTAAAATCAAAATTCCTGAAATCTTTGGGGATAAAATCTTTGTTGTTGAAGATCGGCTTAATCCTCAAAAAAGCAAAAACCATATTGATATCTGGTTCCCATCAACCCAAGAAGCTTTAGAATTTGGAGTGGTAAAAACTTATATCGAAATTCTTCCAGAAGAATCTCTCTCGGAAATAGCCCTTTCTTTTTAATTTTAAAAAAAACAGGAAGCTGGGGGCTACCCAGCTTCCAGAGAGGGGAAACGATCTCAGCAAAATTGATTTGTTGGCCGGCAAAGACCTTGGACGAGGGTGGTCTTAAACGTTTCTAAATCTCCTTTGCTGAAAATCGCTCGTCCTTTTGGGGATTTACCCCTCACCCCTCCAACTAAAATAATAAAGATTTCTCTCAAAAAGTCAAGAAAAAACTTTGTCCCCAGCAGGAATCGAACCTGCAGTCTCTGGCTCCGGAGGCCAGCGTTTTTCCATTAAACTATGGGGACTTTACTTTAATTGACTAATTCTTATTCTTTATTATACTGAAAAATAATATTTTTGAAATAACTAAGGGCGAGTGGCGGAACTGGCAGACGCGTAGGTCTCAAAAACCTATGAGCCAAAAGCTCGTGTGGGTTCAATTCCCACCTCGCCCACAAAAACTTTTAAGATTTTGCAATTTTTAAAAATAAACTACTAGTTTTTATTTTAATTCTTTGCTATAAAAAAGATAGCAAAGGAGGGATAAATGATAATCGTCAATCTCGTTCCAGAAGCTAAGAAGGAAAAAAATCAGTTACGGCCCAGAAAAGCAATAAACTTCTTGAAAATAGCGCAACAGAACAAGAAAATAAGAAGAATCGCAATAGAGGTTTCTTTTGAAAAGCTGCAGAAAAGTCTTCAGCGAAAGAATCGCAATCCAAAGGTTTTTCTGCTACCTGACTGCAAGGCTGGCAGAATATACGCAGAATATATAAAGAGCAACATAAAAGGGAGCAAAATCGTCTTTGTGAAATTCACGAAAACAAAAAAACATCGTAAAACAGAGTTCTAGCTCTGTTTTTTTTAATTCTTCTCAAAAAAGACGGGTTAATAAATAACCCAAGATAGTAAATAAAGCAATTATCGGCAAGGCTGGTATTGGTGATTTTTTTTCTTGAGAAAAAAGAACTAAAAAATTTACCAAGAAACCAAGGAAAGAGAAAAAGGTCACAAAAAAAGCTAAAAATATCTCTTCTTTTATCAAAGAAACCGCCATCATTAATGGTAAAACAACATCGCCGCTGCCTAAAACAATATATTTATCTTTAAGGTTTTGGAAACTAAAATCTCTTAAAGGTAAAAAAATATTCCGAAAATCTTGAGGCACCACAAAACCCATTATCGAACCACTCTCTGCCATCACCTTCACTAAGGTTATCATATGGCGCGTTTTGTAAACTGCGACAAAATCATAAATTGAAAGAATTGTTAAAAAAATAATTATTATTAAGGGATCTAAATTTAAACCGATAAGGGCGCCAATGGTGGCCAAAGTGAAAGCCAACAAAAGATTGTGCAAAATTAAAATCCGGAACCTAAGCAGCAAAAACATTAAAATCAATGATAAAATCAAAGCCCAATTTTGAGGCAACCACAATAAAAAAGTTAGCATTGTTCCTAAAAAAACGCTGAGAATAAAAAAGATTTTTGATATAAATCCTGCTTTTTGTTTTTTTCTTGCAAGATAGACTAAGGTTAGAATAAAAAGAATATTAAAAATAAGAATAAATAAGAAATCGTTAAAGCTGAAAGAAAAAGAAGAATAAAAACCAGAATCATTATTGCCAAAGCTCAACAATCTCTGTGCCTGAAAAATTCCTAAAATCAAAGTAAAAACAAAAAAACAAGCTTCACCTACCAACGCTTTTGAAAAAAGAGTGATTCTTTGAAGAAATTTCTCGGAAATCATAAAAATGATAAAATAGAAATCAATGAAATCAGTTTTAATAACAATTTTAGCACTTTTAATAATAATTTTAATAGGGGCTGGTTTTTTCTATCTTAAATTCCAAAAAGAGAAAACAACCGAAATTGAAAATCCCGACAATGTGATTGAAGAAAATTTTGAAAACCCGGATAATTATGTACCGCCAGAACCAGCAAAATTTACCAAAGATCTAGTGCTGGTTAACACTGAGAATAACTCAGAAATTTACTGGATTCAAAACCAAAAAAAATACCCAATTTTAGACCAAAAAATCATAAAACTAATGCAGGGAATCAAGGGCTGGGATTCAATTCTTAAAGTCAGCCAAAAAGACTTAGCTAAACTGCAAAAAGGACCCGATTTTATTGCCGCCAATCAAAAATCCGATGGAATTTTATTAAAACCGCCCCACCAAGAATTCTTTTTTATAATTAAAAACGGGAAACGTCACTATTTAGCAAAAGAAAACCTTGAAACAAACTATGATATTAAAGATGTAATTGTTGTCTCGCCAAGAATTTTAAAAATAATTCCGCCCGATTCTGAAATTAACCACATTTCTTTACAAGAGGCGGCTAAAATTAAAAAAATTCAAATATTCAGTAGCGGCCAATTCTTTGAAAATGTCGCTAAAATCTCGTTGGGACCCTTTGAACAAAATACCGCGGTTAATTTTGAAATTGGCGACGTTCTTTTAAGTAAAAGCGGGAAGCAGTCATTAATTCTTACTCAAGCTAATGAAATTTTTGTGCCCCAGGGAGAAAAAATAACTGTAGAAACGCTTTTGGGAGCTTGCATTGATCGGTTCAAGAAATGGCCAGAAAAAAACGAAATTTTGGATATTGTTCCTAATCTCAAAGATTGGCAAATAGAAAGCGGCTCTTTTCTTTTAAACCTGTTAAAGAAAATTGACGAAAAAAATATCCATAAAGAAGAATTCGCCCAGGAAGCAATTTGGTGGGTAACTGACGGTCAAAAACCTAAAGAAAAAATTAGTTTGGAACTTTTAAAGGAAGCGGGAATTGACATTGAAAAACCAATTAATTTTATCCATCTTTCAAACCCGAGACCTCAAAAAAGCACTTCTTTTGTTTTAGCTCCTGAAATTTCTTTGCCCGGTTTAATCGCTAACTATTTTGAAAAATGTCCTGAAGATAAAACAAATTCAGCTAAAATCATCTGCCCCAAAGAGATTGAATTTGCCACCCAACTTTACCTTCAAAACAAAAGCCTGCCCAATAGCGACCTTTTGATTAATGCCAAAACCTTGAGCTATCTAATCGCTTTTTATCTAGCCCAAAAACCGATTGACGAGTCTCTGCCTTTAGTAGCCGAAAATCAAATCAAAGAAACAGCTTTTAAAATCATCGAATCTTTGAAAAATAAAAACATTTCTCTCCCGAATTTAAACATTGTCGAAATCAGAATTTTGCCCGATCGAACTCTTAACCAAGACTTTGCGGTCATTGAAGTTTTAGGACAGGGCATTAAATCAATAAAAGCCACCATTAAAAATGCTGAAAAAGTTGAAGTTTTAGAAACCCCTGAGGTTTTTGGCAATCTCCTTGAAATTACCCTCAAAGACAAAAAAGGTAATTTCCTCAAACCAGGTTTTTACTTTTTTACTGTAAAAATCTGGGGATTAAAGGAAGAGTTTTTTGAAAGCGATCCAAATCCTTTCCTTATTCAACAAGAATAAAATTGCTGATTAATTTCTGGAAATTCTTATTAAACCAGAACACGGAATTATTTCAATTCCTTTTTTTTCTAATTCGTCCAAAAAAAGATTTAACCCAAGCGAATCAGAAGACATATGACCGGCAATCACCACATTCAGATGGGCTTTTTCAGCTTCTTCTTTATGCTTTTCGGAAACATGCATCCCAACAACGGTACCAATACCCACTTGCGCTAATTTTTCATAAATCTCCGGGGCGCCTTCGGTACCGCCTGTAATCTCGCTTAAAGCAATATTGCCTAATCGATTTTCTTTCCGACCGACAAAAATTTTAGGACCAATCCCAATTTTTTCCGCCTCCCGGTATTCAGGAATCGTCATTAAAATATTCAAAACATCCTCAACATAATAAGGATTGTTCTCTTTTAAAATTTTTTGCTCAAGAAATCTCGCTACCAAATTATCAGTTGGCGTATGAACGCAAAGTAACGCCTGTTTCAAATGCTTTGCCATATCAACAACCCGATTGTGATTGCCTGGCGACAAATTTCGCGCCACTTCTTCAATTCTTTTAAAAAGAAGCTTTTCGGCAATATTAATCGGAACGCCATATTTATGTAAAAGGTCGATTTGCAATTGCATTACATCATCTAAACCAGCCAAAGCCAAGCCTCGCGGATGATGACTTATAATCAAATCAATACCGCCAATTTTGTCTGCTAACAATAATTCAGGCCCATCAATATCAATCCCTGCCAAAACTCTTTTTACTTCTTTTCCAGGATCGCCGTTCAAAATTCTGGTATCAGAATAAGGATTCGTCAAACGCTCTTTATCAAAAAGTTCTTTCTGATCTTGAGGTAACTTTTCAAAATTCTGACGCACCCTTAAAAGATTTTTCTCAATCTCTTCCTGGCCCCTAAAATCAGCCTCAACCCCTAATTTAATGGCTAAATTATAAATTTCTTGAATGGTCATTGTTTTATTTTTTATTTATTTATTTATTAGTTATTATTAGTTATTTTCGAAGACAAGGATTTCAAGATTTTTTCGTAAAGTTTTTTAATTTCTTCTTCTTGTTTTTTAATATCTAAAACCTCCCGACGAATTCGGGCTTTTTGACGACGAATATAAATTCTAAGACTTTTGGGTAACTTCATAAAATCAATAAAAAAACTGGTAAAACCAGATTAAGAAGAAATTTTTTAAATTTAGCAAAAAATCAAACCAAAATCAACTTTTGCGGAAAACCTTTTTATTCGCCTTTAATAACCACTAAAGGTATTAAGCGGGCCACTTTTTTGGAAATTTTAGCTTGGACGACAACTTCAACAACTTCACTAATGTTTTTATAAGCTGCTGGCGCCTCTTCGGCAATTCCTTTTAATGAATAACATTTAACAACAATTCCTCTTTTTCCTAATTCTTCCACTATTTTTTTACCAGAAAAACTCCTAATGGCAGCGTGTCTTGACATTGATCTGCCGCTTCCATGGCAAGTCGTATAAAAAGATTGTTCAGCGCTCTCTATCCCAGCCAAAACATAAGAAGCAGTACCCATTGAGCCCGGAATTAAAACAGGTTGGCCGACTTTCCGATATCTTTCGGGAATTTCAGGGCTTCCTGGAGGAAAAGCTCTAGTAGCTCCTTTTCGATGGACCGCTAATTCCATGTCTTTTTCATTTATCTTATATTTTTCAACTTTTATAATGTTATGAGCCACATCATAAAGTAATCTTAACTTTCCCCCCTTTTCTCCCAGAATATTTTTCCAAGCTTTCCTCACAAAGTGAGTAATCATTTGTCTGTTTGCCCAGGCATAGTTTGCCGCGCTAGCCATTGCTGAAAAATATCTTTTTCCTTCCAAAGAATTGAAAGGAACACAAGCGAATTCTCTGTCAGGAACTTTAATTTTGTATTTGTTAAACATTAGAGGAATAAATTCTCTCAAATAATCAGTACACACTTGATGACCCAAGCCACGAGACCCACAATGCACCATTATTACCACTTGATCTTGAAACAAACCAAATGCCTCTGCCACTTCTTCATCAAAAATTTCTGCCACTTTTTGAACTTCCAAAAAGTGATTGCCAGAACCCAAAGTTCCCACTTGGTCTCTTCCTCTGTTTTTTGCCTGAATTGAAACAGCCTCAGATTTAGCCCAAGGTAATTTTCCGTTACCTTCGCAGTGCTCGATATCTTCTTTTTCTCCATATCCTTTTTCAACCAAATAAGGCACCCCTCCTTCCAAAATTTTGTCTAACTCTGAAATTGAAAATTTAAGTTGCCTTCCTCTTCCAAGACCTGAAGGAACTTCTTTGTAAATTTCACTGGCTAATTTTTCCAAATAAGGTTTAATATCTTTTTCTTGCCATTCTGAAGTTAAAATCCTGACTCCGCAGTTCAAATCGTAACCTGCCATTCCCGGCGAAATAATTCCTTCTTTGGTATCGATTGCTGCCACTCCCCCAATGCATGAACTGTAGCCCTCGTGCATATCGGGCATTGCCAAAGCATACTTTTGAATTCCAGGCAAAGTTGAAACATTGATTAATTGCTCAATCGATCTATCTTTAAAAGCTCCCTCTAGCATCTTTTCTGAAAGATAAACTCTAACCGGAACACGCATATCGGCTCTAAAATCTTTGGGAATCTCCCAAAGCCAGTCAGAAATTTTTTTAAAATCTTTCTTTGAGATCATATATTTAATTTTAACTAAGATTCCCAGAAAAGTGAAAGGGTTAAAAAATTATTAATCTCCAGATTGCAAAAATTTATTTGAAAAGTTTTTCAAATTTTGATACTTTAATTTAACTTTTAATTTTAATATCCAAAGAAGGGAAAATGAAAAAAATTAAAAACTAAAGCAAAAGACAAAATAATTGTAGCGCTTGATGTTAGTAATATTGAAAAAGCAATAAACTTTGCTAAAGAATTGGCAACAGATATTGGCTATTTTAAAGTTGGACTTGAGCTTCTCACAAATGAAGGTGCTCAAAAAGTTGTTAAAACGATAAAAAATTTTGGTGGAAAAATTTTCTTTGATGGAAAATTTAATGATATTCCAAATACTGTTTCAAAAGCAATAAGGGCTGCTGTTGACCTTGGAGTAAAGATGATTGATATTCATTGTCTAGGTGGAACAGAAATGATGAAAGCAGCGAAAAAAGCTGCTGAAGAAGAAGCAAAATTGAAAAACATTCAAAGACCAATTTTACTTGGTGTAACAATTCTTACTAGCTTAGAGTATGATGACTTAGCGTAAATGGGGCTTGTTGAAAAGATAAATATTGCTGACTACAAAAAATGAACAAAATAAAAGAAAAACGAATAATGAACTAGTTCAAAATTTAGCTTATTTGGCCAAAAGAAGCACTTTGAATGGTGTAATTGTTTCTCCAAAAGAAGTCAAAGTAATTAAAGAATACTACCCGAATTTTTTAGTGGTTACGCCCCAAATTTGCAGAAAAAAGAGATCAAAAAAGAACAATGACTCCTTATGAAGCAATCTCAGCTGGCGCAGATTACCTTGTAATTGGTAGACCAATTACCCAACCACCCCCAGAAATTGGAGGTCCTGTGGAAGCAGCAAAAAAAATTGCAAAAGAAATTGAAAAAGCCTTGAGAAACCTAAATTAAATGTCAAATAAAATGGTAGCTTGCCAAGCTCCGTCTTCTCCTTGATGAACCTCTAAGTCATGGTAAGTTACTCCTTTAATATGGACTCCCATTCTCTTTAAGGGTTTTCCAATTAAATTAGCTTCAATTTCTTTTTCTGTAAATTTTTTGAATTCAACTTTTTCAAAAACTAATTTTTTTGTTTCCGCAAGATATAAAACTTCGTTCAAAAAATCAACCAACAACGATGGGAAATCAAAAGATTTAATTTTAACTTTCACTTTTGAAATTCGGGACCTTTGATCTTTCTGGTAATTTCCTGCTTTTAGCATTCCTTTTAGTGCATTTTCAAAAAGTTCTTTTTTTGTTCTGCCAATAACTTTAATTTTTAAATCTGTGATATGTTCTAATATCTGATATTTTTTCATAATTTATTTGAGATTTTTATTTTATCAGAAAGCTGATAAATCTTTAAAATGAGAAAAATTTTTAGCTGAAGCAGATGAAATTTTTTAGCAAGCCCTATTTTTGCCGCACTGTTGCTTTTTGTAAAAAAATTAAAGAAAAACCTGATTTTTTTAGCCAGAAATTCAAAAATAAGAGTTTTACAAAAAACAAGTACAATTATAAAAGAAAGGCGAAAAATTCTTAATTCTTTTAATCTCAATTTTGCAAAAGCAAAAAAGAACGAATAATATGGAAAAATATCAAGAACACAAAATCAAAAAACCTAAGGGTTGTTCTCCAAAAGAAGATTTTAAAATTTTAAGAAACATTGGACCTTTTCCTGTTCACGGAAAAATCTTTTTAACTTAAAAAAATTTTCTCAAACTCTTCCTTAACTACTTTTTTCTCATCCCAGGGTATTTTTTTTCCTTTTTCAATAATTGAAGGTTCTGCTCCTTTGCCAGTAATAACTACAATGTCTCCTTCTTTTGCTAATTTTAATGCTTCCCTTATTGCCTCTCTTCTGTCTAAAATTTTTTTTGCTTTGCCTTTTGTCCCAGATGCTACCTGTTCAATAATTTGCCAAGGATCTTCATCATAAGGGTCTTCATTTGTCACAATTACTTTATTACAATATTTTGCAGCTAACTCTCCTAAAACTGGCCTTTTCCACTTGTCACGGCCACCACCGGCTGCTCCTAAAATACAAATTAATTGGGAATTTTTGTTTCCGAGTTTCGAGGTCAAAGTTTGATAAACTTTTTCTAAAGCATTGGGAGTAAAGGCATAATCAACAATAACTTTAAATGGTCTTGAAATCACTTCTTCCATTCTGCCTGGAACCCCCTTAAATTCTCTTAAAGCTTTTTTAATAATTTCTTCATCAATTCCTAAAGTTTTAGCCACAGAAAAAGCTCCTAAAGCGTTATAAAGGTTAAATTCGCCGGGAATTTGAATTTTGATATTTGTGTTTTTTAAATTAAAATCTCCTTTTTCTAGACCAAAGGCAATTTTCTTTTTTGCCGGAATTTTCAAAAAATAATCTGCGTTCTTGTCTTCAATGTTTATCACATGAATTTCTTTTGTTGCTTCAAATAATTTTAATTTTGCCTCCCTATATTTTTCAAAAGAACCATGAGCTTCGATATGTTCTGGAGATAAGTTCGTAAAAACAGCAACCTTAAAATCTAAAAATCGGTGACGGTGCTGTTTTATTCCTTCTGAAGTCACCTCGATTATGGCATACTCGCAACCTTCTTTTAACGCCTTTTTTAAAAACCTCTGAATAAAAAACCTTCCTGGCATTGTCATCCTTAACTTATTAGTTTCTTCTTTTTTTCCGATTTTAAACCTCATTGAATTTAAAAGAGCAATTTTCTTTCTGGCTTTCTCAAAAATCGAAGCTATCATTTCGGTTGTGGTCGTCTTTCCATTCGTTCCGGTAACTCCAATTAAAATTATCTTCTTTGAAGGAAAACCAAATAAAATAGCGCCCAAAAAAGCTAAACAAAGGTGATAGAAAGAAATCAAAGAAGGTGGCAGAATTTTTTTTAAAAGATTTTTCATTGTTTAAAATTACCAAGGAGTTTTAGGGCTGATTCCAACCTTTTTTGGGTTTCTGTTAAGTCCTTGGGTAGACTTGAAATTGCTTTATCAATCTGGTGTCTTTTAAAACCAAGACGCAATAAAGCCTCAATTATTGCCTCGTCTTTAGCTTTATCCTCAACTTCTTTTTCGCTTTTTTCAACCAAATCCTCTAATTTTCCTGACAGTTCTAAAATTATTTTTTGACGCCTTTTATCGCCCAAACCCATTCCTTTAAATTTTTCTTTGGCGTTAAGAAGAGCCTTCTTTAAATTTTGAGGGTTGCCAAAAGAAGAAAGTTTTAAAGCAACCTTGGGCCCAATACCCGAAATATTATAAAGCAACTCAAAAAGCTTAAATTCCTCAAAACTCAAAAACCCATAGAGCTCAAGCGTGTTCTCTCTAAAATGTAAAAAACAAAAAAGATTGATTTTGTCCTGGCTTTTGGTTATTTTTGGGATAAAGGCAGGATTTAAAAAAACCTTAAAACCTACGCCACCAACATCAACAATGACAAAATCTTTTTCAGAAAAAATAACTTTTCCTGAAAGATAGGAAATCAAGAAAATTTTTTAAATTTTATAATCCCTCTTTATTATGTTCCAAACAAAAAGCTTATTCAAGCCAGCCGGCGACCAACCAAAAGCCATTAAACAATTAACCAGAAACTTAGAAACTGGAGCAAAACACCATATCCTCTTAGGAGTAACGGGCAGCGGCAAAACCGCCACGATGAGCTGGGTAATTGAAAAAACTCAAAAACCCGCTTTAATTATTTCACCAAACAAAACTCTAGCAGCTCAGCTTTACCAAGAATTTAGAGAATTCTTTCCGAAAAATCCGGTCCATTATTTTGTTTCTTATTATGATTACTATCAACCCGAAGCCTACCTTCCCCAAACTGATACTTATATTGAAAAAGATGCTAAAATCAACGAAATTATTGACCGTTTAAGACACGCCGCTGTCCAAGATTTAATCTTAAAAAAAGAGGTTATTGTGGTGGCTTCGGTTTCCTGTATTTATAATCTCGGTTCTCCTTCCAATTATCAAAAAGCTTCTTTTCATTTAAAAAAAGGGCAATTAATTAAAAGGAAAGATTTTTTAAAGATATTAACTGCCCTGCAATATCAAAGGAACGAGATTGATTTGAAACCGGGCAATTTTAGAGTCCGAGGCGAAGTGATTGAGATTTATTTAAGAAGCGGCAAAGAAATTCTTTCTATTGAATTTGAAGATTCCCTTATTCAAAAAATCTCCTTAAAAGAAATAAATTCTTCAAAAAAGATAACTGTTGCCGATTTCCAACTTTTCCCCGCCCAATTTTGGCTCACCCCCGAAAATGAATTAGAAGTTGCCCTAAAAAATATTGAGTTAGAACTCCAAGAAAGGCTTTATTATTTTAAGAAACAAAAAAAATTTTTACCAATGGAAAGATTAGAACAAAGAACCCGTTTTGACCTTGAAATGATCAGGGAAACCGGTTATTGTCACGGCATTGAAAATTATTCAAGACATTTGGAATTTAGAAAACCAGGAGAAGCCCCTTTTACCTTAATTGATTACTTTCGTTATGTTTTTGAAGAAAATTTTCTTGTCTTTATTGACGAATCGCATCTTACCTGCCCCCAATTAAAAGCGATGTTTGAACAAGATCGTCAGAGAAAACTAACTTTAATTGAACACGGTTTTCGCCTCCCTTCAGCCCTTGATAACCGACCTTTAAATTATAAAGAGTTTGAAGAAAAGGTAACTCAGCTTATCTATGTTTCAGCCACCCCTGGTTCTTTTGAAAAAAGAAAGGTTTTAAGCCAAACAAAGAAAGAAATTTCAAAAAAATATATTGTTGAACAAATTATTAGACCAACCGGTCTTTTGGAGCCCGAAGTTGAAATCAGACCCTCGAAAAACCAGCTGAATAATCTCATTAATCAAATTATTGAAAGAAAAAAGAAAAATCAAAGAGTTCTTGTCCTTACTTTAACTAAAAGATTGGCTGAAGCCATCAGCGAAAAACTGCTTGAAAAAAATATTAAAGCCCAATATCTTCATTCGGAAATCAAAACATTAGAAAGACCTGATTTTTTAAAAAAATTAAGAAAGGGTGATTTTGACGTCCTGGTTGGTATTAATCTCTTACGAGAAGGTCTTGATTTACCCGAGGTAAGTTTGGTAGCTATTTTGGATGCCGATAAAGAAGGGTTTCTCAGATCAGAAACTACTTTAATCCAGATAATGGGCCGGGCAGCCAGACATCTTGAGGGCAAAGTAATTCTTTATGCTGACAAAATTACCCATTCAATGAGAAAAGCTATTCAGGAAATTAACCGAAGAAGAAAAATACAAGAAGCTTTCAATAAAAAAATGAAAATTAAACCCAAGACAATTAAAAAAGAGATTTTGCCCTGGATTCTGGCTGATAAAAAAGAGCTGGTCTTTCAGGAATTAGGTTTTCTTCACGATATAAAATTGCTTGAAAAAGAAATGAAATTAGCAGCAGCTAATTTAGATTTTGAAAAAGCAGCTGCAATTCGGGACCTTATTAAAAAACTGAAAAAAGAAAAAAGTATTGAATCAATCAAATAAATATGCTAAAAGAAGATTAAAAATATGCCCATCACCAAATCTGCCAAAAAAAGATTGCGCCAGGACCTAAAAAGAAGAAAAAGAAATCTTGCCTATAAAATTCAGATCAAAAAAACTATTAAAGAATTCAAAGAAAAACTTAAAGAAGACGAAAAAATCGCCACTTCTTTATTAAGTAAGGCCTATAAAATCATTGATAAGGCGGCTAAAGAAAGAGTAATTAAAAAACAAAAAGCCAGTCGCTTAAAAAAAAGACTAGCTCGAAAACTTAATCAAATTAAAGCCTCGCCAAAAAAAGATAAAGAGCCAGCTCAGGGTTAATCTTGCCGCTTTTGATTTTAAAATCCAACAAATATAAATCGCGGTAAATTTTTTTTAATTGCGTCTCGCTGAATCTCCTAGCCAAAAAAGCACAACTTTTAAGAACGGGTTCTTTAAGGCCGGTCCTTTTTTGAATTTGTTTAAAGGTGTATCTTTTTTGAGAGAGAACGCGCCACAAAAGCAAATTCCGAAATTGCCACACTATCATTGAAAAAAGATAAAGAGGATGCTCGCCTTCTTCTAAATATTTTTCTAAAAAAAATATCGCCTCTCTTTTTTTTCCTTGGGCAATTTTATTAAGAACCTCAAAGATATTTGGAAGTTGAACCAAAGGAGCAAATTGTTTTTGAACATCTTGAAGAGTTAACGGAGATTTATCATAAAAATTAACCAATTTCTCTAATTCGTTCTCTAAAAACCAGGGATTATTCTCAGTGGCTTTAGCCAAAAAAAGAAGAGCTGAGCTTTCTATTTCAAAACCCTGCTTTTTTAAAAAATTAAGAATAAATTCTTTGGCTTCGGGCAAGCCAAACTTATTAAATTCTTGATGAAAGTCGGCTTTTTTTAAGAGAAATTTAAAAAAGGAGGTTGATTTTTCAATTTTGGCTTCTTCCCAGAACAAAAAAGTGTCTTGAGAGTCCAAAATAAGCGCTTTAAAGAAGTCTTGATATTTTTCAAAAGCAGGATTTTGGAAGAAATGTTTTAAAACAAAAAAACGTTTTAGAAAAAATAAAGAAGAGTTTTTTAGTTCTTCTTCAAAAAGCTGGGGCTCTTTTTCTTTAAAATCAAAAACAATTATCGGATAATTTTTGCCTTCCTTCTCAATAATTTCCTGAGCTTTCTTTCTCACTAAAAAATCATTGAGACCATAAACAAAAAATAGCTTCATCTTTAAAAATCTTTCTCAACCTAAAACATTTTTTATTTTCTGGATGATTTCCCCGGGCGTGAAATGAGCTTTAACCAAAAAATCAACGGCGCCCAACCTCAAACCTTTTTCAATATCATCTCGTTGACCCAAGTTTGAAAGAATAATCACTGGAATTTGCGAAGAAAAAGGGTCCTCTTTAACCCGACTTAATAATTCAAAACCATCAATCCCCGGCAAAATTAAATCAAGCAACACTAAATCCGGCTTTGTCTCTTTAATTTTTGCCAAACCGTCTTCGCCATCAATCGCCTCAATAACGTTATAATTTTCTTCTTTAAGTTTTCGAACAATCAACTCTCTTAAAAATTTGTCATCTTCAACTACTAAAATGTTTGCCATAAAATTTTATTAACAAAGACCTTTTTAATAATAATTTCTGATTATCTTTAAATTTAATCTTTTTTCAGAAAAAAATCAACGAGAAAAACTTGGCTTTGAAGGCCTGAAAAGTTTTTTGTAAATTTTTTCAAAAATGCTTTTTCCTGATTGCAGAATTGGCAAAGTAAAATAAAAAGTGGTTCCCTTACCTTCTTCTGATTCAAACCAAACACGACCGCCATGAGCCTCAACAATATTCTTGACAATAAAAAGACCAAGACCTGTTCCTTCGGTCTCAAGTTTAATAATATTGGCTCCTCGAAAAAATCTTGAAAAAATCCGATGTTGTTGATCTTTAGGAATTCCAAAACCGGTGTCTTTAATTTGAAATTCTAAAAACTCATCGTTTTTTTTCGTCAAACTAATCGTAATTTGGCCGCCGACGGGTGTATATTTAATAGCGTTGTCGAGTAAGTTATGAATCACAAGTTTGATTGATTCTCGATCAACTTTCACTAAAGGCAATTTTTCAGCTGGAAGCAAAAAACCAAAAACAATATTCTTTTTGTCTAAAAGATACTTAAAAGAATCAATCACTTCTTGACACAAGGACTCAAGAGAAGCCGGCACCAGTTCTGTAATTTGTCTTCCCTCTTCAATACGAGCCACATTCAACAAATCATTAACTAACTCAATCATTCTTTCATTTGATTGATAAAGTTTTTCAATAAAATTAAGTTGGTTAGGGGTAAGTTGCCCTAAATCACCCTCAAGGAACATTTTTAAAGTCCATTTAATAGCTGATAAAGGAGTTCTTAACTGATGAGCAGCAACAGTCACAAATTCACTTTTTAAACGTTCCACTCTTCTTTCGCGACTTACATCCCGGATATTAATTACAAAACCCAAATTTTCGGTCTCCGAAGAAACAAGCGCTGAATTCAGTTCAAAAATCTGATCAGGCCCAAAAGCAATTTCTTTGACGCTGTCTTTTTCTTGACTTTTAGCGGCTTGAATAACTTTGATTAACAAACTATTTTTTTCAATTTCTTCTATTGTCTTACCAATCAAATTCTCTTCTTTTAAACCAAGAATTTTTTTGGCAGCCGGATTGATAATTTGTAAAACGCCTTCATTATCAAAAAACAAAATCCCATCAATAAGATTATTAATAATTGCCCTGGTTTTGAGTTGTTCTAATTCAGCGGTTCTTCTGGCTTCTTCCATATCTTCAAGAATGTTCAGCAAAGAAATTTTGGTTCTTTCAAGATCTCGAGTTTTTTCTTCAAGCTCTTTTTGAGTTTTTTGAATTTTTCTCAAGTCAAAGAAAGCCAAAAAAAATCCAATCGGCTGATTCTTTTCGTCTCTTTTTAGTCTGGCATAAAGACTTGAAGGAATCTCTTTATTTTCTTTTGTTTTTAAAATGCTTTCAAAATTTTTAACAAAATCGTTTTCAAGGGTTTCTTTAAGTAATTTTTCAAAATCTGGTTTCTGAAGTAATTTCTCTAAAGATTCGCCAATTAATTCTCCTTCTTGATAATTTAAAAGCTCATTTAAGGCCAAGTTAGTTTCAAGAATCACGCCGCCTGAGGAAACAAAAACCAAAGGTAAAGGAAAGAAAAAAGCCAAATCTTGAAGATGATTTTGAGAAGTTTCAGTCTTTTTTGGAAAATTCCCGGTTTTTTCTTTCTTTTTATTATTGAAAGTCATTTTCTAAAATTTTTAAAACCTCTTCTTTGTTGGCGCCAACTTTTAAGAGAAGGGTTTTTAAACGAACGATCTCTTCTTTTAATTCTTTCATTTTTAACTCGCGACCAATAGCAATTTTTTGAAATCTCTCAAGTTCCTCAAGTTTTTGTTGAAGTTCTTTTGTTCTTTCTTGAACCTTTTCTTCTAAAGAATGGGTTAATGCTTGGAGCTCTTTGGTTCTTTCTTTTATTTTTATTTCAAGCGCTTCTTTTGATTCCTGAAGTCTTTCCGCCAATTTTTTTATTTCTCCTAACAACTCTGAGATTTCATCATCAGTAATCAAATTAAGAGGCTTCTGGCTTTTATTTTCTAAAACTTCTTTAAGCCATTCAACAGTTAATCCCAAAGGAAAGGTTAAATTTCGGGCAAAAATCAAGGCAATCAGAGAAGTATAAAATAAAATCAAAGAAATATTGGCTAAAATCACCATTAATGTTTTCCAAAAATCTTGGGGGAAAATCACCGAAATTTTAAAAATAAAAATTGCGCTCAGCGCCAACTGGGCAGAGAGTGTTGAAAAAAGAACTAATAAGAATATTTTAAAAGAAAGGGATGTCTTTTTGATTTTTATTTCTTTAAAAATAAAACCAGGGTCCAAAGAAATTAAGCGATTAAGAATCCTTTTTAAATAAATTTCAAAAAAATTGTAATTCAAAAAAGCTTCAACAACAGCCACTCCAAAACCAATAATTAAACCCGAAATCGCCAAGATAAAAAAATGATTCATTAATTCTCTGATAAAACCAAAACTTAGAATAAAAATGCCTCCCCAAAAACCCAGCCAAACGCTGGCAAAAATAATAAAAGGGTCCCATCTTTTCATTAAAAACAAGTAATTTATCAAAAACTCTCTTTCAGAATTAATTAATTTCTCTCCTTTTTGAATTTTAGAAAAAAGCATTCTTAATTTAAATAAGCGCCAAAACGGAAAAAACCAGTGAAAAGGCAAATAAATAAAAGAATAAATGAAAAGGTAAAAAATCAAAACTTTTAAAATCACCAACCAAGAAAAATCAACATAAAATAAAATTAAAATAATCAAAGGCAAACCAAAAAAAATGTTGGCAAAAAACTGGGCACGCCATTGAATTTTAGCCAGGTCAACAGTTAAGGATGGTAAAGAAAAATCTTTTAACATTTTTAAATCAAAACAAACTCAAAGAAGTTAAAATTTTTTCTTTTGGTTTTAGTTGGGGCAAACGATTAATTAAACTCTGAAACTCCCATTTTTTAAAAAGTTCTTCAATCTTTTTCTTATCGTAATCGCCAAAAACATTTTTTTCAATTTGAAAATCAAGCTCTAAATCTTTTTTAATAGTCGCCAACACTTTGCTAAAAAAAACCTGGTCTTTATTATTAATAAGCTTCTCCTTTAAAGCTTCTTTCAGAAGCTGACTTTTGGGAGAATTTGCCTCAATTTCCTGATAAAGGTTTTCAATAGAACCAAAATCTTTTATCAATTGAGTTGCTGTTTTGAAGCCGATACCTTTAACTCCTGGAATATTATCAGAATGATCACCACAAAGAGCTTTAAAGTCAGCCAATTGGAAGGGTTCCAACTGATAACGTTCTTTGACTTCTTTCTCTGAATAAAGAATGGTTTCCTTTAAACCTCGCTTTGGCGTAAAAACTTTAATTTTTGAGGAAGTTAACTGTAAAACATCTAAATCGCCACTTAAAATAATCGTTGTTAAACAAGGTTCTTTTACTAACTTGGCACAAATCGTGCCAATTACATCATCGGCTTCAAAACCTTCTGTCTCGTAAATGGGTATTTTAAGGGCTCTTAAAATCTCTTTAACTAAAGGAATTTGATTACTAAGGTCTTCCGGCGTTTTAGGTCGCGTCGCTTTGTATTCTTTAAAGTACTTGTGTCTAAAAGTCGGTGCCGGTAAATCAAAAGCTGCAGCCACAAAATCTGGTTGAAAATCTTTTATTGCCTTAAATAAAAGCAAGAGAAAACCATAAGCCGCGTTTGTCTTGAAGCCGTCTTTGGTACGTAAATCAGGCAGGGCGTGATAGGCTCGATGAATTAAAGAATGAGCATCAATTAAAAGAAAGGTTTTTTGATTTTGATTTTCCATTAATGACCCAACTGATTATTATTTTTCTCTGATTTGGCTTTAAAATTTTAAACTTTAACCACAAAACTTTTTCTGGCAAAATGCTTTTAATCCGACTAGGCCACTCAATTAAAACAATGTTCTGGGGATCTTTTAAGATTTCAACTGCTCCTAATTTTTTTAATTCACTGGCTTTTTGGAGACGGTAACAATCAAAGTGATAAAAATTTTTAAAAAAACCAGGGCTTTTGGGAGGAAGAGAAAATTTTCTCATTAAAAGAAAGGTGGGGCTAAAAATTTTCTCTTTAATGTTCAGGGCTCTAGCAAAACCTTGAACAAAAACCGTCTTTCCGGCACCTAGCTCTCCTTCTAAAGCCAAAACAAGTCCTTGGTCTTTAATAAAAAATTTCGTCAAAGCTAAGGCTAAATCCCTTGCAAATTTTCGAGTTTCTTGTAAAGATTGACTAATCAATTGAAATTTTTCAAGAAAAACCATTAAAAGGTGAAGATAAAACTTCTTCTTAATTTTAACTAATCTTTCTTTATGATACCACCCCTTCAACAAATTAAAAAAGTAAGCGGGGAGGTTGCTATTAGTACCCAGAAAGTTCAGGAACTAGCTTTAAATATTAAAAATATTCAAGATTTTAAAAAAGCGGTTAAGCTTTCAGAAAATAAAAATATCAGTGAAATTGTTGAAATTATTTTGGGATCAGCGATTGCTTTAAATGCCTCAGATCTCCATTTAGAACCCGAAGAAAACCAAGCTAAACTGCGGGCGAGAATTGATGGCGTTCTTTACGATATTGTTTTTATTTCCCGAAAACTTTATAGCGCCCTTCTTTCTCGAATCAAGGTTCTTTCAAAAATCAAACTTAACATTTCTCAAAAACCTCAAGACGGCCGTTTTTCAATTAATTTAGGCGACAAAGAAATAGAAATCAGAACCTCAACCATTCCCGCCGAATACGGCGAATCGGTGGTAATGAGATTGCTCAATCCGCAAAACATTATTTCTCTAGAAGAATTGGGTTTAAGAGAAGATCTTTTAAAAATTTTCGAAAAAGAAATTAAAAAACCCCACGGAATGATTATTATTACCGGACCCACAGGCTCTGGAAAAACTACTACTCTTTACGCTTTTTTAATGAAAATTAGAAATCCGGAAATTAAAATCATCACCATCGAGGACCCAATTGAATATCATCTAGAAGGTATCTCCCAAACTCAAGTAGCGCCGGAAAAAGGTTATGATTTTGCTTCCGGCTTAAGATCAATTGTCAGACAAGATCCGGATGTAATTTTGGTGGGTGAAATTCGTGATTTAGAAACCGCCTCGATTGCTTTACAGGCAGCGCTCACTGGCCATTTAGTTTTAACGACACTTCACACTAACGACGCGGCCGGAACAGTCGCAAGGTTAATCGCTTTGGGAGAGAAACCAGTCAATATCGCGCCAGCCCTTAATATGGCAGTCGCCCAAAGATTGGTCAGGCGCGTTTGTAAAAACTGTGCTCACTTTGAAAAACCAACAGTCCAAGAAAAAGAAATTTTAAAAGAAAATCTCAAAAATTTGCCAAACAATTTGGCAGCTTTAATAGATTTTGATAATCTCAAAATTGCCAGAGCACAAGGTTGCGATCAATGTAATTTTACCGGCTTTAAAGGTCGTATTGCAATTTTTGAGGCTTTTTTAGTTGACGAAGAAATGGAACAATTTATTCTAACGGCGCCCTCAATTAGCGCCCTTCGAAAAAAAGCAAAAGAGCAAGGAATGGTCACCCTTCGTCAAGATGGTTATCTAAAAGTTATCTCTGGTATTACAACTATTGAAGAGGTTGAAAAAGTAGTAGGGCCAACCGATTAAAAAGCCCTTTAACTCGGGGCAGATGAATCTCTGAAATAGCAGAGTTAAGAACTCTCCCGAGGAATAATCGAGCTCCCACCCAATTATCCAAAACTAAAGAGAGTTCCAAAAATCTGCCCCAAGTTAAAGGGCCAAGATTTAGTGGTTATAATCATAACAAATTAATCCTAATATGTCAAGAGGTTCGGTTTTAGAACCAAAATCTAATGAAGAGGATAAGGTTTTAGATATTGCTTTAAGGCCTAAAGTTTGGGATGATTTTTTCGGTCAGGAACGTCTGAAAAAGAATCTCAAAATAATAATTGAGGCAGCCAAAAAAAGAAGAGAGCCGCCGGAACATTTATTATTCTATGGCAACAGTGGTTTGGGAAAAACAACCCTTTCTTATCTTATTTCAAAAGAATTGGGCGCTGATATCAAAATAACTTCAGGGCCAGCTATTGAAAGGCCAGGAGACCTAGCCGCTATTTTAACCAATCTTAACCGGGGCGACGTTCTTTTTATTGATGAATGCCATCGACTAAATAAAATTGTAGAAGAATATCTTTATTCAGCGATGGAAGAATTTAAGTTAAATTTGGTTGTTGGTCGGGGCCCCATGGCTCAAATAATGGAGCTTCCTATCGCTCCCTTTACCTTAATTGGCGCTACCACTAGAATTGCTTTATTATCAGCGCCGCTAAGATCTCGTTTTGGCGCCATTTTCCAATTAAATTTTTATGAAACCGACGACATCACAAAAATTATTTTAAGATCAGCCAGAATATTAAGAATAGAAATCGAAGAAAAAGCTGCCAAACTTATTGCCCAAAGATCGCGTTTTACACCTCGGATTGCTAATCGCTTATTAAAAAGAGTTCGAGACTTTGCCCAAGTGGAAGGCAAAAACAAAATTGACGAAAAATTGGCAAAAACCGCTCTTGATTTTTTGGAGATTGACGAACTTGGTTTAGAAATTACCGACAGAAGAATCTTAGAAACTTTAATTTTAAAGTTTCAAGGCGGTCCAGTCGGCCTTCAAACTCTTTCGGCAGCTACCGGTGAAGAAGAAGACACCATTTTAGACATTCACGAACCGTATCTTATGAGATTGGGTTTTATTGAAAGAACGGCTCGAGGCAGGGTTGCTACCGAACTCGCCTGGCAACATTTAAAAATAAAAAGGAAAGCTAATCAAAAAACGCTTCTTTAAATAGATTAGAACAATCTCAAGCCCTGCAAAGGAAATCTTTTTCTTAAAAGTCGTTGACCTTTCATTAAGAAAAATAGTGATAAGTTAAAGCAGGCGGAAAAATAAAAAGGATAATCAATATAATCAATAATGAAACCGATAACACTCGTCTTCCTTAAATTTCAAGATTTGCTAAAAACGGCTAACAATAACTTCGCCAAGAATCTGTTTTAAAAACCAAGAGTCTAACTAATTTTTTGGAAAAATTTTTGTTGAGAAACCGCAAAATAGCTAACAATTGCCGCCGCCACAATCACATTTAAAGATTTGTTTAGCCCAAACATAGGAATTTCCACAATTTTATCAGCCAAAGCTAAAGTTTTAGCTTTAATTCCTTTAGTTTCATTACCTACTATAAAAGCTATGGGAAACCGGTATTTTATTTTTGTAAATAATTGACTATTTTTTGATTGCTCAATTGCCACAATAGAAACTTTCTTTGTTTCTTTTTTTATGGCCAAAAGAGCCTGAAAAACGCTCTTTTTATATTCCCAAGGAACCACCTTATAAGTTCCCACGGAAGCTTTTTTAATTTTAGGATTTGGTGGTATTTCAGTTTGGCCACATAAAAAAATCTTCTGAGCAGCCAAAGCATCGGCCAAGCGAAAAATGCCGCCAATATTATAAGTGTCGAAAATATCTTCAAGAATAAAATAAATTGGTTGCCTTTTTCTTTTTTTTAAAAATTCTTGTGCTTTTGTTTCTTCTAGTAAACGAAGTTCTTTGGCAGAAAGCTTTTTCATAAGAAATTTTTAAACTCCTTAAAAACCAACCAATTGCACCTCCTCTTCAAGCTCAATACCAAAAGCTTCTCTTACCTTCTCTTTTACTGCCTCTTTAACCGCAAAAATATCGCTGGCTTTAGCTCCTTTGTCATTAACAATAAAAGCGGCGTGTTTTTCGGAAACTTTGGCGCCCCCTACTCTAAAACCCTGGAGATTTAAGGCAGCAATCAAAACCGCAGTTGGCAAAACCGGGAAAGGGTCATTCTTTATTTTTTCTGAAAATCTTTTTTTTAATTCTTCCGAAACTTTAACCAAAGGCACATTTTTAAAAAAACTACCACAATTAGGATATTCCAAAGGGTGTCGGCTTTTTCGAAAATTAATTTTTTCTTGGACTATTTTTTGAAGAAAATATTTATTACCCGGTTTTAACTGGAAAACGGCTGACAAAATTACTTCTTGACCATCCTGAAAACGGCTAGAACGATAACCAAAAGCGCAGTCTGAATTTTGATATTTCTTAATTTGAGAGCTTCTCAAATCAAAAACATAAACTTCTTTTAAAGAATCTTTAACTTCAGAACCAAAACAACCGGCATTCATTCGAACAGCGCCACCAATGGTGCCTGGCAGACCGCCCGCCCATTCAAGACCGGCTAATTCTTGATTAACGGCGAAATTTAATAATTCTTCAAATTTTAAACCGGCACCAACTTTAATCTCTTGACCCTTTCTTACTAATTCTTTATTCTCAATCTTAATAACTAAGCCCCGAAAACCCCGATCACTAAAAAGGATATTGGTACCACCGCCTAAAATAAAAATAGCTAAACTTAACTTTTTAGCAAAGTGAATCGCTTCAAAAAGTTCCTCTTCGTTTTTAACCGAACAAAAATAATCAGCCGGCCCTCCAACTTTATAATTTGAATACTGGGCTAAAATAATATTCCTTAAAATTTTGACCATTTTAAGAATTAATTTGTTTTAACCAAAAACGATATTCCCATTCCCAGACTTTTTTACACGCCAAAAAAGCGCCTAAATCCTCTTCAAAGTCTCCTAATTCTTTTAATTCTGCCTCGCCCAACATCTCACTCCACTGATGATCGCAATCTTTTTTGCCAAGTCTAATTTTTAAATTGCCGCCTTTGTTTCGAAGTTTTGCCCCGCATTTTAAACAAAACCTGCTTTGGTCTAACCGAAGAATACATCTTTTTTGGATTGGAAAACCCATTTCTTTTAAAGCTTGCTGGTAGGCTGAAGTCTGAAGATTATAATCCCGAAATACAGCAAAAGATGTCTTAATATCAATTAAACTCAAAACGCCATTAACATTCGCCACTAAATCCACGGTTCCGGCATACCAATAATTGTCGCTTTTAATTCTTTCCTCAATTAAAATCGGAAAAATATCAAATTCTCTTCTTAAAGAAAAAAAAGCGTCAAGCGCTGGTTTAATTTGTGGTGGAATTTCTGGATTTTTGCCAGCTAAAATTGCCTCAACTGTTTCATGAATTAAAGTACCTTCTCTGGCTGACTCGTTTGTTGCCGCCTGAGCTTTTGCAAAATTACCTTGCTCGCTATAATATCGGTAAAGGGCAGGTTTAGCTTTAATACTTACAATGGTTGTCACCCGAGGATACCATTTTCCCTCAATTTCATAACCTGCCAACCTTTTAAAATCTTCTAAGTTTTTATAAGAAGAAATCATAATCAATTGAGACCTCCGCTCATTATAAAAAAGCTAAATTTTATTTGCAACTTGAGAAATTTTCTGGCTTTTTTCTTTTTGATAACAATGTGTCTGATAATAAAAACAGAACCAATTTTAGCTTTTAAAAAACGAATTATCATTTCAGAAATTGCTTGGATGGGAACTTTAGAATCGGCTCATCAAGAATGGCTTGAATTGTTTAATCCAAATCCCGAACCTGTTAATCTTAATGGTTGGGTTTTAAAAAGTAGCGATAACTCCTTAAAGATTAATTTAAAAGGGATAATCAGACCAAACGAATTCTTTTTGCTTGAAAGAAAAAACGACAACACCTTGCCCCAAATAAAAGCAGATTTGATTTGGCAGGGAAGCCTTTCTAATAAAGGAGAAAACTTAACGCTTTATGATAAAGAAGGCAATTTAATTGACCAAATTCTTGCTGAAAATGGTTGGCCAGCTGGCAACAATAAGACCAAGCAAACAATGGAAAGAATAATTGAAAAAAATGGAAGCCAAGAATGGCAAACAAGCAAAAAACCCGGCGGGACTCCCAAACAAAAAAATAGCGAAGGCGAAAAACAAATAATAAAAAAAGAAAATATGTCTCCTTCTTTAAAAATTCCCGTTAAAGAAGGTCTGGCAACTGTTTCTAAAATAAAAACCCAGGATAACCCTTTCAAAAAAGAAAAAAATTTCTTAAAATTCTCTGTAATCTTTTTGACAAGTCTAATCTTTGGTATTATGATAAGCATTATTTTCCTAAAAATTAAACAAAAATTAATCAAATAGAATGAGCGGTCATAGTCATTGGAGCACTATTAAACACAAAAAAGAATTGCTTGATAAAAAACGGGGCAAAATTTTTTCAAAGCTGTCTCGGCTTATTTCGGTTGCTGCCCAAAAAGGGCCTGACCCCGAGAAAAATCCGAATTTAAGACTAGTAATTGAAAAAGCCAAAGAGTTCAATATGCCGAAAGAAACAATAGAAAGAGCTATTTTAAAAGGTAGCGGCCAACTTAAAGAAGAATCCCAATTAACCGAGGTTGTTTATGGCGCCTGCGGGCCCGGCAATATTTCCATCATTATTGAAGGAATCACCGACAACAAAAATAGAGCCTTGGGGGAAGTTAAAAAAATTCTCAATCAATATGAAGCGAAAATGGTTGACCTTGGGGCTGTTCAATGGCTTTTTGAAAAAAAGGGGGTAATCAATTTAAACCAAAAAGAACAAAAAGAAGGTCTCCAAAATAAGGAAACAATTGAGTTAATGGTAATTGAATCCGGCGCTGAAAATTTTCATTGGAAAACAGATTCAGAAATAGAAATTTATACCAAACCCGAAAATCTCCAAGAAGTTAAAGAAAAACTGATAAAAAGCGGGTTTAAAATTGAAGAAGCCGAATTGGGCTGGGTGCCAAAAGAAAAAATTAATGTTTCTGACTCAGAGAAAGAAAAACTTCTCAAGCTTTTTGAGGCTCTTGATGAAAGCGACGAAATTCAAAACATTTTTTCAAATTTAGCCGATTAAATTTATGAAAATTTTAGGCATTGATCCCGGCACCGCAAAAATTGGCTGCGGCTTTATCAGAAAAACCAAGAAAGGTCTTTCTTTAATAAATTATCTGACAATTGAAACAGATAAAAAAACGCCGCCGATTTTAAGGCTTAAACAAATTCATTCAAAAATTAAAAAACTTTTAAAAAAAACCGAGCCAAATCTTGTTGTAGTTGAAAATCTTTATTTTTTTAAAAATTCAAAAACCGCTATTAGTGTTTCTCAAGCAAAAGGAGTCATTTTGTTAGCCGTGGCTCAAAAAAAACTCCCTCTTTTAGAATTAACGCCTTTGCAGGTAAAAATGGGAGTTTGTGGTTATGGAAAAGCCAGCAAAAAACAAATTCAATTGATGATTAAAAAAATTCTCAGAATGGAAACAATTCCCAAATCAGATGACGCTGCCGACGCTCTCGCTTTGGCTATTTGTGGTGCTCGCTATTTTTTAAAAAAACCAAAAACAAAAACAAAAACATTGACAAGGTTTTTTAGAAAATTATAATTAAGAGAATTTAAAAAGGTCAAAAATTAAAAACTAAAAAATATGATTAGAGAGAAAGAAATTAAAGTTTTGTTAAACCAAGAAGAAGACGAAGAAACTGAATTAGAAGATTTGGAAACCGAAGACGATTTTGAAGAAGAGGACGAAATATTAAGCGACGAGATTGATGAAGAAGAAGACGAATGGTAAAGAGTTAAGAGAGAACCGCCGCTTTTGCGGCGGTTCTCTCTTTTATATTTTGATTTTGACAAAAATTTTTTAGGAATTATATTTTAAATTGAAGAAAATTACCAAAAGATGAATTCTTTTTTTCAATCGACAAAAAAATATTTTTTTCTTTTCTTGAAAATTGGCGCTATTATTCTTGCTTCTTTAATCAGCTTGATTTCTCTTATTTTTATTTATTTTGCCCGAGACCTGCCCCGACCAGAAAAATTTACAGAAAAAGAAACGCCTCAAGCCAGCAAAATTTATGACCGGACTGGCAAAGTTTTGCTTTATACGATTTATGGCGAAGAAAAAAGAACAATTGTACCTTTGTCTCAAATATCGCCTTATCTTCAAAAAGCCGTAATTGAGGCTGAAGACGCTAACTTCTACCAACACCACGGAATTGAATTAAGAGCAATCATTAGATCTCTCTGGTTAAATATCCAAAAAGGCGAACCTTTCTATGGCGGATCAACTATTTCTCAGCAATTAATCCGGTCAGCCTTTCTGAGTCAGGACAAAACCTTCAAAAGAAAAATTCGCGAAATTATTTTAGCAATATTGCTGGAAAGAAAATATAGCAAAGAACAAATCTTAGAATGGTATCTTAACCAAATTCCTTTTGGACATAACAATTACGGCGCCGAAGCAGCAAGCCAGTTTTATTTTGGCAAATCTGCCAAAGATTTATCGCTCAACGAAAGCGCTTTTTTGGCTGCTTTAATTCAAGCCCCCAGTTATTTTTCGCCTTATGGCGAACATAAAGACGAATTATTAAAAAGAAAAGATTTTATTTTGGAAAAACTTGAAAGAAAAAAGATTTTCGAAAGTTCCTTAATTCAAAAAGCTAAAAATGTTGAACCAAAAATTCTTGAATTAAAAACACCTATTAAAGCTCCCCATTTCACGCTTTATGTCAAAGAACTTTTAGAAAAAGAATTTGGAACTGATTTTCTGAGAGAAAAAGGATTAAAAATCTACACCACCCTTGATTGGGATTTACAACAAACTGCCGAATTGCTGGTTGCCCAACAAAGCAAAATTAATGAAAATTACGGCGCTTTTAATCTGGCCTTAACAGCCATTAATCCAAAAAATGGTGAAGTTTTGGCCTTGGTCGGTTCCAAAGATTGGTTTGGCGAACCTTATCCGAAAAACTGCCTTCCCGGAAAAAATTGTCTTTTTGATCCAAAAACCAATATTGCCATCTCATTACCCGGTCGCCAACCAGGTTCCGCTTTTAAACCTTTTGTTTATGCCGCCGCCTTTGAAAAAGGTTTTAATGACTTCACTGTCGTAGTTGACGAACCGACTAACTTTGGAATTTGGGGAGGAAAACCCTACACTCCCAAAAATTATGACGGTCGTTTTCGGGGTCCCGTAACCCTCCGTCAATCTTTGGCTCAATCATTAAATGTTCCAAGCGTTAAAGTTTTAGCATATTTAGCCGGCCTTGAAGAAAGTATTAAAAAAGCCCGAGAAATGGGAATTACTACCCTTAATAAACCTCCTTCCTATTATGGCCTTTCTTTGGTTTTAGGAGGCGGCGAGGTTAGATTATTGGATATGACTTTGGCTTACGGAGTTTTTGCTAATGAGGGCAAAAAATTAATGCCGATTTTTATTTTAAAAATTGAGGACAGTCAAGGTAATATCCTTAAAGAAAACAATTTTGTGGCAACCAGAAGAATTTTAAGCACTAAAACCTGTCGCCTTATTTCTGATATTTTGTCAGATAATCAGGCTCGAGTTCCTGTTTTTGGTCAAAATTCAGCTCTTAATATTACTGAATTTCAGGCGCCGGTTAAAACCGGAACCACTAATGACTTTAAAGATGGTTGGACAATTGGTTACACCTCAGAATTAGTTGTTGGCGTCTGGGCAGGAAATAATGACGGAACCCCTATCTTTAAAGAACCCGGCTTAACAGTGGCTGCTCCTCTTTGGCGAAATTTTATATTAGAAGCAGCTAAAAAATATCCGCCAAAACCCTTTCTTAAGCCTTAAAAGTGTTCCAATTTATAAACCATTTTTTTTACAACCGAGTTTTTAATTTTATTTTTAATTTCTTCTTCTCTTAAACGAATCTCTTGAAGAACCATTGGGTTTTTAGCTTTAATTAATAAAGTTCCGTCTTTTAAAAAAAGCAACTTAAAATCTGTTTCGTTTTTTTTTGAAAAACCTAAAAATTTTTTGATTTCCTTTTCCCAAAAAACAAGATTCTCAACCTCCTTAATTCCGTTCCAAAGCCAAGGTCTTTCTTTTAAAACCTTTTTAACGATTTTTGAAAACCTAACAAACATTTTAATTTAATTTAAAGGGCATTACAATATAAAAATAATCATCCGAACCAACCGGTTTTAAAAGAGCCGGCGTTTCTCTTCCGCTCAAATCAAAAATAACCTCTTTCGATTTAATCTTCAAAATGCCCTCTAATAGAAAACGGTAATTAAAAGATATTTTTATTTTTTCGCCTTCGATTTTCGCCGGAAAATCTGACTGATAATCGCCGATATCTGAATTTTGTGAAAAAACTATTACTTTTTTATTCTCAGGATTAATTGTTAAGTTAATTTCATTGGTTTTTCCAATAAAAGAACTGGCGATTTTTAAGTTTTCAAGAAACTCTTCTTTATTAAAAATTACTCTTGTTTGGATTTTTTTAGGAATAATTTCTTGATAATTTGGAAAAGAGCCTTCGATTAATTGAGAAGTTATTCTAATTCGAGACAAACCCAAAAATTCACTTTTAAATTCAAACATCGCCTGATTTTCTGAAAGAAAAATTTCGCATTCTTTTGCTTCGCTGTTTTCTAAAACCAAAATTAACTCTTTAGCGGTTTTTTGAGGCAAAATTATCGATTTTTCTTTTTTGTCTATTTTGTCGTTTAAAAAAAATCTTTTTTCAGCCAAACGAAAACTGTCAGAAGCAGTCATTATTATTAATTGCGGCGAAAAATTGATAAAAACACCAAATAATTCTGGTTTTATTTGGTTTAAAGATACAAAATCAACAACCTGTGATAACCCTTCCGAAAGAACATTGCTGTCAATTTTGCAGAATTTTTCAGAAACTTTAGGGATAACCGGAAAATCATTAGCGTTATTGCCAATAATTTTGGCAGAAAAACTTTTACCTTTTAAAAACAAATAAGAATCTTTTAACTCTAAATCTAATTTATCTTCTTTAGAAGGCAAAGAGTTTAATAAAGAATTTAAAATTTTGCTGGGAATAGCAATTTGTCCTCCTTTGTCAATTTTTGAAAGAACCCAGCATTGAATTCCTATTTCCAAATTAGTAGCTGTCAACTCTAACAAATTAGAATCAGTTTTAATTAAAATATTATTCAAAATCGGCAAAGAAATTGATTTTTGGGTTAACCTGGAAACAAAATTAACAGCATTTTTTAAGTTTTGAGTTAATAATGTTAGTTTCATAAAATTTTAAATAATTATTATTAATTTTTTAAAAAACTGGGGAATTCTAAAGTTTTTTCAAAAAATAAAAGGTTTTCAGTTTTTTTAAAATGTTTTTTTGTTTTAAAAAAATTGTTTAAAAAAACAACAAAAAAATAATCAACAATTTATCCACTATAAATTCGCTGCTTTATTACCTCAATTTCTTCTTTTAGGTTTTCGTTTTTATTTATTTCTTTTTTTATTTTTTCAATAGCATAAATAACGGTTGTATGATCTTTGCCGCCAAACTTACGACCAATTAAAGGGTAAGAATATTTTAACTCTTCTCTTAAAAAGAACATAGCAATCTGGCGCGGTTTAACAACCTCCTGGCGTCTAGAAGAGCTTAAAATGTCTTTTTCTTTAAGATCGTAAAAATCAGCTACGCACTGAATAATTTTTTTTATATTAACAACTCTTTGGGGTTTTTGGATTAATTTTTTTAAGATATTTTTTACCTGAGATAATTCCAGCGGCAAAGAATTAATTCTTTGAAAAATAGCGATTTGGTTAAGGGCGCCCTCTAATTCTCTAATATTGGTTCTGATATTTTCAGCGATATAATGAAAAATTTCGTCGGAGAAAAAGAAATTTTTTTCTTTAGCTTTCATTTTTAAAATAGCAATTCTGGTTTCTAAGTCTGGTAATCCAATATCAGCAATCATTCCGCCTTCAAAACGAGATCTTAATCTTTCTTCCAAAGCCGAGATTGCTTTTGGTGGTCGATCCGAGGAAATAATGATTTGGCGATTATCTTGATAAAGAATATTAAAAACATGAAAGAATTCTTCCTGAGTTTTTTCTTTGCCGGAAAGAAACTGGATATCGTCAATAATTAATAAATCCACATGACGATATTTTTCTTTAAAAGATTCTAAATTATTATTTTTGATAGCCGCCACCATTTCGGAACTGAATTTTTCTGAAGTAAGATAACGAATTTTCTTTTTAGAGTCTTTTTCTCTAACATAGTTGCCAATAGCTTGTAGAAGATGAGTTTTTCCTAAACCTACGCCGCCATAAATAAAAAGAGGATTATAAACCATTCCTGGCTTTTCAGCAACGCCCCAACTGGCAGCATGAGCCAAATCATTAAAAGAACCAACCACAAAATTGTCAAAACGATAACGAGGATTTAAGCCTGTTTCTTTTTCTGTTGAAAATTCCTGAAAATCAAGTTGAGCGGTTATAGGTAAACTTTCTTTCTTTTTATTTTTTGCCGCCAAGACAACAGGTTTTGTTTTGTTCACCACGTATTTAATTTCTTTAATACTTGGCAAAATCTCATAAGCAATTTTTAAGAGGGATTTGTGATATTTGTTTTCTAACCACTCTTTTGAGAAGTTATTGGGCACCAAAACAACCATTTTTTCTTGGTTAATTTCTAGAATCTTGGTGTTTTGAAACCAAGTATTAAAATTAGCCTGGCTAATTTGAAGTTGAACCCTTGCTAAAATTGATTGCCAGATTTCTTGAGGATCAAAATTATTAGCCAAGAGAGCCATAGTTTTTGTTTTCTATTTTAGTATACTATTGAATAAAGAGGGGTGGTCAAGATGGCGGAAAAATAAAGCTTTTCTTTGAAGATGTTTAAAAAGAGGGGGAAAAATGTGGAAATTTAATTTGACGAAAAAAAACATCTTTGTTAATGTTTCATATTATAAAAATGAGCTTAACTTATCAACCAAAAAGAAAAAAAAGAAAAAGAACCCATGGTTTTTTAGCTAGAATGAAAACCAAGACAGGAAGAAGGGTTTTAAAAAGAAGAAGAGTAAAAGGAAGGTATCGTTTAACGGTTTAATTTAAACCGAACAAAACCTTGCTACCAAAAAAGAACCGTCTTTTTTTAAAATCTGATTTTGAAAAAGTTTTTTTACAGGGGAAAACCATTGATTGTTCGGAGTTAAGAATAAAACTGCTTTTTACTAAAAACAGCCAGAGCCGCTTTGGAATAATTGTTGGGAGAAAAGTTGTCTCTTTGGCAACAAAACGGAATAGATTAAAAAGAAGGTTAAGAGCGATTCTTTATTCTTTTTTACCCGAATTTAAAAAGACCTTTGACGCTGTTTTAATTGTTAAAAAAGATTTGTCTCCAAAAAGTTTTAAAGAGGTTAAAGAGATTTTAAAAAAGGCTTTCCTTGGGCAAAATTTAATTTAATAAATAAAAATGTCTTTTTTAAGTAAAATTTTTTATTCAGTTTTATATCAACCAATTTTTAATCTTCTGATTTTTTTTGACTTTCTTTTTAAAGATTTTGGGGTAGCGATTATTTTTTTAACATTACTTATTAGAGTTCTTCTTTTTCCTTTGTCTCAAAAGACCTTAGAAAGCCAAAAGGCAATGGTTGATTTGCAACCCGAACTAAGAAAGATTCAAGAGAAATATAAGGAAGATAAGGAAAAACAAGCCCAAGCAATTGTTGAGGTCTACAAAAAAGCAAAAATTAATCCTTTGGCCAGCATTTTTCTTTTATTTTTACAGCTACCAATTTTAATTGCTCTTTATCGGGTTTTTTGGCGCGGTTTTGAGGCAGACCAACTTAGTTATCTTTATAGTTTTACTCCTCACTTTTCGCAAATTAACCCGACATTTTTAGGATTTTTTAATCTTTCCCAAGGGAATTTTCTTTTAGCGGTTTTGGCTGGCTTAACCCAATTTTGGCAAAGCAAAATTACTCTAAAACCTGATTCTTCAACAAGTCCCAAAAAAGATTTTGCGGCTGCTTTTCAAAGACAAACCGTTTTTATTTTGCCGTTTTTTACTTTTGCTCTTTTAGTAAGTTTGCCATCAGCCCTTTCTCTTTATATTATAATAACCAATTTATTTTCTGTTTTTGAGCAACTGTTTTTTAAAAGAAAAATAAAATATGGAAAAAATTAATTTAGAAAAAATCAGAGAAATAGCGGTTGATTTTTTTTCAAGAATGGGTTTTCCCGCAATCCCAACTTTAGAAGAAAAAGAGCCCAATGTTTTTTTGTTGTCAATTAAAACCGATAACCCGAAGCTTCTTATTGGTTCTTCTGGCAAAACTTTAATTGAAATTCAGCATCTTTTAAGATTAATTTTAATGCGGCAGTTAAAAATAAATCCTCAGGACCAATTTTATTTAGAGCTTGATATTAATAATTACCAAAAAAAGAAAAAAGAATTTTTAAAGGATTTGGCTTTGAATTTAGCCGATGAAGCGGTTTTAACCAAAAAAGAAAAAGTAATGCCTTTTTTAAGCGCTTACGAGAGGCGAATTGTTCATTTGGTTTTGGCAGAAAGAAAAGATATTGTTCAAGAAAGCGTTGGCGAAGGAAAAGAACGTCGGATTGTAATTCGGCCCAGATAAACTACTTGAAAACCTCCTCCACTCTTATAATTTTGCAACTTTTTGGTAAATAGGCGTGAATGGGGTCTTTTGGCGGATTAATAATTCCGCCCTGAGTCTGATACCAAATTGTTTTTAATTGATTATCAATTTCTGGCGGAGCTGAAAGCCAGTAAAGTCTTGAGTCTTCGGAATTTAAGAAATTTTGGACATCGCCTTGAACAGAGAGAGCGGGACCGGCGCATTCTTCTATTCGAGAATTGTCTCTGCCGCAGGGAATTGGTGAATGGTCGTCGGGATCAAAAGGTTTTTGTCTTAGAACGCCTGGAAAGAAAAAAATTAAGTATTTGCCAGCCCTAATATCAGTTTTAATTTCAAAAGATCTGACAAACCAAGGAATAGCGTTAGCGTCTGATTGTTCTTCAGGCGGGATATCGGGCGGATATTTGAGCCAGACCAGAGCATCACAAAAATCACTATAAACTTGACCCCTAAAAACCGTTGGCGTTTCTTCGACTTCGCAATTTAAATCAGCTCTTGGTCCCGATTCGGCGCACTGGCCAGTGATTAAACGACCTGGCATTCCTTCTTCAAAAGTAAAAGAAGCTCTTTCTTCTCTTTGAGGATAAGGGTACTCAAAGTAAGTGAAACTATCACCGACAGGAAGAAGAAAACTAGATTCTGTACCACTCGGCATTCTGAAAGAAAACAACGAAGCGCAGGGGGTTTTATCGGCGAATTGTAATCTTTGAATATCAGGAAGAATTTGACCGCCTCTTCTTTCAATAGGGCGGGAAAGAGCCAAAGACAATCTTCCTATAAAATTAGGGCGATCAAAACAGGCGATGCCATAATAATAAGCCGGTAAGCCGGTAAAATCTCCAGTAGCTTTTTCGAGGCCCGGGGATGGTGGCAGAACAAATTGAACTTCAAGAATTTTCTCTTTTTCGCCATCTCCATCAATATCATTT
>Ga0197142_1000226_pt1 | contig 51183 bp, 45 predicted proteins | sample GBS60_MetaG_FD_148614 | JGI IMG/M metagenome (GOLD analysis project Ga0197142, IMG submission 148614) | Sediment microbial communities from Great Boiling Springs, Gerlach, Nevada, United States - GBS 60_MetaG | ecosystem: Environmental > Aquatic > Thermal springs > Hot (42-90C) > Sediment... | reverse complement strand
ATCGGGTTCCCTTGGCCTCAGCGACCCTTTGATCATGTGGGGGGTCACTAGAAGGCATTGGGGAGTGAGCTCTTCCGTAGCCTTGCGGGGAATCCCTATGTCCACTACATAGAGCTCCCCCGAGAGCTTCCTTCCAGGGTAGAGGAAATGCCCTAATTTGGGAAAAGCAAAGGTCACCGTAACAGTCGCCTCAACCGCAATTCCCATAGGCCTTCCAGTGTCTGAACACAGCCCTGATGGGATGTCCACCGAGAGAATGGGCACTTGGGAGGAATTCATGGCCCGAATGATGGAGGCGATGGGCTCTCTGACCTCCCTCTGGAGGCCTGTTCCGAGAAGGGCATCCACTATGAGACCATAACTAGAGAGGCGCAGCTCTTCCGGAGATAGACCACCTTCGGACCCCACAATGCTCAGTTCCCCACCAATCCTCATGAAGCTCTCGAGGGCGAATCTGGCATCCCCTGTCACATCTTCCGGCCTTGCTGTGAGGAACACCTGGGCCGAGCCCCCTCTCTCCAGGGTATATCGGGCCAAAACAAGGCCGTCTCCACCGTTATTGCCCCTCCCGCAAAGGACCGCGATTCTCCTTTTCCTCCAATCGGGAAAACACCTCTGGAGAACGCAGAAGGCCCCCCTGGCAGCATTCTCCATGAGCACTGGACCTGGAATTCCCATTCTCTGGATGGAGAAGAGGTCAAGGTCCCTCATCTCCTTTGCCTTCACAACGAACATCTCCACCTCATCCCACAGAGTTATTCGGGATTATCCATCCCAAGCCCCTCAAGGCTCGGCCTATGGGGCCGGTAACCTTCCACGCTCCTTCACCCAGAGATCTTCTTGCCACCCCTTGGGCCTCCATGGGCTCGCCTCAGCCCTTGCAAGTGATCCCACCAGCTCGACGACCCAAGGTCTCACTTGCCCTGGAGAATTCAGCATCGAGGATCACCATTTTCCCTATTGGATGACCACTGCTGCAAGGGCAAAACCACCGTCGTGGGAAATGGAGAGGATCACTTCCTTCCCACCTTTTTTCTCCACGGCCTCCTTTGCCCTTCCCGAGACCCTGATCGTGGGAGGTGCTCCCCTTTGCCTCACAACCTCAACTTCCAGAAAGCTTATCCCCCCACTCAGCCCTGTGCCCAGGGCCTTGACAAAGGCTTCCTTGGCCGCAAAGGTCCCTGCCAGGCACTCGGCCCTGAGGACTTTTCCCGAGCAATAAGCTATTTCCGCAGGACTGAAGAGCCTTCGGAGAAACCTACTTCCGAAACGATCCATCGCCCTCTGGATCCTCGACACTTCCACCATGTCCAATCCCATCCCGAGGATCATCCCCTGACCAGCTCCAGCATCTCCCTCACTGCCCTCTCCATCCCCACGAGCACCGCTCTCGCCACTATGCTATGCCCTATGGAAAACTCCTCTATCTCGCTGATCCGGACCAGCGGGGAGACATTCTTGTAGTCCAGACCGTGGCCAGCATGTACCTCCAATTTCAGGCTTTTGGCCAAGAGGGCTGCCTCCTTGATCCTCTCCAGTTCTTCCATCGCCCCATGGGAAGGGAATCTCTCCGCATATCTTCCCGTGTGGATCTCCACGACATCGGCTCCGCAGGCCGATGCTGCCTCTATGGATCTGGGATCTGGATCCACAAAGAGACTGACCCTTATCCCAGCTCCCTTCATCCTCGCAACCACTTCCCCCACCCTCTCCACCTGTCCGGCCACATCCAAGCCACCCTCGGTTGTTAGCTCCTCCCTCCTTTCAGGGACAAAGGTCACCATGTCGGGCCTCACTTCCAGGGCTATATTGATGATCTCTTCCACTGCGGCCATTTCCAAGTTGAGATGGGTCTTGACCACCTCCTTGAGAAGTCTCAGATCTCTGTCCTGGATGTGCCTTCTATCTTCCCTGAGGTGGACGATGATCCCATGGGCACCAGCCAGCTCAGCCAGGATCGCAGCCGCCACTGGATCGGGCTCCAGGGCCCTCCTTGCCTGTCTCACTGTAGCGACATGGTCCACATTGACAGAAAGTCTAGCCATATCCACCTCCCCCATCCTGATTCATCCAAGGTATTTTATGGCAATCTCTTCCAACTCCATGGCCAAGCTCTTGATGAGAGCCTCCCTCTCTCCCTCCACCATTATCCTCAAGACCGGTTCTGTGCCAGAATACCTGATGACTATCCTTCCCTTCCCTTCCAGGGCTCGCCTTGCCTTTTCCAGGGCGGCCTTGAGGCCATCCACCTCTTCCAGGGGAAGCCTCTTTCTGATGGCCACATTCCTCAGAATCTGGGGATAATCCTCGTAGAAGAAGGCCAGCTCAGATATGGGCTTTTGTGATCTGATCATCAGGCTCAGCACTTGAAGGGCGGTTATGAGGCCGTCTCCAGTTGTCGTGTGGTCCAAGAAGACGATGTGGCCTGACTGTTCCCCCCCCAAGTTGTAACCGCCTTTCCTCATGGCCTCGACCACATACCTATCTCCCACAGGGGTCCTCACCAATTCTATGCCCCGGGCCCTGAGAGCGAGCTCCATGCCCATGTTCGTCATGGTCGTGGCCACCACCGTGTCCCTGGCCAGATTACCCCTTTCCTTCAAATCCAGGGCAGCCATGGCCATGATCCGGTCTCCGTCGATCAATCTTCCCCTCTCATCAGCCATGACCACCCTGTCCCCATCTCCGTCGAGGGCCATCCCGATGGTTGCGCCATGGGCAACCACGGTCCTGCACATGAGCTCTGGATTGGTCGAACCGCACCCTTGATTTATGTTCTCCCCGTTTGGGGTGACCCCGATGGGCACAACCTCAGCTCCCAGCTCCTCCAGGACAAGGGGGGCGACCTTGTAGGCAGCCCCATTGGCGCAGTCCACAACCACTTTTATCCCATCCAGATTCAGTTCCTGGGGAAAGGAGTTTTTGAGAAAGACTATGTATCTGCCTCTGGCATCGTCCACCCTGAATGCTTTGCCCACCTCCGAGGCCGTGGGACCACAGGCCTCCAAGTGTCCACTCCACACGAATCTCTCTATCTCTTCCTCGAGCTCGTCGGGAAGCTTGAAACCGTCCGAGGAGAAGATCTTTATCCCATTGTCCTGATAAGGATTGTGGGAGGCGGAGATGACAACCCCGGCATCTGCCCTCATGCTCCTCGTGAGAAACGCTATCCCAGGGGTGGGGAGGGGACCCACCAGGAGGACGTCGGCTCCCATGGAGCAGATCCCAGAGGCTATGGCATTTTCCAACATGTAGCCCGAAAGGCGCGTGTCCTTCCCTATGACTATCCTGGGTCTGTGAGTCCTTTTTCCTTTGAAGAGCAAGGCAGTTCCTTTGCCTATGCGCAGGGCTGTCTCCACGGTCATGGGTTCCAAATTGGCAATTCCCCTCACGCCATCTGTGCCGAAAAGCTTAGGCCTTTGGGAGGCCGACATCTACCTGTTCTCCCTCACTGTTCTGCCACAACAACCTCAACCCTCGGAGGCTCCACCTTAGTGACCTTTATCCCCTGGGGGGTGCTCACCGAGACACCCAAAGTGTATTTGCCCGGGTTGAGCCCCTGCGCATTCACCATGGCTTGCACCTCACTGTCCTTTAGGGCCTCAACCACGTCCAGGGGACCCTTCACCATGACCTTGACAGTCTGGGGTTGCACCTCTGCCTTCATTCCCTGGGGACTCACCCTGACCCGGACATTTTCCACGGTCCTCTCCATCTGGAGAGCCACTACCTTCACCTTCACTGTCACCTTGGCTGGCGATACGCTCACCAGATGAAGACCCTCGAGCTCGAGTCCAACCCTTTCCTCCACATCGGAGGTAGCGTTGGCAACATTCACGGGTCTCGTCCTCACAGCCGTAAGTCCCACAAGCTCGCTCTCTCCACCCCTGAGAATCACCTTTCCTGGATCCACCGAAACCGCATCTATCTTGTAGCCCCTGGCCACATCTCCGGTCACCTGAGCGGCCACAGCGACACTCACCTCTTTCAATGGATCCAGCTTCACCTCCAGGGTAGATGGGGTGACCCTCAACACCTCCAATCCCCTCGGAACTGGGATGCTGTCTGGCAGTATTCTTATCGTGGTCCATCCCACTCCCACGCCCCGCAAGTCCACGGTCCTGCGAATGTCCCTGGCACTGACGGTCCTTAGCAACGTCCTCGGGCCTTGGACGAGAACCGATATGGTGGAGGGGATGTCGCTTACGACCACGGCTTTCTCGGGAATGTTCACGAGCTCCAGTGGCACATTGAGCTGCACCTGGCCATGCTTTTCCCCTATCACCACAACCCACAGAACCAGTGCGAAGACCAAGGAGAAGATCTTTGCCGAGAGATTCTCCAGGAACAGGGCCTTGATCCTCATGACTCCTCCCTGGCATTCGTCTCCCTGGCCAAAGGCTGCCGCTGAGATGGTCTTGTGGACTCGGGGCCAAGTCTCACCACTTCATATAACATTCCCCTGAGCTCCAGGGAACTCAGCTCCTCGTGGAGTCTCCCACCCCAGGCAACCGAGACCTTCCCTCTTTCCTCCGAGACAACTATGACAGCGGCATCGCTTCGCTCGCTCAAACCCACAGCAGCCCTGTGCCTGGTGCCCAGTGTCTTTCTCAGAGATGTGGATGTCGAAAGGGGTAGGACGCACCCTGCTGCCGCTATCCTTCCCCTCGATATGATGACCGCTCCGTCGTGTATTGGGGAGTTGGGCATGAAGATGCTCTGTATGAGCTCCCTCGTCACCTTGGCATCCAAGGACACACCCCTCTCTACCACATCACGCAGGCCAGTTCCTCGCTCAAGGGCTATTAGTGCCCCAATTCTCCTTTCTGCCATCCAGGATGCAGCGGCCACCACCTCTTCCACCACTTGGGGTTCCAGGTATCTCCTCTGTCCCCACCACTTGGGCTGAGAGCCCACCTGTGCTAGCCCTCTCCTTATCTCATCCTGGAAGAGGATGAGGATGACGAGTATCAGGTAATCCAGGAAATGGTTGAGAAGCCAGTTGAGGGTCATGAGTTCCCCCCATCTGGAGAGAAAGTAAGCCCCTCCCAAAACCGCGAAGCCAAGGAGAACTTGAGCTGTTCTAGTGCCTCTTATGAGGAGAATTATTCTGTATATGACGAATGCCACAAGCAGGATGTCTGCTACATCCTGCCACCTGGCCGAAGCTATGATCTGCTCCCACATGGCTATGGCTCCCCGGCAGTGGGCTCAAGCCTTCCTCGAAGGCCCTCGGGCTCAAATCCTGGGCCCCCTCGGAAGCACCGGGGGGCCACATCCAATCCCCTTCAAGGAGCCCTGGCTATGGCATCCGCCATCCTCACGGCGGGCAATATCTTGGCCACATCGTGCACCCGCACTATGTCGGCCCCGTTGAGGATTCCAGCGACAACAGTGGCCGCGGTCCCCTCTTCCCTCTCTTCCAACCCCACGTTGAGCACTTTACCGATAAAGGACTTGCGGGAAGTACCCAATAAAACCGGCTTCCCGAGGGACTTGAATCTCCTCAGGTGTTTTATGATGGAGAGATTGTGCTCCACTGTCTTTCCGAACCCTATCCCAGGGTCCACGATGATGACATCTGGAGGCACCCCATTGGATTCAGCAAAACGCACCCTCTCCTCGAGGAATTCCAGTATCTCGGATATGAGGTCGTCGTATCTGGGATCCAATTGCATGTCCTTGGGAGTGCCCTTCATGTGCATGAGCACAACAGGAACCTTCCTCTCAGCCACTACCCTGACCATATCGGGATCGAACCTGAGGGCACTCACGTCATTGACCATGGAAGCTCCAGCATCCAGGGCTCTAGAGGCCACTTCTGCCTTACAGGTATCTATGGAGATGGGCACATCCACTTCCCTCGTTAGAGCCTCTATCACTGGGATCACCCTCCGGATCTCCTCTTCAAGGGGGACCGGATCCGAACCAGGCCTGGTTGACTCCCCTCCTATGTCTATTATGTCAGCCCCATCTCTGGCAAGCTTTATGCCATGCTCGATGGCCTTCTCATGATCGTAGAAGAGCCCTCCGTCGGAAAAGGAATCTGGGGTCACATTGAGCACTCCCATGACCAAAGTTCTAGAGGAAAAATCCAAGATCTTCTTCCTGTGGCTCATGTGCCTCTGCCTGTGCTGAGTTTTGTCTTTGTCCCCTGATCTTCTGGGAAGATGACCCCGTCAGGCTCCCAAGGCCTGGGTTGCCTCAACCTTTTTTGGCTCCTGGGCCTTCTTGGCTCTAGCGCTTATGATCGCCTGGAGCTCCTTGCCGTCCAGAACTTCCTTGCTCAGGAGTTCCTGGGCGAGAGCGTGGAGGGTGTCCATGTGTTCTCTGAGCAGTTCCAGGGCCTTTCTGTAACACTGCTCCACTATGCGCCTGACCTCCTGGTCTATGAGCCTGGCGGTCTCTTCGCTGTAATCCCTGTGCCGGGCAAGCTCCTTGCCGAGGAAAATGGCCTCGTCCTTCTGACCGTAGGTCAGGGGGCCGAGCTCCTCACTCATTCCCCATTCACACACCATCTTTCGAGCCAGCTCCGTGGCCCTCTCCAGGTCGTTGCCAGCTCCTGTGGTGTAGTCGCCGAGGACCAGCTCCTCTGCCGCCCGGCCTCCGAGCAATACAGCTATTCTATTGAGGAGGTATTTCTTGGGATAGGTGTGCCTCTCGTCTATGGGGAGTTGCTGTGTGAGACCCAGGGCCCTTCCCCTGGGTATTATGGTGACCTTGTGCACTGGGTCTGATCCAGGCAAGAGTGCTGCCACAAGGGCGTGGCCGCTTTCATGATACGCCGTGTTTCTCCTCTCCTCCTCGCTTATTATCATGCTCTTTCTCTCAACGCCCATGAGGACCTTGTCCTTGGCCTGCTCGAATTCCTCCATCCCCACCCGATCCTTGTTCTTCCTGGCAGCGAGAAGGGCTGCCTCGTTGACCAGGTTCTCCAGGTCAGCTCCGGAGAAACCAGGTGTGCCCTTGGCCAATAGCGCCAAGTCCACATCATCCTCCAGGGGTGTCCTCCGGACGTGGACCTTGAGGATCTCCTCCCTCCCCTTGACATCCGGAATGGGCACCACCACCTGTCTGTCGAAACGCCCAGGTCTCAATAGGGCGGGATCCAGAACATCCGGCCTGTTGGTAGCTGAGATGAGGATTACCCCCTCATTGGACTCGAACCCGTCCATTTCAACGAGAAGCTGGTTGAGGGTCTGCTCCCTTTCGTCGTGACCCCCTCCCAGGCCAGCACCCCTGTGGCGACCTACGGCATCTATCTCATCGATGAAGATGATACATGGGGCATGCTTCTTTCCTTGCATGAAGAGGTCCCTCACCCTGGATGCGCCAACTCCCACGAACATCTCCACAAAGTCGGAGCCACTTATACTGAAAAATGGGACTCCAGCCTCCCCAGCTATGGCCTTTGCCAGAAGGGTCTTCCCAGTGCCTGGGGCACCAACCAGGAGCACTCCCTTGGGTATTCTGCCTCCCAGTTTGGTGAACTTCTTGGGATTTTTCAGGAACTCTATGATCTCCTGGAGCTCCTCTTTGGCCTCATCCACACCAGCCACATCGGCGAAGGTCACCTTGGCAGGCCCCCCTGTCATTAGTCTGGCCCTGCTTTTCCCAAAGGATAACGCCTTTCCTCCCCCAGCCTGCATCTGCCTCATGAAGAAGACCCAAACTCCTATGAGGAGCAACATGGGAAACCAGGAGACCAGGACCGTCATGTACCACGGGTTGTTCTCCTCAGGTCTCGCCATTATCCTCACATTCTTCTGTCTCAAGGTTGGGACGAGCTGTGGATCGTTGGGGGCATAGGTCTTGAACTCCACCCCATCCCTGAACCTTCCGATGATGTTCTGACCCTGGATGGTCACTTCCTCGACCTGTCCCATCTCCACAGCGTAGAGAAAATCACTGAAGGCCATCTCCCTGTGGACTCTTCTCGGCTGATTCCAGAGGTTCACCATGAGGACAACTATGAGCCCCACCATCAGCCAAAGAGCCAGGCTCTTGTAAAAATTTTGTTGCGGACTGCTCCTGTTTGGCTCCATCTCTCTTTACCCTGTCCTTTCACTTCAGTTTATACCATATCCCAGGCTCGAATTCCACACTGTCCGATGGAAAAAGAAACAGGGGCTCGCTTCACAAGGCTTCCTAGGACTGGTCACGAGGGCCTCCTTTCTTGGGGCCAGGCCCCCTGACCCCATGTAACCTTATTCCGTATAGGGGCTCGAAGCGAGTCTGATCTCGCCATCCCATTTCGCCTAGCCTTACATCTTTGGGCCTTTGGAGGATATCCTTTAGTGAAGTGGAGCTAGATTAGCTAGGCGGAGGTGAGATATGACAGGGGCAAGGAAAAGGAGCTACCACATGGGGCCAGAGGATTTCAGGACATGGGGTTACAGGATCGTGGATTGGATAGCCAACTATATGACAGAGGTGGAGAAGTATCCCGTCCTTTCCCAGGTGGAGCCAGGCGAGATCAGGAAGGCTCTCCCTCAAGAGCCTCCGGAGAGGGGAGAGAGTTTCGAGAGAATCCTGGAGGATGTGGAGAGGGTGATCCTCCCTGGGGTCACCCATTGGCAGTCGCCCAGATTTTTCGCTTTCTTCCCTGCCAACACCTCGGGCCCTTCCATACTTGGGGAGCTCCTCTCGGCCGGCCTGGGTGTTCAGGGGATGATGTGGGCCACAAGTCCCGCCTGCACTGAACTGGAGACTCATGTCCTCGACTGGGTGGCCCAGATGTTGGGGCTTCCGGAAACCTTCCTCTCCAAGGGCAAAGGAGGCGGGGTGATTCAGGATTCGGCCTCGAGCGCAGTCCTCTGCGCCCTTTTGGCTGCGAGGGAGAGGGCCACAGGAGGAAGGAGTAACCTCCAGGGTTGCGATGGAAGGCTTGTGGCGTACGCTTCCAGGGAGGCCCATTCCTCGGTGGAGAAGGCCGTGGGTATAGCGGGGATAGGGAGGGAGAACCTGAGGGCCATAGATGTTGACGACACCTTCGCCATGATCCCTGGGAAGCTCCATGAAGCTATAAAGAAAGACAGGGAGGCGGGAAAGGTGCCATTTTTCGTCTGCGCCACAGTTGGCACCACCTCCTCGAACGCCATAGATCCCCTTCCAGAAATAGGGGAGATATGCCGCAGAGAGGGCCTTTGGCTCCATGTGGATGGAGCAATGAGCGGCACAGCAGCCATATGTCCCGAGTTTCGGTTCATACACAGGGGCCTAGAGATGGCCGACAGTTACTGCTTCAACCCCCACAAGTGGATGTTCACCAACTTCGATTGCGACTGCATGTTCGTGGCTGACAGGAGAAGCCTGATCGAGGCCCTCAGCATCTTGCCCGAATACCTTAGGAACAAGGCCACGGAAAGCGGCTCGGTCATAGATTACAGGGATTGGCAGATCCCTCTTGGGAGGAGATTCAGGGCGCTGAAGCTCTGGTTCGTGATACGCCATTATGGCGTTGAAGGACTGAGGTTTCATGTGAGAAGGCATGTGGAACTGGCCCAGATGTTCTCGAGATGGGTCGAGGAGGATCCCCTTTTCGAGCTCCCTGTGAGACCTCCTTTGAACCTGGTCTGCTTCAGGCACGTTGGAGGGGATGGGGTCAACCAGATGATCCTCGACTCAGTGAACAGGAGAGGCCGCATTTACATCTCCCACACTCGGCTGAAGGAGAGGCTCACTTTGAGGCTCTGTGTGGGACAGACCATGACAGAGGAGCGCCATGTCCGGGAGGCTTGGGAGGAAATCCAGGAGGTAGCAGCTCAATGGAGCCGTGCCTAGCCGGGATCATCCACTGATCTCCACTCTTCCGGGCCCGAGACGGGGAGATCAGCTCCTCAAGTAAGCCCTCTCCAGAAGTTGGCTTATGTGCATAACCTCCACGGGGAGTTTTTCCCTTCTCACCCCATAGCTCAACTGGATGAGGCAGCCTGGACATTCCGTTGTGAGGATCTGCGCTTGAGTCTTCTTGAGATTTTCCATCTTTTTGGCTAGCACTGCCATTGACTGCTCGTAGTGCATGATGTTATAGCTGCCAGCAGCCCCGCAGCAGCGATCTGCCTCCGGCATCTCCACGTACTGGATTCCCGGTATGGCCTGGAGGATTGCCCTCGGCTCCCTGACGATTTTCTGATAGCGACTCATATGGCAGGGGTCATGGTAGGTCACCTTGACAAGGAGCTCCTTGGCCTTACCCATACTCGAGAGCCTAGGCTGCATGAATTCACTGAAACCCTTGACCTTCTTGGCCAATGCCTCAGCTCTCTCCCTGAAGAATGGTTCGTCCTCGAATAGCTCTGGATAATCCTTGAGAAAGGCCGAGCAGCTTCCGCACTCGGTGAGCACCGTGTCGGCATCCATCCTCTCAAGGGTCTCTATGTTCTTCCTGGCAATGGCCCTTGCGGCCTCGAGATCCCCATATCCGTAAGCTGGAAGGCCACAACAGCAGTTGTCAGCCACCTCGACCCTTATGCCCTGGTGAACTAAAACTGCCAAGGTGGAGACGCTCACTTGAGGTAGCACGAAGTTGAAGCCGCATCCCACGAAGTAGGCTACTTTCGGTTTGCCTTGCCTCGGGCCCAGATCCAATGATGGTGCTATCTCTCTGAAGTACCTGGTGGGAAGCCTCTCTATGATTCCCTCTACCTTGTCCAAGTCTCTCCCGAACCACTTGAGGATGCCCAGCGCCCTCACGAGCTTGGTCATCCCCGAGTTCTTTCCATAGGCCCCAAGCCTCACGTACTTGGCCATCTTTCTCTGGTCTGGGAGGAGGTTGTGGAAGAGAAACCTCATGATCTTGGGCTGGCCAACCCTTCTCATGTACTCTGCCCTGCCTGCCACGACATTCCGGTCTGTGCGCACGGCGGGGAAACAGTTGGCCACACAACTCCGACACAGCAGACACTCGAAAAGGGGATCCTTGAGCTCCTCGTTGAGCTCGAGCTCTCCCTCTATGAGCTTCTTGATATGTGCGTTGTGCCCCCTGGCGACGTTTCTCTCGTCTCTAGTGATGTCGAATATGGGACAGTGGGCCTGGCAGAATCCGCACTTGTTGCACTTGGCCACTTCGTCGTACACGGCTTTCAGCACCTCTGTCATTGGGACCTCCACATCTTCCTTGCCCTTGAGCTGTCGAGAGGGGCCATTCTCTGGATTCCTGGCATTGCCGACAATTGCCGGGGGCTAGAGGCCCAAGGGCAGAAGCAATCCCTCTGGATCCCACAGCTGCTTTATAGGTTTCAAGGTCTTTCTCCCTAGCCTAGCATCCATCCTTGGTCCCCAAGACAAAAGGATTTCCCTGGGCCCGAAGAGGGGGACCACGTGTCCTCCCTTCTCCGATGCTATCTCTCGGACCTTTTTTGCCACCTCTTCCAGAACACTCGTGGAGGAGTCAGTTGCGTAAACGAATCCAATGCCGTTTCCGGCAAGAAGGGAGAAGCTCGCCTCCACTTGCCCCTTTGCCGCGAGATCCTCAATGGAGAGCATGAGCTCGAGCCCCTTGGCTATGGCGACACCAACCTTGAGACCCATGGTTTGGGATGTCAAACTTCTGGGATCCACTGAGTTACGGAGGCCTCTCTCCATGGCCTCCCTCCCTTCGATCTTCTGGCCTTCTCCACCGTGGCGGTTCGCCATATCCAGGATCTCCCTCCCCTGCCTCTCAACCGCCTTGGGATGGCCCTCCAGACCTATCACCGCTTTCAAAGCCTCGTCTCCTGTCTTCCAGGTGACCACCACAGCAGAGGGAAGGAGCACAGAGCCCCTTAACTCCTTCAAGAAACCTTGAAGATCCGATCCCCTCTGGAACGAGATCTCGCATATTGCCGATGCGTCTGGAATGGGCAATATCCTCAAGGCAACACTTGTCACTATTGCCAAGGAGCCGGCCGAGCCAATGAGGAACTTGGTCAGGTCGTAGCCTGACACGTTCTTCACCGTCACCCCACCGAAGCCAACTTCCTTGCCCTCGGAATTGACCCCCTTCACCCCTAGGGCCAGATCCCTCATGGTCCCGTAAAGGTGCCTCAGGGGACCGGAGGAGTTCGCCGCATAGCATCCGCCCAGGGTCACCTCATGGCATCTAGGGGGATCCAGAGGCAGCATGAAGCCCCTTCCCACCTGGGCGAGTTCTCGGTTTATCTCCTCGATGGTCTTGCCAGCATCCACAACCATGTTCAAGTTTCCTGGGTCGAGCTCCCTTACGGTGTTGAGCCCCCTCATGTCCAAGACCAGATCCACCCCGTCTTGGGGAATGGGGGCCAGACCGAGGGAAGTTCCTCCACCCAAGGGGAGGATCCTCATGCGATCCTTCCTGGCAAGGGCCACTAGGGCAGCCACTTCCTTTTGGGAACCAGGTACCTCTACTCTGCGGGCCGGGATGCCGGCCTCCTTGAGGATCTCTTCAGCGCTTCTCATGGCCTTTATCCTTCTTCCGCTTCCTTGTGAGGAAGACCCGTCAATGGACAGCCTGAATCTGGGAGGCCTCTCCGGCGGGAGGGGGAACCAATTTCCCTGGGTTGCAAAGATCCATGGGATCCAGTGCCCTCTTTATCCTCCTCATCATCTCCAGGTCGTCCTCAGTGAAGATCAGTCTCATTTCCTTGAGCTTCTCAGTCCCTATCCCGTGCTCGCCGCTTATGGTTCCACCAAGTCGGGCCACTGCTTCCAGGATCTCAGTTCCTGCCTTGTGAACTCTCTCCAGCTCTTCTGGATTCCTACTATCGAATAGTATCAGGGGGTGGAGATTTCCATCTCCCGCATGGAAAACATTCCCGATGGGAAGGTCGTATTTCTCCGAAATTCTTTTGACTTCCTTGAGGGCATGGGGAAGCTTGGTTCGAGGAACGGTCCCGTCGCACACGAGATAGCTGGGCCTGAGTCTTGCCACTGCCCCGAATGCACCCCTTCTTCCCGCCCACAGCTCGGCCCTCTCCGCGCTGTCTTTAGCTCTTCTCAAGCTCAGTGCATTGTTGGCCTTGCAGATCTCCTCTATCTTCTCTGCTTGCTCATCCATCCCGTCCGCTAGCCCATCCAGCTCTATTATCAGCACTGCCTCGGCATCCTCCGGATATCCGGCCTTGACCGAGGCCTCCACGGCCCTTATGACCAAGTTGTCCATTATCTCCAGAGTGGCCGGGATCATCCCATTGGCTATGATGTCGGAGACCGCCTGCCCGGCCTCTTCCAAGGAGTTGAAAATGGCCAGGATGGTCACCACGTGCTCCGGGAGCCTCATGATCCTCACCAGGATCTTGGTCGCTATGCCGATGGTTCCCTCCGATCCCACAAGAAGGCCTATGAGGTCTGGGCCCGGAGTATCCTGGGCTGAGCCACCAAACCACACCACGTCTCCATCTGGCAAGACCACCTCGGCTCCCAGAACATGGTTGCTTGTCACCCCATATTTGAGGCAGTGGGGGCCGCCTGAATTCTCTCCGACATTTCCCCCTAAGGTGGAGACCTTCTGACTCGCTGGGTCGGGGGCATAATTGTAGCCCAGAGGAGCCAAGGCGTTCTGAAGCGCTAGATTGTATACCCCTGGCTCCACAAGTGCCGTCTGGTTTTCCAGATCAATGTCCAGAATTCTTCGCATGCGGCAAAGGTCTATGATGATGCCCCCTCTTGTGGGTGCGGTCCCTCCGCTCAAATTGGTCCCTGCTCCCCTTGCCACAAATGGGATTCTCTCTCTATTGGCCAGCTTCACTATTTGGGAGACCTGTTCCGTTGTGGATGCAAAGACGACCACATCAGGTCTTCCCCGGAAGAGGGAGGCATCATATTCGTAAACTGCCAAGGATGCCCGGTCGTGGAGGACATTTCCTTTTCCAACGATGGCCTGTAGTTCCTTCACTAATCTCGCCCTCTCCATGTCATTACCTCCTTCTCCGAGCCCTTGGCATGAGAGCTGGCCCTCAGCTTCCTTTTCTCTTGGCGTCCTTAGCCTTTATCTCCTCCATGATAGTGAGGATGGTCTTGGCATTCTCGTAAACCGGGGTGTCGACCATTTTCCCTTTGTAGGAGATAGCAGCGAGCCCCTTGGCCAGTCCCTCTTTCTCGAAGGCCTCGACAACACCCTGTGCCCACTCCACATCCTCGGGCTGTGGACTGTAGAGCCTATTGGCTGGCTCGATCTGGCTCGGATGAATCAGCATTCGGCCCTCGTAGCCCAGGGAACGTCCGTAAATGGTATCTTTCTCGAACGCCTCCATGTCCTGGAATGCCACAAAGGGGTAATCTATAGCTATGCACCCCGCTGCCCTTGCAGCTACAGCTGTATGGGCCCTGGCATATTTCAGCTCTTCCGCCTCTGTTGTGAGCTTCACCCTCATATCTCTAGTATAATCCACGGCTCCAAATATCAAGGAGTTGACCCTCGGGCTCTCTATGGCTGAAGGATAGGCGTTTATAACTCCCTTGGCCGTCTCTATCAAGAGCTGGATCTTTATGGACCCCACGGGAAGTCCCCTTCTCCTTTCGAGCTCCTCGAGTTTCCAGTCGAGCCTTCTCACGTGGTCTGGCCCTCCACACTTGGCCAGGCAAACGCCATTGAGCCCCTCGTGGACAACTGCCTCCAGATCGTCATTGGTGAGCAGCGTCTCCCAATTGTTGATGCGAACGTACACCTCTGCCCCCCCTTGTGCGGCGTACTTGAGGTTCTCCCTCACGATCTCCCTGGCCTTGGGCTTTTCAGCGGGAGGGACCGAGTCCTCGAGATCCAGTGTTATTATGTCCGCTGGGAAAGTTGGGGCCTTGGAGACCATCTTCTCGCTGTTTCCGGGAATATACAGGATCGATCTCATCACTGCCATGGTCCTACCTCCAAAATTTTTTTAAACCTCACATGCCCAGAAGTCTCTTGACCGTTGGAGCTATGTCATCGGGTTTGTCCACTACATGGGCCCCCGACTCCTTCAATATCTGGATCTTGTCCTTGGCAGATCCCCTTCCCCTCTCTATGATGCTGCTCGCATGAGAGAACCGCATTCCTGGGGGAGCCCAGGCCCCAGCCACGAAGATAACCAGTGGTTTGGTAAATTTTCCCTCCCTCAAGCACTGGGCCGCCTCTTCCTCATGGGACCCGCCTATCTCGCCAAAGACCGCTACAGCCTTTGTCTCAGGGTCTTTCTCGAACTCCAGGAGGAGATCCCCCATCGAGATCCCAGTCACGGGCTCTGTGCCCACGTGCACCACGGTGCTCATCCCCAAGCCTGCCTCCTTGAGGGCCCAAGGAACTGTTCCCGACTGCCCTCCGCTCCTAGATATGACTCCCACTGGACCTGGGACGAAGACGGTCCTGGCCCAGGTAGGATTGGCTCCGAGCCAGCCCAAGACAGCCCTTCCGGGGTTCAGGATCCCTATGCTTCCCGGCCCGAGGATCTTGGCTCCGGCATTTTTGGCCACGTGGATCATCTCCAGGATGTCGTGGAGGGGAACCCTTTCCACAGGGCACACGATGAACTTGACCCCTGCTTCTATGGCTCCTATGACAGCATCCCTCAAAGCTGGGCCGGGCACGAATGTCACAGCCGCGTCTATGGGGCCGTGATTCTCGACTGCTTCTTCGACGGAGTCGTAAACTGGGATCCCGTCTACCTGGGTTCCACCCCTTCCTGGGGTCGAGCCGGCGACCACCTTTGTCCCATAGGCCTTCATGTAGCCTGCCCTTGCAGATCCTTCCCTTCCGGTAATTCCGAGGACTATTACAGTAGTGTTCTCGTCAACTAGTATTCCCATGGCCTCACCCTCTTTCAGTAAGCTGTGCCGTGTTTTCGACGATATTCTTCCAACCCTGGGATGGGAATATCTATGCGAATGGCGCCGTTGCCCCTCTGGGAGCAGGCGAATTCGCATGCCAGGCACTCTGTCCCGAGACGCTTGAGCTCTTCAGGAGAGAGGGTAACCCCCGGCTTGCCATTGACCAGCTGTAAAATCCCCCTGTCGAATTTCTTGCAAGCTTCGACACAGGCGTGAGTCTGGCAACCCTCACACTTCTCTTGCTCTATGATGACCTTTATGGTCCTTTCCTCGAATTCCATGGGCTTCAACCTCCTTGGCCAGATCTCTGTTTCTTGTACTCTTCCACCAAGGCCCGCATTCTCTGAGCTATGAACGCGGTATCGTACACGTGCTCCCTACCGTAAATCTCTATGGGATTGGGGAGATCCTTGAGGCCTTGCCTGAGGATCTCCAGGGCCTCTTCCTCCCTGTTACCGCAGAGAAGAATCACGGCTGGGAAGCCGGGCCTCTTGGGCAGCTCCTCCCTCAAGGCCTTGACCAGCCCATGGGCATGGTGCCACTGCTCCTGGTTGGCCATGATGAATCCGCCAAGGCAATAACCGTCTATGCCGGGCTGAGAGAGAACGAGTTTTGCCACCCTGTAGACCTTGGAGGCTGGGGGATTTCCGCTCGTGTCAGCATAATTGGCCACCCTCAATCCTGCCTTGTTGAGGGCATCGACCCCTAGGATGGCTCCTCCGCCGCCTATACCATGGTATCCCACAGTGCCGATGGCATCGATCTCCTGGTTCATTTGGGCGACGTAGCCAGTTCCCCTCAGATCCCCTTCCTCTATGGACCAGGCTATCTCGTCGAAATCTGTAGGCTCCTGGTTCGACTCACGAGCCACTGTGATCCCGAGCTCCGGATGCCTGTAAACGGATGAGTCATCTATGGCAGCCCTGCAGTCAGCTGCCACAAGCCTCCCATCCTTGGTCAGGACCAAGGGATTGATCTCTATGGTCCTGCAATCCCATCTCCGGAATACCCTGTAAAGCTTCGCATTTATGTCAGCGACCTTCTCCAGCAAATTCCTTGGGACCCCAGCTCTGCGGGCCAGATCCAGTGCGTGGAAGGGTCTCAAGCCGAGGAAGATGTCCACCACGACCTTGGCTATCTTGTCCTCAGGCACTTCCTCTATCTCCATTCCACCCTCGCTGCTGAAGATAACAACTGGAGCCCTGACTTCCTTGGACGGATCCACTATTATGCCCACGTAGAACTCTCTCTCGATGTCGAGCTTCTCCTCGACGAGGAGCTTCTTCACCTGGAATCCCTTCACCTTTGTCCCGAACAATTCGCTCGCCACCTTCTTGGCCTCTTCAGGGGTCTCAGCAAAACGGATGGCCCCTGCCTTGCCCCTGCCCCCCGCCCAGATCTGGACCTTGACGGCAACTGGTTTGCCTATCTTTCTCGCTATCTCCTCGGCCTCTTCTGGGGTCGTTGCCAAAGCTCCTTGTGGAATGGGAATGCCTTCTTGCTTAAGCAGCTCCTTGCCCTGGTACTCGTAAAGACGGGCCATGTCCACCACTCCTTTTCTATGAATAGTCTCCGATGCGAAAATCTGGGAAAGCCCCGTTGTGCCCTTTTTTCCTCTCACCCCCCTCCCGATCCCTGGCTGAACGGCCATCCCTCGGATTATTTGTTACACCATTTGTGACGCCGTCCCATATAGCAGTATGAGCGTATGTGATTCCGCGCTCCTTGTCAAGGTCTTTCTGCGCTCCCCAGGAAAATTCGTCCAAAAAAAGCACTGTGCCATTAGGATGACACATCGGTGAGGCCTAAAGTACTATCACAACGACAGGGATCTGGCCTCATTGCGCATGGGGATAGGTGTAGCCCTTGCGATCCCAGGGGATTCGGGAGGACACCCCTCCCCTGAACAACGCCTTTCGCGGATTCTCCAATGTGATCTGGAAGGCAATCTTTGTTTCCCGAAGACCCAGGCAAAGGAGCGGGCTCGGCACGCCCAGGAGGAGGCCCCGGGCTTGACCAAGGCATGTGCCCGGTAGGCCGCCCGCCTATACCCTATTCCTCGTTCGTCATGCCATACCCGGGCCTGCATACGGCCTTCCCACACGGGCGCGGAGACCCCGCCCCTCCGAGAAAACCCACCTTTCGAGTTATCTCCCGGGCAATCCCCGCGAGGCCTCTCGCCTTGGATTGTCCACCCCCCGGAGGGGCGGGCTCCGCACGCCCGCAAGGAAGGCACCGGGTTGGCCGAGGCATGTCCCCGGCAGGCGGGGGGGTGTTCGCCTACCCATCCACTGGGAACGCAATGCCTCCGCATGTGTCCGGCCTTGCCCCAAGGCCGCGAGTCTGCATCCCTTCTATCCGACCGGGATTCCAATACGACTCACTTCCTCCAAGCTCGGTTGGTCCATTGGGTGGACTCACTCCCTTGAGGGGGCGAAAATTATTGAGAAGGGCTTCTTCGTGGGAGAGGGAAGCTCGGGAGAACGCCTTTGAGGAGACGAATAATTCATGACAAAGACCATTGTGGCCGTCCACGCTCACCCAGATGATGAATCCATGAGCACAGGAGGCACACTGGCCCTCTTTGCCAAAAATGGGGCGAGGGTGATCTTGGTTTGCGCCACAGCAGGAGAGGAGGGAGAAAATCACGGGCCCCAGCCCTGCGAGGACCTAGGAGCTCTCAGGCTAGAGGAACTGAGGCAGGCCTGCAAAGTCCTTGGTGTAAGCGAGCTCAAGTTACTGGGCTACAGGGATTCTGGCATGGCTGGAGCTCCGTCGAATTACCACCCCAGGGCCTTCTCGCATGTTCCCCTGGAGGAGGTTGCACGAAATATGGCTTCCATAATAAGGGATGTGCGGCCAGATGTCGTGATCACTTATAACGAAAGGGGCTTATACGGGCATCCAGACCACGTGAGAGCCCACAGAGGGACGATGCTAGCTCTTGAGATGGCAAGAAGAGAAGGCCCCCAAGGAGAAAAGCCGTGGGAAGTGCCATTGGCCCTTTGCATAGAGCTTCCGAGAAGCCGCTTGGAGAGGATTCAGGCAATTCTCGAGAAAGATGGGGAGACCCTTCCATACCCTGTTGAGGTGCTTGGGACCGAAGATGCGAGGGTGTCCATCTGGTTGGATGTGGGTTCTGTCTTGGAGATCAAGCTCCAGGCCATAAAGTGTCATAAAAGCCAGTTGAGCCCTAGAAGCCTGGTGACCAGGATTCCCGAGGAATTCCTCAGGGAGGCCCTCGGGACCGAGTGTTATTCTGTGGCTCGAGGGAGTCCACTGTCTCAACTTTCCCCTCTGGCCCTCCCGGGGAATCCCTTTAACCTTCTGTAGCGTTTTCGCATGGGAACGTGCGATAAGGTTTTCTGGCCGGAAGGCGCTTTCTTTTTCTGCGTGGGGTGGTCGAGACACTTACTCCTCCTGACCCCACACGGCACCTTTGTTCTTTGCCCCATCCCCCTGACCACATGTTCATCTCCAACAGGCCCATGGGGGGAACTCTCGGGGATTGAGAGAGCCAAGTATCTCGCTTTACAGCTCGCACCACTGTCTCCATCTCAGGCCTATGGATTGACAAGAGTGCCGGAGGGATTTTGCCCCAAAATGAGCGCATCCAAAAGGCCAATACACCCACTGGTGGCGAATTCCCACTCCTTATGTGTCGCTTTCAACTCTCCGCCCGAAGCCGCATCGCCAGCAGGAAACGTAGCATACATCAATCCTCCCTTGGGCCAACGCTTAGATTCTCAGACGTGAGGACACCTTCCGCTCCCGAACCTCCCCCACACATCTTGAAGGGGTCTTGGCATGGGTCCCAAGAAGCTAGTTGAGAAGATATTAGACCCGATTCAGTGTACAGGCCTCTGAAGATAGTGAGCCCTCTCAAAATGGGGTAGTCCTGCCAGAGATCTCAACGCATTTTTTACCTTGCATGTCAAGGTGCGCACCGTGTGCGAGGCCCATGATTTGTCCCAGTGTCTCCGGAGGCACGGTCCTAACAACTAGCCACCCCCTTGACTTTCTCTACATCAATGGTAAGGAAAAGGTGAGGTCAGCTAGCATAACAGCTCGGCTATAATATTCCATCTCATGCCGGGCTTCCCTGGAAAGGGAATTTCTCTAAGGAGCGAAAAAGGTGGGCCCAGGAAATGGCCGGTCCCCAGAGCGAACCGAGTTCAGATTACCGAAAGGAGGTTCCACCATGACAGCCACGAACATTCCGGGATATACCTACGGGACGGCCCAAGTCGGACCTTCCCCCATTAAGGCAGAAGAGTTGGAGGACTTGAAGAAGGCGGTACTTTTCACTGAGGAAGACGAACATTACTTACGCATAGCAGGTCAGGTGCTAGAAGACCAAATTGAGGATGTCCTCGATGTCTGGTATGGTTTCGTGGCCTCTCACCCTCACCTCGTTCATTACTTCTCGGATGGAAAAGGAAACGTAAATAAAGAGTATCTGATGGCGGTTCGAAAACGCTTTGGTCAGTGGATTCTCGATACTTGCAATCGCCCCTATGACCAGAAATGGCTCGATTATGCTTACGAAATTGGGCTACGCCACCATCGTAGCAAGAAGAATCAAACGGACAATGTAACCTCCGTGCCAAACATCAACTTTCGATACCTCGTGGCATTCATTTACCCCATCACGGCCACTATCAGACCTTTTCTCGCCAAGAAGGGACATAGCCCTCAAGAGGTCGATAAGATGCACCAGGCCTGGTTCAAGTCTGTGGTGTTGCAAGTCGCATTGTGGAGCGCAGCTTACGTCAAAGGCGAGGATTTTTGAACACGGCGATTGGGGGGCCTCGAGCCCCCTTGGGTCCACTAAACCTGGGAGGGTCGCTTCTACCTCTGAGGAAGGCTCATGCGCGCTATCCTCGAGACCCAAGGACATTAAAGGCTCATGTCAGCCACCTCTCAACCAACGCCTTCGCCGAACATTTTTCAATTGGTGAGGCTCCTCGATGCACCAATTCCATTGAATATCGGCTCCAGGGACGCCTCCCAACCCCCAAAGGTTCGCTTTCTCCACCTTGGCTATCTTTTGCGCCTCGGGGCCCGAATCTCTCGGGCAGTGGGCAAAAAATCCGCGATGCCCTCACCTGAATAGGGAGAAGGAGGCCTCTTTCTTCGGAAATCTGGTCTAAAGGCGGACATTTCGGTCAAGGCAACTCATAATACCTCGACCACACGAGAGATTCGGTCCGCTATCTCAACCAGATGGATGGACAAAACCGGCCACCACAAAGTAACTCCATTTCATCTCTCTCGCTTTTGGTCGTCGCTCCAGGAGGAATGTGCCCGAGCCTGCCTACGCTTCGGGCCTTGACCCCTCAGAGCCGTGGGTTTTGGGAAGCGTTTCTGGCGAGAAGGAGACGCTAGGGGGTTTGCTGGACCTACTGGAGAAGGCTATGATGCTGAGGGAGCAGTGGGGATCGACAATGATCTTTCTTTTCGGGGGAAGCGTTGGAAAGTGGAGGAAGATCTGAAAGGGGGCTGAGAGTGGGGCTCATCTCATTTGTCAATATGATGCCCATCTCTCTTTCCCTTCCCTCTTTGGGGGAAAGGTGGGAGATTCTCGAGGGCCCTCCTAACACTATAAACCAATTGCTGAGATCAGGCAGACTGGATTTGGCCATAGCCTCCTCCATAGAGTATTTACGCAATCCCAACTCCTATTGGATCCTGAGGGGAGTCGGTCTAGGAGCCCAAGGGAGGGTTGGAAGCGTCCTGCTCATGTCTCAATTGTCCATGGAGCAGTGGAACCAAGGGCCCATAGAATGCCCGAGAGAGTCTGAGACATCTGTGGCCTTGCTCCAGATTCTGCTTTCCAACTACTGGGGTATCAGGGCAAGCTTTGGAGAAGAGGGCGGAAAGAGGAACCCCGTTGCTCGTCTGAGAATAGGGGATAGAGCTCTTGAGGAGGCCAGCTCTGGAAGGTGGAAGTTTGTCTTGGATTTGGGGGAGGCGTGGTCTCGCTGGACCGGGTTGCCCTTTGTCTTTGCCATTTGGCTTGCAAGGAAGGAGGCCCTTGAGAAAAAGGCTTATCTCTTGACGGAGGCCCAAACGGTTCTCACCGAGGCCGCAAAGAGAGCTCCCGAGAGGCTTGAGCTCTCTGCAGAAAAAGCTGCCAAGAAGATGGAATCCAGCCGTGTGGATTTCATGGAATACTTTCGAAACCTAGATTACTCCCTGGGCGACGCCCATTGGAAAGGATTTCTTAGGTTCGCTTCGGAACTCCTAGCCCAGGGAGCCATATCCCGTATTCCTCCACTGAGATTCTGGCCACCTTAGGCCCCATTGGGATGAGTGGATGGGGGGAATGGCTTGCGGAGAGCTCTGGACATGGCGCTCAGGAGGGGAAAAGGGGTCCAATTTTTGACCTCAGATTTCGTCCGGGGTTGGAAACGAATACAGGGGAGGCGTGCCTTGGGGTTTTTGGGGCCTGGGTCCCAGGATTATGCCCCCGCTGCTAGTATCTCTTTAGCTCGAAGAGCTTCAAGTTGGGGGTTACCTTGATATGGTAGTAGCCATCTTGTGGCATGTAGATGTAAGGGACCTCCTCTTTTTTCCGGTAGAAGAAGTGGGAGAGGATCATCCGGTTCACTGCTCTATGTCCCACGATCAATATGGAATCCTGTGGATCGCTCAGGTAAAAGACCTTCTTGAGCCCCCTCTCCACCCTCTCTTCCATGCTGACATAGCCTTCTCCTTGGGGGTAAGTGTAGCCGTACTTGTCCCTCTTCCTGGCCTCGTAAACCTGGGGGTAGCGATCCTTGATTTCCTGGTAGGTCATCTTTTCGCATAGGCCGCTATTGATCTCGTCAAATTCTTTGAGGGGGATTATGGTGCAGTTGGGCTGCCTTTTAGCAATGGGAGCAGCCGTCTGTATTGCCCTTTTGAGGGAACTCGTGAATATGAGAGGGATCCTCTCCTTGGAGAAGTGCTCGGCCAGTATCTCTGCCTGATTCCATCCCTCAGGGGTGAGCTCTGGGTCACCCCCTATTCTGTCCTCCAGGTTGAACCAAGTCTCTCCATGCCTCACGAGATAGAGGTGCTCCAGGTACCTCGTTACTAGGACGTCCCTGAGCCTCTCATAGTGGGGGATAGAGTCGGCCAATTTCTCACGGATCACCTTTCCATCGAAGGAGTCAACTATGAGCTGATTTCTCTCCTGGCAGAGGGGCTCGTAGGCGGCCTCGTAGTAATCTATTCTCTTGCGAAAACTCTCGAGGGCTAGCTCCAAAGAGAGGTGAGCGAATTCCTCCATCGAGGCCTTCCTGTGAAGGATCGCCTCCAGAACTTCTCCATCCGAGTTCACGCACTCGAGAAAGAGCACAGGGGTCTCGGAGAAGAACCTCTCTATGACCTCCCTCCTCCGGCCAGTGACATTGGCCGCATCGATTATGGCCACTTGCCCTTTTCTCTGTAAGAACCCGCGGGCCATCTCCAAGTTCATCATGGCGAACCTTTCCCTGAGGGCCACGCCTTCGGGATTCCTCGGGGAGAAGAAATCCGGCAAAGATGTCTCTGGACCCGTAAGCTTCCTTCGCAGCTTCCCATTGTTGAAGATCTTCACCTTCACCCCATCCATAGTGAAGGCCTTCTCGAGCTTTTTGGCCATGGTGGATTTTCCCCTAGCCGGAAGCCCCACCATAGCCACAACCAACTTCCCTTCCATCTGAGAGGACCTCCACAGGCATCATTGACTTTGCAGAGAAGATGGGCTCCTCATTTCAGTCCCCTTCTGCGGAGCCCTTGTCTTCTCTGTCCCCTTTCTCGGGCAAGAGATCCAGATAGAGGAAACGCCCCCCTTCTCTCTCCACCACTTCTCCCAGAGCGAAGGGGACTGGCCTTTTGAAAATGGGCCCATTGTGAACGAAGGTGTGAAACTCTCCCCTTTCACCGCACGGGTCCACCTCGGGTGGCAGTGATTCCATAAAGGATCTGTCCATGGTCTTCCCCAGGAACTTCTCGTCGAGGACGTGTCGATCGATACAGGTCACGATTCCCTGAAAACCTCTTTCCACGAACTCCCGTGCAAGCTCTGAGGTCTTTTCACCCCAAAGGGGGAAAACTCCCTCCATATCCACGGCCGCCAAGTTCCTTTCCCTGTAATGCCTCACTTCCTCGAGGAATATGTCTCCAAAGGCCACATGCTTCACCCCTCTTCCCAGATAGCCCCGGAGCTTGGATACCATGGCCAGCTCATATTCCTCATTGGAACATCCGGCATTGATGTGAACCAGATCCACGGGGATTCCAAGGCTCATGGCCTGAGAGAATATGAGCTCCTCTCTCACACCGTGCATGGTGACCCTCTTGTATGGCAACGTGATCGTGGTGAGGAGGGCGACCACCTTCCATCTCTTCTGGCCCATCAACCTAGAGAGGCAAAGGGCGCTGTCTTTGCCACCACTCCATGCCATCAAAACGGGTACCTCCTCCGGATTCTCAGGGGAATTGATATAGTCTGCCATCAGTCGCCTCTCATCCCGACTAGATCTCACCCAGAGCCCCACGCTCCTTCAATGACCTCGCCTTCTCAGCCTCGCTCCCCATGCTCCACAGTTTCTCGCCCCTTGAGCACATGTTATAGTGTCACCCAATTTTCCCCGCGGTTCCAGACCCACAATGGATGATCCATCTTCCTTGATTCCAGGAGGCGATCCGCACTATGCTTTAAGCCTGCAGGCTTGGATCCAAGATGCGTGATCCCCTGGAGCTTGGCCAAGGCTCGCTCTCAACACTGAGGAGTTCAGGGATTTGGTGAAGGTGGTATGTAGAGGCCTCCAGGGATTTCGCGACAGAGCTACCGAAGGGTCGCACTTGATGCCGAGCTTCCATTTTGAGTTCCAGCCCAGAAGGGTCGGCTGGCAGGATTGAGCCGAGATTTTCGGGGAAAAGGAGTGGCACATGACAGCTCAAGGACCGCCAAGTTCTTCTTCCCATGAGGAGCTCTCCCAAACAAGATATCCCGGAGAGAGAGAACTTCTCACCTGTCTCGAGATAGGGAAGGCCATAACCTCCACCTTCGATATGGAGGAGATCGTGGAGACGATACTCGAGAGGATCTCCCAACTCGTTCCTGCGAAGAACTGGTCCTTGCTCCTTCTGGACGAGACCAAAGGGGAGCTCTTTTTCCAGGTGGCCGTGGGATTGGATGAGGAGATTACCAAGGACATTCGCATAGCCTTGGGAGAGGGAGTGGCCGGAACTGTTGCCCTCACAGGCGAGCCATTGGTTGTCAGGGATGTGGAGGAGGAGCCTAGGTTCACATCCAAGGTGGATGCCCTGAGCGGTTTCAGAACTAGATCCCTCATCTGCCTCCCCCTAAAGCTCAGGGGCCGCGCATTGGGGGTAGTGGAGATAGTGAACCCCGTGGACCACAGTCTTTTTGAAGAGCCTCAAATGACCCTTCTCTCCATCTTGGCGGACTATCTGGCCATAGCTATTGGCAACTCCCTCAATTATAAAAGGCTCGCATCCATGGCCCTCATGGACACTGTCACCAATTACTACAACACCAGATTCCTCCACCAGTTCTTGGATGAGCTGACCTCGGGAGAAGATAGGACCGTATCCCTCGTTTTCATGGACATGGACGATTTCAAGAAGATCGTGGACACCCATGGTCACTTGGCTGGAAGCAAGGTCCTGAAAGAAGTGGCGGATGCCATGGCCTCTCTTCTCTCGGCCAATGACTTTCTTGTCCGCTATGGCGGGGACGAATTCGTCATCATCATGGACCGTTGTCCCAAGATGGAGGCAGTAGCCAAGGTCGAAGAATTGAGGGGGATGCTCTCATCCAAGAGATTTCTCCAAGGAGATGGGCTATCGGTAAAGGTAAGCGCTAGCTTTGGCATAGCGAGTTATCCCGAGGATGCCAAGACCAAAGAGGGTCTCCTTCGCCTGGCTGATGAGTGCATGTTTCGAAGCAAGGAAACTGGAAAAGGGAAGATCACCGTCCAGGGGAATACCCCCTAAAGGCGACCTTTTGGGCCCATTCATCTGGGGATCTCACCCCTCTTTCAGCCCTAAAATCCTTCGGGCCTCATCGGGAGTCGCCACTTCCCTTCCCAGCTCTCGGCTCAAAGAGGCTATTCTCCTCACCAGGGCCTCATTGGTCGCGAGTTCGCCCTTTCTCATCAAGATGTTGTCCTCGAGGCCCACCCTCACGTGGCCACCCATCAAGATTGCATGGACCCCCATCCGCAGCTGAGCCGAGGCTATTCCTGAGACTGTCCAAGTGCTCCCAGCTGGTATGGAGTTCTTCAAATGGACCAGGTTCTCTATGGTAGCGGGTATCGCCCCTCTCAGTCCCATGACGAAGTTGAAGTGGAGGGGTGGCCTGGCCAGTTCCTTGTCGACCAGGGAGAGGGCATTGGCTATCATGCTCACATCGAATATCTCCATCTCGGGCTTTATCCCGAGCTCCAACATCTCCTTGGCCAGGGCCTCTATGAGCTGGGGCTCGTTGATGTAAACCGAGCTGGGGAAGTTGACGGAGCCAGTGGTAAGGCTTGCCATCTCGGGTCTCACCTGGAGTCTTCTTGTGCGGCTCTCGAGGCTCGTGCCGGCTCTACCCCCTGTGGAGACCTGAAGTATCAGGTTGCTCCTTCCTCTTAGAGTTTCCACCACCTCCCAGAAAAACGATGGATCGTCTGATGGATTCTCCTGGGCGTCCCTGGCATGGATGTGGAGAATCGAGGCCCCTTCATCCTCGCATCTCAGGGCGCACTCTATGACCTCCTTGGGGGTCACTGGTACATGGGGGTTGTCCTTCTTTTTGGGGACCGATCCCGTAGGTGCTACGGTTATCACTAGCTTCTCCACCTTCTCTCACCTCCCCAATTCCTAGGATACCTTCACCACTCCCTGCCATCTGTCTTCCAGTTGAGCTCTAGACCGAGCCTTCTCACAATTCCCGGGACCACATCGGTGAGCTCGAACTTCATTTGGGGAAGCTCCCCAGGCATGAAAAACAGGAAAGCATCATCCAAAGTGTGCATCCCTGTAATCGTTGGTTCATGGACCACTGATTGGGCCTCTGTCCTCGCCTTCATGTCGAAACCAGGGACGGGCTCCACTACCAGATCGGGCGCTAGATCCATGAAGGCACCAGAATAGATCTCCTCTTTCCTGTGAACCTTCCTCACCACAGCTTGGCCGGTCCTAGGATCCTCGATGGAAAGAAGTCTTTCCGATAGCTCACTTCTCAGCTCCTCGTATTCCTTCCCCTCCTCCACAGAGCCCATTGTCTCGCGACCTTTCAAGTTCAAGTAGATTCTACCAGGGGTTAGGCTATAGGCGCGAGTGCCTCTTTCCATGGATGCGAGACTGCTCCCTCCGAGACGCAAGTATCCGTTTTTGCTCAGCCAGAAGTTGAGCTCCACCTCTCCACAGACCCTGCAGAACCCATGATCCGATAAGATGAAGAGCTTCGTCATGCCGTTTTCCAAGCCATCGACAAGTTTCTGGACCAGGAGCTCTATCCAACTGTCCAACTTTCTATACCATTGGATGAACCTCTCGGCCCACGGCTCCTCTTTATCTTCCCACTTGGCAAGAAAGAAATGATTGATCCTGTCTGTTTCCATGACGTGGAGCTGGAAATAATCCCAATCTTCCGCCTCCAAAAGATGAAGAGAGAGACGAAACCTGGCATCGAGGGAATCCGACAGTTCAGCGAGGAATCCCTCTGGATCTTCCCTGGCCTTCCAGGAGTGGACATCCACCATGTAGCCCATCTCTCGGACAAGGGGGAGGATCCTGTCAGGATACACAGCCTTCTCCAGACTGGGTGAGAGAAAGCACCCCACTACGATTCCTTTTACGGGCCTCGGGGGATATGTCATGGGAACTCCAATGGTAGCGACCCTGAGTCCCTTTCTTCCCAGAAATTGGAATATGGTTTCGTGCCTCAGATGGGAGCCATTGGGGATAAATAGCTGGAATGGATCGGGAATCCTTTCGAGAAAACCGAAGATTCCGTGTCTCCCCGGATTGACCCCCGTGGCGTAGGAGGCCCATGCCACTGAAGAGACCGTGGGAAGCACAGACCTCATCTCCCTCAGGGTCCCGAGGCTCAAAAGGCCCTCCACGGACCTCATGGCCTTCTGGGCCAGGAGCTTTTCCATGAGGCTCAAGCCGAGGCCATCGAGGCCGAGAACAAAGATCCTCTTCCCCTCGCCTCTCATCCTGAATCTCCTCCAGGTGGGATAAGTGAAGTCTTTCCAGCCCTGTGGATCTTGAACGAGGGTGGGATTTCTACTGGGGGACCCTCTGCGGGGCTATCCATCATATATAGCCCAGATCCGATAGTCTCTTCTCCACAAGGGCCTTTTCCCTCTCGTCGTAAGGGCCCTCCTCTCCCATCTCTGGTCTCACATATCCAAGCTCCTCCAATGCCCTCATCACCTCAGAGACGCACTCCTGCGGTGTCGTTTTGGCCGTGTCCAGAACCACATCTGGGGATTCGGGCTCCTCGTACGGATCATCCATGCCGCTCACCCTCGAGATCTTCCCTTCCTTGAAGTCCCTGTAAATTCCCTTGTGATCCCTTTGTTGGCAAACGCTCAGGGGGCATTTTACGTAAACCTCCACAAAGTCCCCGAGCTCAGCCCTGAGCCTCTCTCTCGTTTCCCTGTACGGAGATACAGCGGCACCTATTGCCACAATTCCATTTCGCGAGAGGAGCTTGCACACATAGCCTATCCTCAAGACGTTCTTGTCCCTGTCCTCTTTCGTGAAGCCAAGGCCATCACTAAGGTGCTTGCGCACCTCATCGCCATCGAGAAGCTCTACTTTCTTGCCCCTCCTCCTGAGCTCCTCGGCAACTAGCCTCGCTATGGTAGTCTTTCCTGCACCAGTAAGTCCCGTAAACCATATGGTAAAGCCCTCGTTCACATCTCCCTCCCACTCTTTCATTTTCCTCTCACGAGATGGCCCACCCCAAGTTCTCCCCACAGAGCTTCTCCAGGCGAAAAGGACAAGCAGGCCCCTTTCATTTCACAATCGAGCATCCCCAAAACACCTCATTAGGCAGATCACCCCTTTGATCCTCCACCTTCATTCCAAGACCCTGCCTCCCATCTGGAAATCCCCGTCCACTCCCAGCGCCTCAAGGATCGTGGGGGCTATGTCGAGGATACTTGCCCCCTTGGCCGTGGGCGAAAACCCCCGAGATCTCCATGGCTGATATAGGATGTACATGCCCCAGATGTCATGATTGGCATCATCTGGCCCTGTGTCATTGGTGAGGGAAAAGATCTCCTCTCCTCCCACCGACGCCGAGACCCTGTAGGAGAGATCTCCTGCGTACAGCATGATATCGGGTGGAATACCCCCTGTGGCCCTGTATATCTCCTCTGGAATGAGAACTCGGTTTCCCAGAGCCGATCCATCTGGTCCCACCATTTCCTCAAGCTCCCGGGCAAGCTGACCTCGAAGCTCACTATAATGGGAAGGGCGGACAATCCCCTCGGGCTCCCTTCCACGGACATTGAGGTAGATCCTCCCGTAATAGCCTCCCTCTGCCCAGGCTAAAGTGTGAGACCAGTCCACCATCGAAGGATGAAAGGCCACGGGCGAGGCCAGATCTTCCTTGAGCCTCAAGTAGCCTTTCTTCCTCAACCATTCGTTCAAACGGAGCAATCCCCTCATGGGCTTTGCACCGTGATCCGACACTATGAGAATCGAGGTCTTATCATCCAGAATTTCCAAGATCTCGGAGACCTCGCTATCGAGCATCTTGTAGTAATGCTTGACCAGGTTCTCGTACTCGGGGACCCTCTCGTAAGCTGGATGGTCTGGGTCCAAGAACCTCCAGAAGCCATGGTGCATCCTATCGGGTCCTATCTCCACAGCTATGAGGAGGTCCCACTCCCATGTCTCCATCAAGTGGCGGACCAGGCGAAACCTCTTCCGGGTCATTTCCGCGACCTTCCTGGCAAGGTGCTCCTTTTCCATGTACCTGAAGTTGGGGAGGTCTATCTCATAGCCCGGACAGATCCTCCCTATCTCCTCCTTGAGCTCCGGTGGATAGGTGAAACAGACCCCTTCATGGGGAGCCATGAATCCGGATACGAGGGCCCCCTTCAATGGCATGGGAGGATAGGTCTGGGGGACCCCTACAACCACAGAACGGAGCCTCCTTCTGGAAAGGATGGTCCACAACCATGGCGCAGACACACTCGTTGAGTCGGCCAGGGCCAAGGGGCCATAGGATCGATCCCTTCTGTTTCTGAATCCATAACAGCCGAGCTCCCCCGGATCCTTTCCCGTGAACATGGAGGTCCAGGCAGGGATGGTGATGGGCGGATCCGTGCTCCTAAGGGGGCCGTGGAGGCTCTTGGATATTATCATGGAGAGGGTAGGAAGGTCCCCTCTCCACTTCTCGAACACCACCTTTGGCGGCACACCGTCGAGGCCGATTACCACTACCCTATTGGTCTTTCCCACACTCTTCTCTCAGAGGTAACCCAGGGCCTTGAGCCTCCTCTTTATGGCCTCTATCTCCTCTGGAGTCAACGAGCTTGACGGCCTACTGGATTCCTCCTTGCTCGCTGCCAAATCCCTGAGGACATAGACCACAAAATCCGTAACCGAATCGAACTCCGATCCATGGATAGTGACCTTGAGCCTCTCGTAAAGGGGCCTGGGTATCTTTATTGTGACCTTGTCAGTTCTGGACCAAGGAGGCTCCTCCAGAGTGCTATGGCACTCCGTATGGAGTGCATTCTAGACCAGATGTTCGGCTTCCTCAAGGCCGAGAGGGACTCGAGGCCCACAATATTGATCAAGAAGCTCTGGGCCCAGCGGACTAAGGGAAGAAGTGCCCTATGCCTTCCGTGCGGTGTAAAATGAGCCCCTTGGATACGGAGATCGAACGAGAGGCTCCGAGGAAGGCATCCGTGAAAACGCTGGCCCTGGGATTAAGGGCCAAAAGTGCTGTATTGACCTGTTTGGAGGTTCAAAAATATGATGGATCACCTTCTGGAGGAAGGGGAAGATCGTCAATGGATTCTCCTTTGCGAGAAAAGATCCGAGACCCGGTTCTGACGAGTCTTCAGGGGATGAAAGGTTCTTTTCCTTTCAGATTGGGGACAACCTCCTACATACTCCCAGCCCCCATTATCCCCAACCTCCAATTCCTCGCACCCTATGTGGATGAGGTGGAGCTCGTGCTCTTCGAAAGCGAGGGTGCGGGCAACCTCCCCTCTCCGAAGGAGGTCCGGCAGATGGCCTCCATTGCCAAGGAGCACCATCTGGGATACATCGTCCATCTTCCAACGGACTTGTACCTGGGAGATCCAGAGCCGGGGGTGAGGGGTTGGTCCAAGGAGACCATCCTTCGCTTCTACAGAAGGACAGAGGAGCTTTCCCCCAAAGCATATGTCCTGCACCTGGAGAGGAAGAGGCCCAATGGGAGCCCCGCTGGGGATTTGGGATCCTGGATGGGAAGGATCCTCGGATCCTTGGAAGAGCTGGGCAGAGAGGGCGTTGAGCTCGATCTCCTAGCCCTCGAGAACCTCGACTACGGGGTGAGTCTCCTGGCAAAACTTGCCACGGACACAGGGACAGGCCTCTGCATAGATGTGGGCCATCTCCTTCGATATGGATTCTCCTTGAGGGAGGAATTGGACCCATTCCTCCCCAGATGCAATGTCTTGCACATCCACGGAGTAGTCGAGCAAGTGGACCACAGGGGGCTTGATGCCATTGAGGAAGGCCTCTGGAAGGAGGTATGGAAAGGGCTTCTCGGGTTCTCGGGGAGCGTGTGTGTGGAGGTATTCTCCTTGGAGGATTTGGGGAGGTCCATGGAGAGGATAAAAGGGGAGGTCTTACGCAGCTGACCAGAGGGGATCGAAGAGGAGGCCCATGAACAATTCCAGTGAGAAGGTCCTGGTCACGGGAGGTGCGAGAAGCGGAAAGAGTAGGTTCGGCCTCGAGTGGGGGAAGAAGTTTCCTCCACCCAAACTATTCTTGGCCACAGCAAGTCCCAAGGACCCGGAGATGGTGAAAAGGATAAGAAAGCACAAGGAGGAGAGGGGGCCTGAGTGGATTACTCTGGAAGAGCCCATGGATATTGAAGAAGCTATCAGACTTTGGGCCCCTAGGGTATCTTGTCTCCTTGTGGACTGCATCACCCTCTGGCTCACGAACCTCGTGATGGAAGGACTTTCGGATGGGGACATAGAATCCCGAATTCGGATCCTTCGAGACGAGGTCCTGAGAGCTCCTTGCCCAGTTCTCCTGGTGACAAACGAGGTTGGATGGGGCATAGTGCCGGACACTCCTCTGGGCAGAAGGTTCAGGGATCTGGCGGGCAAGACAAACCAGTTTCTCGCCCAAGAAATGAATGAGGTGGTGCTCATGGTCTCAGGCATTCCCCTTGTCATAAAATCCAAAGCCAAATCCCAGGTCCCTTCCATAGCATCTTCTTCAGGTCCCCAGATATGAAGGGCCTGTGGGAGGCCATTTCCTTCTTCACCGTCATTCCCCTGGGAAAAGGTGACGGAAAACCTGGGCCATCGACCCTTTTTTGGCTTCCATTTGTGGGTGGCATCCTGGGTCTCATATGGGCAAGCTTCGATGCCCTCCTCTCTCCGTTGGTCCCGTGGAGGATCCTGTGTGTCCTGGATGTTCTGGTGCTCGTGGCCCTCACAGGGGGTATTCATCTGGACGGACTTGCCGACTCCGCAGATGGGCTCCTCAGCCACAGGGGAAAGGATGAGGCCTTGAGGATCATGAGGGACAGCAGGATAGGCACCTGGGGGGTCATAGCGGTTGTCTTGACCCTCATCCTCAAAGAAGCGGCACTGGAAGAGCTGGGAAAATGGGGGAGGTTCCAGGTGCTCACCTTGGCCCCGGTCTACGGAAGAGTGGCAATGTTGCTGGGACTCAATCTCTTGCCTTACGGGAGGGGAGAAGAGGGGATAGCCTCAGGAATGCTGAGATCCAAAAGGGGGATGGCTCACTGGCTTTGGCTTTTGGCCGTTGTCGCAGCAAGTTTCATCATCATGAGGTTTCGAGAATTTCTTGTGGGGAATCTCGTCTTCGGCTTCACAGTGATGGTCCTCCTCAGATTCTATTCCTCCAGGGTGGGGTGCATAACCGGAGATATGGCTGGAGCCATGGGAGAGGTTAGCGAGACCCTTCTTCTTTTGGCCATAGCCCTCAGTGGCTGAAGTTGCCAAAGAAGGAAAGGGAAGCCTTCCCATCCGTGAATCTTCACCCCCGTAAGCTCCCATTTACTAGGCCTGGGGTCCTTTTGCCTTCAGAGGATCCCAAAGGGAAGGCGGTCCAAATCCACGTTTCCCCCAGATAGGATCACTCCAATCCTCTTTCCCCGGAGCTCCCCTCCTGCCTCCGATACTGCTGCCAAAGCCACAGCAGCAGAAGGCTCCACAACTATCTTCATCCTCTCCCATATGTCCCTCATCGCCCTCACAATGGACTTCTCGCTCACTGGATATATGGCGTGGACGAACCTCTGAATTATGGGAAAGGTGAACTCTCCGAGGGAGGTGCGGAGCCCATCAGCTATCGTGTCCGGATTTTCGGGCCTGACTATCCTGCCGAGCTTGAGGGATCTTATCGCATCATCCGCCCTTTCAGGCTCGCCTCCCAGAATCCTCACCTCCGGGGCAATGGAAGAGAGAGCAATGGCCGTACCACTGATAAGCCCCCCTCCTCCCACTGGAACCACCACAGCATCTAGCTCCCTTACTTCCTGCCATAGTTCGACGGCTGCTGTTCCTTGTCCAGCAATCACCAGAGGGTGATCGTAAGGGGGGATGAAGTGGGCGCCGGTTCTCTCGACCACTTCCCCCAGTGCCTTTTCTCTTGCCTCCAAAGTGGGATGGCAATATGTGATGGTCGCCCCGTATCCTTCCACTGCTCTCCTCTTCACCTGGGGAGCACTCTCCGGCATCACCACATAGCAGGGAATATCCCTCCACCTTGCAGCCTGAGCCAGCGCGGCTGCGTGGTTGCCCGAGGAGTGGGTGGCAACCCCCCTTCGAGCCTGCTCCTCTTGTAGGGAGAACACAGCATTGGTCGCACCTCTTATCTTGAAAGCGCCGACCTTCTGAAAATTCTCGCACTTGAAAAACAGGCGAGCGCCGTAGATACGATCCAGGCTCTTGCATGTGAGGACAGGTGTCCTGTGGATGTAGGCCTCAATCCTCTTGGCTGCATCCACTACATCCTGAAAAGACACAGCTAAACTGCGAGACTCCATGGTTCACCATGGGGAAGGCTCAGAAGCCTAGGCCACAATGAGCTCAATTGGGAGCCAGAAGATCACGGATCCTTGCCTCACCTCTGAAGCTGGAAAGTCTCTTGGACCCTCGTCCTTGTCAGACCTTCCAATTCATTCCGAATCCTTCTCAGAACGAGGAAAGTTTTCCCTCTCATCCGCGATCCTCCTTGCCACGGTTATGAATCCCGTATGGGCAGTCATCCTGTGGACAGGCCTAACGCTCAGGCCCTTCACGTGCCACGGCCTCACGAGATTCTCAACAGTCTCGGCGTTTTCGAAACCTCCCACCTCCTGGAATCCATCATAGAGGCTCTTCACTTGGAGGGCATTGGCAGTGAAGCAGAGGAGTATTCCTCCAGGTCTCAACGCCTCTTTTACCACTGGGAGAAGGCGCCAAGGATCTGGAACATCCACGGTCACCCTGTCCACCCCCCTCTCCTCGATACCCAGGGAAGCGTCTGCCAACTTTATCGTCCATTGGGGGCATTTACCCAGATAGTTCTCCACTGTCTTCCTCGCAGCTCTGTGAAAGTCCTCCCTTATCTCGTAAGAGACGAGCATGCCTTCTGGACCTATGGCCCTGAGGAGAGCCATGGTGAGTGCGCCATAGCCCACTCCCACCTCAACCACTTTGGCCCCTGGGAAGATGTCGGCCCAGATGAGGATTATCCCCAGGTCCTTGGGATAGATCACCTGAGCCTTCCTGGGCATATTCATGATAACCTGAGCCAATGTGGGTCTCAGGACCAAAAAGGAGTGCCCACCTGAGGACTTGACCCTCATCCCTTCCTGGAGCCCGATTATGGAATCGTGCTCCACAAATCCGTGGTGGGTGTGAAACCTGCATCCGGGGTTCAGCCTGAAGAGAAACTCTCTGCCCTTACCGTCCACTAGAAGGACATTTTCTCCTGCTTCAAGGGGCCCGAAATCCAAGCTCCGTCTCCCAAACGCAAAACGCCCGAAGCTTTCGCCTCGGGCGCCTTCGATCCTCTGGTGCCGAAGAGGGGACTCGAACCCCTACGGGCGTCGCCCACCACCCCCTCAAGATGGCGTGTCTACCAAATTCCACCACTTCGGCATGGCGAGAAAATGATATCAAACCATCTCGATCCAGACAAGCCTCCACATCCCCTGTTCCCGAAACTTCGAGCATCCCCACCCCCTTCCCTCTCCCCGCTCCGTCCATCCCCATCGCCCCTAACTGGCCCCCTGGAGGCCCCTTCAGGGCTTCTCGGGCGCCTTCTCGGGGACCGGAGGAGGTTGTTCATTCTGGGTTTGGGGAAGCCCGCTTGCAGCTTCGGGCTGCTCCATCACTTGTTTGGCAGGCTTCGCGAAGAAGTTGCCAGCCATCAGGATGGATGTGAGCATGAAGATCGCAGCAACCGCGACCGTCAACCTGGAAAGAAAGGTGCCCGGCCCGGCGCTACCAAAAAGGGTCTGGGCACTTCCCCCTCCGAACACTGCGCCTATGTCCGAACCCCTCCCCTTCTGCAGGAGGACTACCATGATCAGGAAAAGGCAGACGAGGATGTGCAAGATGGCAATTGCTGTGTACATTCATCTACTCCCGGGGTTTCGCCTCGAATATGGATCCGTTAGCCCTCTTTCGGAGCTCGTTCTCCAGGTTCCCACGATTCTCCCACGGAATAATGGCATTGAAGCATCTTTCCTCCCCCTCTCCTGGGCCCCTGGATCTCGCCACACGGGCCAGACCAACATCTATTTTACAGCCTCCCCCTCTCATTTGCCACCTTCTCTGGCAGCCCTATCCCCTTCTTCCACTATCTTCGCAAACCCGAGTGCATCCAGGCTAGCACCGCCTACTAGAGCCCCGTCTATGTCCGGACACTCCATGAGCTCCCGAATGTTCTCGGGCTTCACGCTCCCCCCATAGAGGATTCTCGTCCTGGAGGCCCTCATTGGGGAGAACCTCCTCCGGAGCCAATCCCTCACCATGGCCTGCACCTCTTGGGCCTGTTCGGGGGTGGCTGTACGGCCTGTCCCTATGGCCCATACGGGCTCGTACGCTATCACGAATTCCCCTGCTGCGTTTTCTTCCAAGCCCCCAAGGGCACCCTCGAGCTGTCTCTCCACAACTTTCAAGGTGAGGCCACTTTCCCTCTCATCCAAGGTCTCACCTACACACACAATGGGCACAAGGCCCCACTGGAGACAGGCCTGGACCTTTTTCCCAACCCATTGGTCCGACTCCCCGAAAATGTGCCGCCTCTCCGAGTGTCCCAAAATCACCATCTTGCATCCCACCTCGGCCAGCATGCCAAAAGAGATCTCCCCTGTGAAAGCCCCCTTCTCTTCCCAAAAGGCATTCTGGCCCACTAGGATCCAATTGGTGTCAGCGATCTCATTGGCCACTGTCTCCAAAGCGGTGAAAGGTGGGGCGAGGCCCACCTGAGCCCTGATCTCTTTCCCCATGAGGCGGGACTTGATCCCCCTCACGAGTTCCCTCGCCTCGGGTCTTGTCATGTGCATCTTCCAGTTTCCGGCTATGAGTGGCACTCTCATCCCATCATCTCCTTCTCTTGGAGCACCTCAAAAGGGCCTCCACACCGGGGAGCTTCCTACCTTCGAGCAGTTCCACGAAGGCCCCCCCGCCAGTGGAGATATATGAGATGCCATCAGCGTATCCACTCTGGTGAGCAGCTGCATCCAGGTCCCCTCCCCCTAGGATGCTGAAGGCATTGCTTTGAGCCACGGCCTTGACCAGCTCCTTTGTCCCAGTGCTAAAGGGCTCTAGCTCATAGACCCCCATGGGCCCGTTCCACACAATGGTCTTGGCGTCAGAGATCACCTCTGAGAACAGGGCAATGGATGCTGGCCCTATGTCCAAGGCCATCCAGCCGGCCGGGATCTCCTGAACTGGCCTCACCATTCTCTCAGCCTTGTCCGACTTCTCAGGGGCAACGATGCAGTCAACTGGCAGATATAGTTTCAGCCTCTTCCTTTTCGCCATGGCCATGATTCTCGCCGCCTGGGAGAGGAGCTCCTCTTCCACAAGGGATGCTCCCGTCTCGATGCCCTTTGCCCTCAAGAACGTGTATGCAAGACCACCTCCTATGATCACTTTGTCCGCGATCTTCATGAGCCTGTGGACCGCTCCCAGTTTGTCTGCCACTTTCCCCCCTCCCAGGATTGCCACAAGGGGCCTTGCTGGGTTTTCGAGAGCCCTCTCCAGGGCCTCGAGCTCTCTCTTCATGAGCAACCCTGCGGCACACATGGGGGAGAACTTCACTATGGCCTCGACTGACGCATTGGCCCTGTGGGCCACGGCGAACCCGTCGTTCACGTAGATGTCAAGGAGTTTAGCCAACTCCCTAGCAAAGCTATCGTCATTGGCCTCTTCCTCGGGATGAAATCGAAGGTTCTCCAGCATCAGGACTTGGCCTTCCTCCATTTGAGAGACCATCCTTTCCACCTCTGGCCCAATGCAGTCCGGAGCTAGATGCACCTCCCTTTGGAGTAACTCCGACAACCTCTTGGCACACGGGGCCATGGTGAACCTCTTGTCCGGTTTCCCCTTTGGTCTTCCTAGGTGTGAGGCGACTATCACTTTGCCTCCCCTCTCTAGAGCTATCCTTATAGTAGGTAAAGAACTCCTTATGCGGGTGTCGTCGGTGATCTCGCCCCTTTCATCTATGGGGACATTGAAATCCACCCTTATGAATACCCGCTTTCCCTTTAAATCCATCTCCTCCAGGCTAGGCACTTTCATGGAGACCCTCCCCAGGTTCATTGTCTCACGAAACAAACCCGATCCTAGTCGGGATCTCAGGAAGAATCAAGGGTGAATTGGGCCCGAGTTGCAGGGGGCGCTTTCAGGTGATATATTTACGACATCGGGGAATAGTGGACAATGGGAGCTCTCAAACACTCAGGTGCTCAAGAATTCTCCGGAGCCCGACTACCAGGGCCAAGGTGAAAAAATTTTCAGGAAGAAACGGAGGTGTTCATGGCAATTCGCGTAGGGATAAATGGATTCGGGAGGATAGGGAGAACGGTTTTCAGGGCGGCATTGCTGGATCCAGAGTTCTCGGACATAGAGATAGTGGCCATAAACGATCTCACGGATAACGCTACCTTGGCCCACTTGCTCAAATATGACTCGGTCATGGGCACCCTTCGTCACGAGGTGAAGGCAACGGATAAAGGGCTTCTGGTGGATGGGAAGCTCGTGGTTGTCTACGAACAGAAGGACCCATCCGCCATACCTTGGAGGGACCATGGAATCCAGTACGTGATAGAGGCAACGGGGAAATTCACCGATGCCCATCAAGCCAGGGCTCATCTCGACGGAGGAGCCGAAAGAGTGGTCATAACAGCCCCAGCCAAGAACGAGGACGTGACAATAGTGATGGGAGTAAACGAGGACGATTACGACCCATCGAAGCACTACATAGTCTCCAACGCTTCCTGCACCACCAATTGTCTCGCCCCTGTTGCCAAGGTCCTCCTCAACAGATTCGGAATCGTCCGAGGCCTGATGACAACGGTGCACTCCTACACCAATGACCAGCAGCTCCTGGATTTCCCCCACAAGGACCTGAGGAGAGCCAGAGCAGCAGCCCTTTCCATGATACCCACCAAGACTGGAGCAGCTTCGGCCGTGGCCTTGGTGATCCCTGAGCTCAAGGGAAAGTTCGATGGCTTGGCTGTGAGGGTTCCCACACCCAACGTCTCTCTCGTGGATCTTGTCGCGGAGTTGGAGCAAGAGGCCACTGTCAAGGAGGTGAACGAGGCCCTGAGAGAGGCCTCCAACAGGTATTTGGCCTACACGGAAGAACCCCTCGTATCCATAGACTTCCAGGGAGATAGCCACTCGGCCATAGTCGACGGTCTGTCAACCAGGGCCATAGGGAAGATGGTCAAGGTGATGGCTTGGTACGATAACGAGTGGGGCTATTCCAATAGGGTCCTGGACTTGATAAAGCACATGCATTCCAAGAGGCCAGCTTGAGCCTTTGAAGGGAGGAGAGCGTGCCAGGATAAGAAGGCGGAAAGGCTTCCTCCCTCGCGCTGGAAGAAAACGAGGGGCGGCCAAGGCCCCTCCAGGGAGAAGGAAAGGATCCCATGATATCCAAAACTGCTGGGCCCAAATCCCTCCTGGAAGAATCGGAAGCCTTGAGGAGAAATCTGGCTGAGACAGCAGTATCAGAGATAAGGATAGACCCAAGATACCTCGTCCTCAGGGAGACCGTGAAGGACTACAGGGGCCTGGCCAAGGCTGTGGATTCCCTTCTTTTCGAGCTCAACCACCCTTTCAGAAACTGGCGAGTGATTATTCCCGAGCTGAGGAGCTTTGCCCTCAAGAATCTGGGCTCCTATGGCCGACACAGGAAAGGGCCTCAGGCTGTTGAGCTCATTCTCAGGGTGTTTCTGGAGGCAGCCTCTGAGGCGAGAAGGGCTGAGATCCAATCTCAGGCTCTGGAGTCCATGCTCTCCTATATGGAGAAAGTGGTCCAGACCTGTCTGGACGGCTCCTCGGGTGAGTATGGGAAGGTCCTCTCGAACACCTTCGAGAACCTGAAAGCGCTGCCTTCTCAACAGAAGGGCATCTTGGCCCGGAACTACCACCCTATGAAGAGGATAGCAGCGGAGCTCCTCTCGAGAAGGCCCATCGGGTTCGACTTCAGGGCCATGAACGATGTCCTAGTCGAGCTTCTACGGATAAATTACGAGGAATGGCTGAAAGAGGCGGATCCAATTCAGTGGTTCGTGGAAGAGTTCGGCCATCTTCCCCCCCATGGCTCCCTGAGAGAGAACTTGGAAGAGTTATCCCACAGGAATCTCATCCAACTGATCAGGAGACTCGACTCTCGGGATGGAAATCGGGAGGAGACGGAACTCACTAGGGAGCTTCTCTCATTGCCGGGGCATCTGGATCTAGTGCGCAAGTACAAGGAATTGCCAGAAGAGGCGGCCAGGATGATGGTCTCCTCGCCTCAGGCTGTGGCCGATCCCCTCAGGGATGGGAGGATACTGATGCTATTCAAGATAATGGAGACCTCGCGGCTCGCCGAGATTCACGAGGAGACCCTAAGGGAGATCCAGCGGACCCTTACGGGAATGATCCGCAGCGAGCCTGCCGAGAGGCTGGAGAGCCTTCTCGTCAAGACTTTCTGGCTCCTCAGGGAGAACGTGGTCAATTATCCCAGAACAGCCCTCCAGTGCATCCACGCCATAGGTCAAGAGGTATTCCAGAAAGGCCAGTCAAGGTTAGTGGAGGTTTTCCTGGAGGAGGTTGTCAGATTCGGCTTCCAGCCCCCTGATGTGAGAGGTGTCGACACTGAATGGCAGTGGCTTTGCAATCCCAATCACCTGTTGAATATTAGGATATGGCTTGATCTCATCTGCTTACAGCCCAAGTGGTGCACCACTCTTCTTTCAGCCCTGATAATCAATCTCAAGCTTGCAGGCACCTGTATCAGAGACACCGACCTTTTCCAGAAGGACATAAGCAAGCTGCTGAGAAGCGATATCGCCCCCCTTTATAATCTGGTCAAGCAGCTCACAAAGCTCATTCCCGCTTTCTTCAACGAGATAGGGGCCGAGGGTCTCCTCAGGGATGTGTCCACGGAGGTGGATGAGATCCACCGAAGAAGGGACCCCATCATCCATTTCCTTCGCAAGCAAAGCCACGTGGAAAGCAGTAACCTCATAGTGGAATTCATAGAGGAGATCTTCAACTTCTGGCACACCCTGGACAAGAACTGCCTGAGGAACTTCCTCCCAGAGGAGACCCTCGCACAGGTCGACCAGAACTCGACCTTGGTCCTGGAACCCCACAGGATCGTGAGGGCCCTTTTCCAAGAGCACTCCTTATCTGGGGCCAAAGGTCTTTTGTCCCTAAGGGAGGAAGAGGTCGAAACAACCATATCTTCTGTGGAGGGGGTTTCGGAGGAGGAGAGGAGGAGGGTTCTGCTTCTCTTCAGGATGTATAGGCTCGTCTACCAGAAGTATTACTTGGGTTACCAGGAGATTCGCTACCATCTGAGCCAGGCCAAGGCCCATGGCTTCAGCGGGCTGGACAGATTGGAAGAGGTCCTCGATAGGGATGAGCCAGAGGAGTGCCTGGAGGCCATTTTGGACTATCTCGAAAAGCTCAAGGAGATAATCCTCTCGCCCGAGACCTTTCAGGTCACAGAGGACATATACCACAAGAGGCACATAGCCGCGGATATCCCGTCCATGTACGGGAGGTATCACGAGAAGAAGTTCGATGCCCTGGGCCTTTCCTTCAGGTTGGAGAATCTGGCCAATGTGTATTTCGAGAGGCTCATAGAGTCGGTGAACCTCTCTTTCATAACTAGGGCGGTCTTCTTCAAGATCGTCAAGTGCATAAGGCTCTTCATGAGAGCCATGCAGATAGACGGGATCTCCTCCCAGAGGCTCGAGGCCTACATGGACCTCTTGGAGAAGTCCCTGGAGATGAGAAGGTTCACCTATACCCAGTATCTCGACATCTTGAGAGGGCTTTCCGAAGGGGTGAAGGACATACTCAATGTTTATTACACCGATGTCCACAAGGACACCTTGGAGGTGGTCATCCGCTCCCTCGGTCCCAAACACATCCTCCCCAAGTACCTCGGTCACGGCAATGATGGGGACGAAGACGCCCTGGTTCACAGGATATCCGAGCAGTTTTTCAGGGACTTGGTCTCGACCACCTTCGGCCTTCAGTACCTGGACAACTTCCTCACGAGGATCCACCAGACTCTCGCCCTTCAGAAGGAGACCCTCTCGGAAGCTGACCTAGACCTTCTCATGACCTACGATCCCGAGAGAGTCCTTTCCCACATCCACGCTCCCAGGCAACTCACACGGGACCCAATCCACTTGGGATCCAAGGGGTACAACCTGGTTCTCCTGGCAGAGGCCGGAGTGAGGGTCCCCCCTGGTTTCATAGTGACGAGCGAAGTGGCAAGGTGCCACAGGATCGTACTGAACTTTCCCCATGCTCACGAGGACTTCGTCTCCCGCATAAGGGACGGCATTCGCCGCCTGGAGGAACTGACAGGAAAGAGGTTCGGTGATCCCAGCTGTCCTCTCTTGGTCTCTGTGAGAAGCGGCTCGACCATATCCATGCCCGGGATGATGGACACCCTCCTCAATGTGGGGATAAATGAAGAGATAGCTCAGGGCATGGCCCACTCAACTGGCAACCCTTGGTTCGCCTGGGACAACTACAGGCGCTTCCTTCAGTCCTGGGGGATGTCCTTCGGGATGGAAAGGGAGGTGTTCAACGAGATAATGAGGGAGTGGAAAGCCCGCTTTGGGGTCGAGAAGAAGAGGCAGTTCACAGGCGAACAAATGCAGAAGATGGCCTTGGCTTACAGGCGAGCCTTGGAGGAGAGCGGCATAGCGGTGGAGGAGGACCCATGGAGGCAACTGGAGACAGCCATCCACAGGGTGATTTACTCCTGGAACTCACCCAAAGCCAAGGATTACAGGGAGATCATGGGAATATCGGACGATTGGGGCACGGCTGTCATAGTCCAGGCCATGGTCTTCGGAAACCTGGGACCAAAAGCCGGAAGTGGAGTCCTCTTCACAGCGAATCCCACAAGGAGGATGCGCAGGGTAGTCCTCTGGGGAGACTATACCCCTATGAACCAGGGAGAGGATATAGTGGCTGGCCTGGTGACCACGTTCCCCATATCCAATGAGCAGAGGGAGGAGTCTGGAAGGGGGAGCGAAGTCACCCTTGAGGACGAGTTCCCGGAGATCTACAGGGCCTTGTTGGATCTGGCCAAGATGCTGGTTTACGAGAAGGGGTGGAATCCCCAGGAGATAGAGTTCACCTTCGAGGGGCCCGAGGCTTCTCAGCTTTACATCCTTCAGACCAGGGACATGGTGACTGTGAGGAGGAGGGAGACAGTCCCTGTATTCGTATCCTCACCTGAACTCCACGAGCACTATCTGAGCAAGGGAACAGGGGTAAGTGGAGGAGCCCTTTCCGGAAGAGTGGTCTTCACGCTGGAAGACATAAGGAAGTGGCGGACCCTGGAGCCACAGACTCCCCTGATCCTGGTTCGCTCGGACACGGTCCCCGATGACATAAAGGAAATCTCCTTGACAGACGGCCTTCTCACTGCCAAAGGTGGTCAGACTTCCCATGCGGCCATAGTGGCGCTGAGATTGGGAAAGACTTGTGTTGTGGGGACAGGGGGTCTTACGGTCCTGAGCGAGAAGGGCCCATGCAGGATCCATGGGGTGACGGTGAAGGAGGGCGATTTTTTGAGCCTCGATGGCAGAAGCGGCTCGGTGTACCTGGGTCGCCATCCCATGGAGCAGAAGGCTGTGACCAGCACTTCGACAAATATCGAAATGGGGAGGTGATGGGAATGGATCTCACGGCCAAGGATCACCCTTTCCTTTCCATCAATCAGGAGAAGCTGCCCATGGCACTGGGGATAAACGGGCTGGGCCGAATAGGAAAACTCACTTTATGGCACCACGTTGCTAGAAGATCCTTCGAGGAGCTTGTGGTGAATGTGGGAAGAGATGTGGGAAAGGGCCTGGAAGATATAGCCGACTATATCCTCAAGGATAGCACTTACGGCCCCTTGGACAGATTCCTCTTCGGATTCAGAGGGGGAAGGGTCATTGAGGAGCTGGACGAAGCCAGGGGCACCATGAAGGTAAATGGAGTGCTGGTGAAGATATTGAGGCAAAGCAGGGATCCAAAGCAGATCCCCTGGAAGGAGAACAAGGTCTCCCTCGTTGTTGACTGCACTGGTGCATTCACTGATCCAACCTCCCCTCCAGATGCCCCTAAAGGTAGCCTGAGGGGTCATCTGGAGGCAGGAGCCCAAAAAGTGATCCTCTCTGCCCCCTTCAAGATCAAGGACAAATCCCTTTCCATGCCTGAGGATGCTGTCACAACTATCCAGGGAATTAACGAGGACGACTTCGACCCCAATCGCCACAGGCTGATATCCACAGCCTCTTGCACCACGACCTGTCTCGCCTTCATGATGCGACCCATGCTGGACCATTTCGGGGCGGATGCCATACTCACGGCCTCGATGGTCACGGTCCACGCTGCGACGGGAAGCCAGGAGGTCTTGGATCGGCTGCCAGATGCCAATGCCAAGGATCTAAGAAAGAACAGAAGCACCTTCAACAACATAATTCTCACCACAACTGGTGCCGCAGATGCGTTGGCCCTTGTCATGCCACAGATGAAGGGGATAGGATTCATGGCCGAATCCGTGAGGATCCCCACCAATACAGGATCCCTCGTCATCCTGGTTCTCAACATCCAGGATCAGGACCCATCCAATCCCATAAGGAGGAACCTCATAAACTCCATCTACAAGAAGGCAGCGGAAGGCTACCTGAGCAAGTATCTCGCTTACACGGACAAGCAAAATGTCTCGGCAGATGTTATAGGCACAGCAGCGGCGGCCATCATAGAGGGCAAGGAGACCCACACCAGGACGGCGAATCTGAGGGTGAACCTGAAGACTGTGTGCGCTGTTCCCCAGGAGTCCATGAAGGGATTGGAGGGTGGGTTTCTGGAGGTGCCCATAACTCAGGTGGTCGTCTATGGTTGGTACGACAACGAGCTGGGCTCATACACCCACATGCTGGGCGAAAGGACCATAGGAATCGCCCGAAGCATGCTGTGACCCCACAGGCCCAATGCTCCTGAGAAAGATCCTCCTGGGAGCCCCAATTCTGGTAGTGGGGCTCCTCATCCAATCAGTCCTTTGGGTCCCCACCTATGAGGAACAGACTAGGGGCAATCCCCGAAGACTGGTCCAGTTCGTGACCGGGTCCCTGGGCGATGCGAGCCTCCTCAATCCCATCCTGGCTGCAGATAGCGCAAGCAGCGAACTCGCGGGCTTGATCTTCGAGGGCCTTGTGGACAGGGATGAGGAGCTCCGCTTCAGGGGACGGTTGGCGGAAAGTTGGGAGATAGAGGAGGAGGCGAGCTTCCTGATTCACAGAGCTCCTGAGGGGTGTGAGGGGATGTCCATGGAGGATCTCTTCCAGTGGCTCGAGGAAAAGTTGAGCTCCTGGCCTCAGGTGAAGAAAGTGGAACTGAACCCAGCTGAGGAGAGACGGGAGACAGTGGAGGTCTCAGAGGCAGGGATGCGGAAGAAGATAGGGGTGAGGATCTCCGTTCCTCCCAAGGTGAAGGTCCTTCTCAGGGAGGTGGATCAGGATTTCTTCAAGAAGCTCGAAGGACTCCTTGGGGATGGGTATTTCAGCTCTTTCGCTCCCGAGATCTATTGTGAATTCTCCGAAAAATTGGATACAGCAACCCAAAGGAGGCTCGCTGAAGAGCTTATTTCCGCAACGGAACATCACCCGATAATCACCTTCCATCTGAGAAAAGGGGTCATGTTCCACGATGGCGCCCCCGTGACATCCAAAGATGTCCTCTTCACCTACAACGCCATAATGGATCCGGCCAATCTCTCACCCAGGATGCCAGATTTCGAGCCTGTCCTCAGGGTAGAGACACCCGATGATTTCACAGTGAGGGTGGTGTACAAGAGGCTGTATTCCCCTGCCCTCGGCACATGGAGCATGGGGATCCTGCCACAACACCTCCTAAATGAGGAGGCCTTGGCTAGGGAGGCGTCCCAAAGGGGATTGGACCCCAAGACCTTCTCCATAAGACAGAGCGGATTCAACAGAAGACCCGTGGGCTGCGGGCCATTCAAGTTTCACGAGTGGAAATCGGATCAATATGTGATCCTGAAGAGGTTCGACAACTACTGGGAGGGTCCTCCCAATTACGAGGAGTATGCCTTCAGGATAATTCCAGATCTCCTCACCCAAGAGATGGAGTTCTATGCCGGGACAATAGATTCCTACGCAGTGCAACCTCATCAGGTGGAGAGGCTAAAAGGAGACCCGAGATATCAGGCCTTCTCTGGGCTTTCCTTCGGCTACACTTACATAGGCTACAACATGAGGAGAGAGCCCTTCAAAGATTCGAGGGTGAGAAAGGCCCTGGGAATGGCCATAGATGTGGATAAGATTCTCAAGTATGTGCTCTACGGCCAAGGAGAGAGGATAACTGGCCCCTTCCCCAAACAGACGGACTACTATGACCACACCATAGAGCCCATCCCTTATGATCCCCAAGGGGCACTCAGACTCCTTGAAGAAGCGGGATGGAAGAGGGATTCCCTTGGCAGACTCGTCAAGAATGGCCAACAGATGCGCTTCACCTTGATAACCAACAGTGGGAACGATATTCGAAAGGCCATTCTCGCCATAGCTCAGGATTCTTGGAGGCAGTTGGGCATCGATGTGAGGACTGACACTGTCGAGTGGGCGGTTTTCATCAACGAGAGGATAAACAAGAGGGATTTCGATGCTGTGGTCCTAGGATGGTCCATGGGCATAGATCCGGATCTTTACCAGATCTGGCATTCGAGCCAAACAGGGCCCAATCAGCTGAACTTCGTTGGCTTCCAAGACCCTAGCGCCGATGAGCTCATAGTGAGGATCCGGCAGGAATACGACCATGAGAAACAGGTCGACCTTTGCAGGAAACTTCACCGGATAATAGCGAGGGAACAGCCCTATACATTCCTCTATGTGAGCAAGTGGACAGCAGTTCTGGACCGAAGAATTGTGATCATGGAGAGAGATGCCAATGGCAACCCCGTATATAAGAAGATAACGCCGACCAAAACAGGAAATTATGCCTTCCACTTCAATAGGTGGATCAAACTGCCCCATGCCCCAGTCTTTTCCGAGTGAGGAGGAATCGGAGGTGGCGGAGGAGAGGAAACGATGATCTCTTTTTTGGCGAGAAGTATTGTCCAGAAGTTGGTGACACTGTTTTTCGTCTCCATCGTGTCCTTCGCGGTTGTCCATATGGCCCCAGGAGAGCCCAGTCAGGTAGATCCCATGAATCCCAAGTTCACCCCTGAAGTGGTGGAAAGATTCAGGAAGGCATTTCACCTGGACGAACCCCTCCATGTCCAGTATCTCCTGTTTTACGGAGACCTTCTGAGGGGAAAGACCGTCTCATGGAAAGACAATCAGCCAGTTTTGGCCAAAATCTGGGAGAGGTTCCTCAATAGCTTGCCCCTTTTCCTCGTGGGATCCCTTCTCACTTGGACCATATCCTTCCCCCTGGGGGTGCAGGCGGCTGTGAAAAGGGGGAGCCTCCTGGACAAGGCCACCACCTTCACCGCCTACTTCTTCATCTCCATACCTGGCTTCTTCTTCGCCTATCTCTTGATAGTTGGGGTGGTGGAAATTCTGAGGGTGCCTGTCGTGGGAATGGAGACTTTCGGCCTTTCCCAGGCACCTCTGACCCACAGGCTAATGGACAGGATCTGGCACTTGGTGATCCCCTCCCTCCTGGGGGCCACTGTGGGTGTAGCGGAGTTGTCCCGTTACGTGAGGAGCCAAATGCTGGAAGTGGAATCCCAGGATTACATCAGGACTGCCCGGGCCAAGGGTCTTCCCCAGGACATGATCCATTACAAGCACGCCCTGAGAAATGCCTTGCTACCCTTTGTGACCATGTTCGGGCTCATGATCCCAGGACTCATCGGGGGCTCGGTCATAATCGAGTCCATATTCTCCTGGCCCGGAATGGGGAGGATGGCCTACGAGGCCATAATGGCGCGGGATTATCCGGTCATCCTCACCCTCAATTTCCTCTCGGCAGTGTTGGTGCTAGTGGGGACCTTGGTCTCGGATATCCTCTATATGCTGGTTGATCCCAGGATAAGGCTGTGAGGACCGGACAATTGGGTGGCAGGTCTAAAGACGAGGGCGCGATAATCAGGGGCGAGGAACAGGGCCTTTGGAGGGATGTCTGGCATCAGCTCAGGAGAAACAGGCTCGCCATGTCGGGCTTGGTCATTTTTCTCGGGTTCGTGATCCTCGCCTTGGTCGGTGTTTTTCTCACCACAGGAAAGAGCCCGCTTCTGGATCCTTCCCTCGTGAGGTTGCCCGAGAAGCTCCGTCCTCCTCTGGCCAAAGCGAGGGCAGATTTGCTTCATCCCCAAGAGCTCCCACCCCTGGGCATCTACCTCATGGGGACGGATGAGTTGGGAAGGGATGTCTTCTCCAGAATGATGCAGGGGGCTTGGGTATCCCTCACTGTGGGCTTCGTTGCAGTGGGCATAGCCGTGGGGATAGGGATAGTCCTAGGAGGCATAGCTGGTTATTACGGCGCAAGGCCGCTGAGGATTGGAACAATCTTGGGCCTTGCGGGACTCTTCTCAGGACCCTTTGCCCTCATGAGCAAAAAGCCAGATGTCTTCTTGCTCCTCGAGGGGACGGGGATTCTAATCCTCCTTTCCACAACGTATCTGGGACGAAAGAGGGGATTTGTGGCCAGGTTCTTTACACTGCCCTGCGTCTCCGTGGACACCCTCATCATGAGGGCTGTGGATGTGATGCTGTGTTTCCCCAGCTTCTTTCTCATTCTCACGGTCGTGGCAATTCTTCCTCCGAGCATTTACAACATAATGGCTGTCATAGGGCTCACGAGTTGGATGGGAACGGCTAGGTTCGTGCGGGCCGAGTTTCTTAGTCTAAGGGAGCAGGACTTTGTCCTCGCAGCTAAAGCTCTGGGACTTTCCGATGCCAGGATCATCTTCAGACACCTTGTTCCCAATGCCGTGGCCCCGGTCCTCGTATCGGCTACCCTCGGGATAGCGGGGGCCATTCTCACGGAGGCGGGCTTGAGCTTCCTGGGCTTTGGCGTTCCGCCACCCCATGCCACTTGGGGCAATATTCTCTCAGACGGAAAGCGTTTCCTTTTCGATGCCCCATGGCTCACACTGATCCCGGGAGTTGCGGTCTTGACTGTGGTCTTGGCCTTCAACCTCTTCGGGGAAGGGCTCAGGGAGGCCTTAAATCCCCGCCTGAGGAGATCCAGGTGAGATGACAGGGGTTCTTTTGCAAAAAGAGAGTAAGGGACCCCTCCTCCAGATGAGAGAGCTCAAGGTGGCCTTCGAGGACGAGGGTGGCTCCCGAGTGGTGGCCCTCGCGGGTGTGGATATGATCCTGGACAAAGGGGAGGTTGTCTGCCTTGTGGGCGAGTCGGGATGTGGGAAGACTCTCACTGCTTTGAGCATCATGGGCCTGCTGCCATCACCCCCTGCTGTAGTGGAATCGGGAAGCATCCTATTTTCAGGCAAGGACCTCCTCCATCTTGGGGAAGAGGAGATGAGGCATATAAGAGGCAAGGAGATCTCCATGGTCTTCCAGGAGCCCATGACATCCCTCAATCCAGTTTTCAAAGTAGGGGAGCAGATCGCCGAGGTCATGATGGTGCACGAGGGATCCAATCCCAAGGAGGCCAAGGAAAAATCCGCCGAGCTCCTGGAGGCAGTGGGAATAGGAGACCCTCGGAGGATGATGGAGGCCTATCCCCATCAGCTCAGTGGGGGGCAGAGGCAAAGGGTTATGATAGCCATGGCCCTGGCCTGTGGACCCAATCTCCTCATAGCGGATGAACCGACAACAGCCCTTGATGTCACGGTGCAGGCCCAAATCCTCCACCTCTTCGCTCGCCTCATGGCCGAGAGGAATATGAGCCTCCTTTATATCACGCACGATCTCTCGGTTGTGGCCCAGATAGCCAAAAGGGCCATGGTCATGTACGCGGGATTGGTTGTCGAAGAAGGGCCAGTGAAGGAGATCTTCAGGAATCCAGCGCACCCCTACACAGCCGGCCTCATGAACTCCATCCCAGCCCTGGCCCGCAAGGGACAGCCCCTTAGGGGCATACCTGGAAGTGTCCCAGATCCCTCTTCCAGGCCCGAAGGATGCCCCTTCCACCCCAGGTGCTCCCTGAGGAAAGAAGTCTGCTCCAGAGAAATTCCACCGATGTGTTATTTAGGAGACAATCACTGGGCAAGATGCCCTGTGGTGCAGGGGTCGTGGTGAGATGAAGGTCTTATAGGATGGACTCTCAGGTAAGAAGATACCTTGGCTCCATGGTGGAGAATCCACTCATGGAGGTGATGGGGGTTCGGAAATGGTTCCCCTTGACGAGGGGCTTCCTCCAGAAGGTGGTGGGCTGGGTCCATGCTGTGGACGGAGTGGACCTCCAGATCCCGAGAGGAGCTACTTTGGGCCTTGTGGGGGAGTCTGGATGCGGCAAGTCCACATTGGGGAAGCTCCTTGTGGGGCTCATTCAACCGGATGGGGGGCAAATCCTCTTTGAAGGACAAGACCTGAGTTCCCTGGATGGTCACAAGGCCAAAGAGTTCAGAAAAAAGGTCCAGATAATCTTTCAGGACCCGTACAGTTCCCTCAATCCGAGAATGAGGGTGGGGCAAATCCTGCAAGAGGGATTGATGCAGAGGGGAGTGGAGGACAGGAAGGAAAGGAGACTCCTCGTGGAGGAGCTTTTGGAAAAAGTTGGGCTTCCCCGTGGAGCTGCTCGTCGCTATCCCCACGAGTTCTCGGGTGGGCAGCGACAGAGGATCGGCATTGCCAGGGCACTCACGGTTGAACCAAGGCTCATAGTGTGCGATGAGCCAGTCTCCGCCCTCGATGTGTCCGTCCAGGCCCAAATAATCAATCTCCTTTTGGAACTCCAGGAGGAGATGGGCCTCAGCTACCTCTTCATAAGCCACGACATCCACTTGGTGAGATACGTGAGCCATCATGTTGCCATAATGTATGGTGGGCAAATTATGGAGTACGCGCCAGCCCACGGGCTAGAGAAAATGGTCTTCCACCCCTATTCCCAGGGGTTGCTCCAGGCGGTTCCCGTTCCGGATCCGGATGTCCCCTTGAGGCCACCGCTACTGAGGGGAGAGGTGGGCAGTTCCGTGAACCCACCTCCAGGTTGCAGGTTCCAGGCGAGATGCTGGTTAGTGGAAGAGAGATGCCGAAAAGAGGAGATAGGATACTATCCCGTGGAAGGACATCTGGTTAGGTGTTGGAAGTTGGGCAAGGGCTGAGGTTATGGGGAAAATCCGCCTCAATAGTTCCGGGTGCAAAATCCGAGGGAAACGCGAAGTTCCCTAGGAAGAGAGACCCTATTGGGGTCTTTGGCAAGGCTTGCCTTCTCAAATCGAATTGCTCGAGGGGCTCCTTTCCGCAAATTGTCCAGAACCATTGACAATTGGTTTTGTATAGGGGGCTTGCTCGCGGCCCTTCTTAATGGGCGCACAGAGTGCATCCCTCCG
>Ga0197142_1000225_pt1 | contig 51270 bp, 45 predicted proteins | sample GBS60_MetaG_FD_148614 | JGI IMG/M metagenome (GOLD analysis project Ga0197142, IMG submission 148614) | Sediment microbial communities from Great Boiling Springs, Gerlach, Nevada, United States - GBS 60_MetaG | ecosystem: Environmental > Aquatic > Thermal springs > Hot (42-90C) > Sediment... | reverse complement strand
CCCGCCCAAGCACCGTGATCACCGTTGCCGGCCTTTGAACCACATAATGCAATGTGCCACCACACTCACAGGCAAGGGTTCGCTTGTGCGCTTGACCCTTTGCCTCCAGCAGCATTTGCAAACTCTGTTGACCGACTTCCTGAAAGAGTTCTCGCATCGCCTGTTCGATTTCGCCAATATGCTGACCTTTTTCTGGTGTTGCTGTCACAATCTCAACCGCTTTTTGGGCCAGGATTTGGATGTCATTTGGGTTATACTTTGACATGGCAGAACCTCGGAATGGATTGGGTTTTCCTATGTTTTTACCGCAGGTTCTGCCTCTTTTGAACCCCAATTTCTCTACAACTTTTGCGTGGACACGCAAAATGGTGAGCGGATTTGCCTTGAAGTACAGGATAGTGGAATCGGAATCAGTGAGGAAGATTTGCCCCATATTTTTGAACGGTTTTATCGCGGCTGCTCGGTACCTCGATCCAAAGTGCATGGCACCGGTTTAGGATTGGCTATTGTCAAAGAAATCGTAGAACTTCATAATGGACATATTGAGGTAGAAAGCAAGATTGGAGTTGGGAGTGTCTTTCGCCTTTATCTCCCTGCGTGGAGCAATTGAGGAGGTTTACGAACTATGGTGCATCGAATTTACACAGTTTCCGATGCCTCCGGAGCGACTGCTGAAAGAGTTGTCAAGTCAGCATTGATTCAGTTCGATGCTGAGAATGTGGAAGTGATTCGGATTGGTGAAATACGCACCAAAGAACAGGTTTGCCAGATTATTGCAGAGGCTGCCAAGCACAGAGGGATTATCGTCCACACGCTCGTCTCCGAAGAGCTCAGACATCTGATGGTAACCGAAGGGCGGCTGATGGATGTAACTACTATTGACATTATGGGGCCTTTATTGGTGCGCTTGTCGGAAATGTTTTCCCTAAAGCCAAAAGGGATTCCGGGTGGAATGACTCCCTTCGACAGAGGTTATCTGGAACGCATCGAGGCGATTGATTACACCGTGCGGCATGACGATGGCAAGAATCCGCATGAATTGCATGAAGCTGATATTGTGCTGGTGGGAGTCTCGCGGACATCCAAAACACCTTTGAGTTTTTATCTTGCCTACCGCGGATGGAAGGTGGCCAATGTGCCGGTCATTTTAGACGTCGAGCCGCCAGAGGAGCTCTTTAGATTGCCCAAACATCGGGTTGTCGGATTGGTGATCAGCCCGCAACGATTAGCAGAGTTACGCAAAGTGCGCGTCGAACGGTTGGGTACCGTCGCCCAAAGATATGCCGATCTCGAATACATTCACCAGGAACTGACTTATGCCTATCAGATTTTTGAACGCCGTAAGGATTGGCCTCTGGTGGATGTGTCCCATAAGCCGATAGAAGAGGCGGCATCCGAGATCTTATCCCTGCTGGGAAAAACCCTGCAACCTGCTGAATTCTTAAAATGAGCTGTTTGCTCCTACCATTTTTCCCAATGGACGATTTCCTCCATGGGTTTTCGACCACCCTTGCGCGGCGGCGCAGATAGAACGCTTTCATCTAGAGGATACCCGAAAGAAATTGCGATTCTGAGATGATATTCAGCAGGAAACTCGAGCAGTTTTCTGGCTTCCTCGGGTTGATAGATGGTTGCCAGGCAAGAGCCAATTCCCATTTCCCAGGCTGCCAGTTGCATATAGGCGGCGGCTTGACCGGCATCAAACATAATTGAGAAACGTTCTGCCGGGTCGCGGGTCAAGATGGCTACGCCAAGCGCTGCCCCGGCCAGATGACCGGCCCAGTGTCCGAGTTTGGAAAGCGCAATCAGACGTTCCCGATCCCGAATTGCGATAAAATGCCACGGTTGGGTGTTTTTAGAGGATTGGGCTCTCCTTCCGGCGTTTAGAATAGCCTGAATCTCTTCGTCTTTAAGAGGCTTAGCGGCAAATTGACGCACCGCTCGCTTGGTCCGAATAGCTTCGGCAACGGAAATATTTTGCATTACACTCTCCTTTTGTAGAACCTCTTTTGACCGACGGACAATAGATATTGTATCTTAGAAACACAGCGACGAAGCTCTGCTCTTCTTCCGAGTTCGCTTCGTCGCACATAGATTTTGGTCGGGATAAGGGAGGTGGAGGTTGTTCTGTACTACTCCGCCGGGCTAACCAATGAAAATCAGGTATCGTAGGTGCGGATGAATTCCTCCGCTTTTTCGACCAATTCGCGATTCCCTATAAATAGGGGAACCCGTTGGTGAAGATCGTTTGGAACAATTTCAAGAATATCTTGATACCCGTCTGAGGCATAGCCACCAGCCTGAGCCATCACAAAGGCAAGCGGAGCAGCCTCATACAGAAGACGTAATTTTCCACTCGGCCGTTTGGGGTCTTTTTTATCTGCCGGGTAGTAAAAGATACCACCGGCAAGCAGGGTGCGATGGAAATCGCCAACCAGCGAACCAATATAACGGCTGGAAAGGGGCTTGATCTGTCCATCTTTGCCCTGAAGATATTCGGTGAACTTGCGCACCCCCTCGGTCCAGTAAATGTCATAACCCTGGTTGACACTATAATATTTGGGCTTGGAAGGAATTTGGATATTTGGGTGAGAAAGCAAAAACTCTCCAAGCATAGGGTCTAATGTAAAGCCATGTGTGCCGTTTCCTGAGGTGTACACCAGCATTGTGCTAGTTCCGAAGAGGATATAACCCCCGGCAACCATATTCTTTCCGGGTTGCAGGCAGTCTGCAAGGGTACCCGGACCTTCTTCTGAAATCCGGCGATAAATCGAGAATATCGTGCCGACTGGAGCGTTGACATCAATGTTAGAAGAGCCATCGAGGGGATCGAACAACAAGACGTATTTGCCGGTCGGATATTGCTCTGGAATGGGGATGATATCCGGATGTTCTTCGGAAGCCATCACTGCCAAACGGCCGGTATGTTGATTAAGGCGGATGATCGTCTCATCAGCCAGCTCGTCTAACCGCATGATGACTTCGCCTTGCACATTGATGGAGCTTGTTGCGCCAAGAATATCAATTAAGCCGCCTCGCGAAATACGACTGGCGATATATTTGCCCACCAGAGCAATATCATAGAGTAAAGAAGTTAGAACGCCAGTGGCTTCTGGGTGGGTTTTTTGTTCTTCCAGGATGTGTCTTTCAATCGTGACAATCGAATCGGATGAATAAGTGACGGGCGCGCTCATACTGTCTCCTTTTTCTCTTGGGGGATAGAGGGCTTTCTCAATTGTAGTATAGCGAGATTTTTTGGTTTATGCTATAGTCATTTGTCAATAATTTGCGGGACACAATACCATTTTTCATCTTGTCCGGCAAGTTTTTCAACAACTATCTGTTTTTGATTGATCAACCGTTCAAGGGTCTTGATAATCCAGGATCTCTCCCATAAGAAGACTTTATGAATGTGTTGAAAGGTTGCAGCACCAACCGAGGTCAGGTACGTTAGCAGAATTGTTGCGTGGGCTTTTTCTTCGCTGATCCAGCGAGCTTTTTCGATGATTGAGGGGAATTGTCTTGCGGTGAGGTCATAAATAAACGCATATCTCCATGCGCCGACTTCTGCTACGCCAACCGGGAGAATTTTGAAATCCGCTTGCAGGTCGGTAAGCGCCTTATTGAAGCGGGCGTCATTTCTTGGTGAAGACAGATTGGCTTCTTTGCGGAGACGGAGCGTATCGAGCGCGCCATGGTGGAGCAAAGCTTCGTAAACTGCTTTGGCTTCTTGGGTTATTTTTCCCTGGTGATACTGAATCAGGTGATCGTTTTCGATGTCACCATAGTTTTCCGTCAGAGCATAAAAATACGGAGCAAGCTCTAACGAAATGAGGGTGGCTTTTTTTCGCAAGATTTTGGCGTAATACCATACCTTTTCGCTGAGCATGGCGTCTTTCCATCGCCAGGTAATATGAGCAGGGTCATCGTGGGTATTGGGCACCGGTCGATCTCCGGCTACCGCTACCCACAGGCTAGGGAGCAGGAGCTCTTTGATTGGCCAGAAGAAGATAAAGCCGCGCTCATTGACAAATTCAATTGCTTCTTCCAGGCTATAGATGGGGCAATTATATCGGAATGTCTTGCGGCGGTAGTGGTTGATCTGGTCGTGGGTGATCATGTTGCCTGTCTTGGAATGAAACTTGTATCTCAGGATTGGTCAGATAGAATGTCCAGTTCGATTTATTGTTGATTAACTCCAATCGCTTTGGATTGATGGACATGGAGGTTTCAGGATGACAAATCCCTTTTATGTATTGAACCACGAAGACGCAAATTTTGCAATTCAGTATCATGCTGCGGATTCTGCCAGACAAGAATACTTAAGGAGTCAGTGGAAGCGGTTCAAATGTTATGATCCGGCTTTGGCTCAAACCTATGAGGTGTTATGTCGTCCCACCAATCCAAATCTGGAAGTAACAGTAGACAGGTATATGCCGATTGGTGCACCAGCAGGACCTTATCGGGTAGAAGTGTTTGTACCTGCAAAACATTCTACTTCCAAACGGGTTATTTTCACCGTGACCCATCAGATTCGCTATAGCGATACAGGGGCACAGGAAGAATACAGTTATGCGATGGTGGACATGTCGGAGTTATCTGATGTCTGGCATCCATTGGGTGAGTTTCATCTTGATCCTTCGTTGGGGAGAGAAATTGGGAAAGTGCGTCAATACGATCTTAGCATCGAAGACCCGCCAGCAGAGGCTTCTTATGGACCGGTTCGCTGGGTGCCGTTATTTCCTCTGCCGGGCAAAAAAGTTCGTTTTGATGCACCCGTAGGCAGCCAGGATGAACGAAATGCGCCTTTCCCGACCGGAAGGGTGATGTTTGGGAAGTATCCCATTTGGGTGGGGCGCTGGTACGATGCCAATCCTTTTTTATCCTGGTACATCTATGGGTACCATACCGGAGCAGATTTGAACTTACCCGGCAATTCAGAAGCGGATCGAGGGAAAGAAATTTATAGCATTGGCGATGGCGTTGTGACCTTTGCCGGACGGGCAGGGAGTTGGGGTAATCTGATTGTGATTTCACATCCCGAAGCGAGGGTAACCCTTCCGGATGGCAGCCGCCGAAAGCAGGCCATCTATTCCCGTTATGGGCATGTTGACAATCGTGTCCTGGTGCGAGCTGGACAACGGGTGAAAAGAGGTCAACCCATTGGTTACATTGGTTTGGCAGCCAATGCTGTTAGTGGGTCTCACTTGCATTTTGACATTTGCTACACGGATTTGTTAGCAAAACGACCGGCTCATTGGCCAAATTTGGATGTCATTCGCGCCCTGCGATGGTCCGCTTCGCAAAACGAATCTCGATCTTATCTAAGTGCTCAATTGAATATCAAAAAGGAAGTCATCAGCAATTATCTTGATCCTTTTCTGTTCTTAAGGGAGAACCACTGATAAAATGCGGAATCATCCCGTGCCGAACTGACGGTCACCTGCATCTCCGAGTCCTGGGAGAATAAATCCATGTTCATTCAGTCGTTCGTCTACGGCCGCGAGGTAGATTGGAACATCCGGATGCCTATCCTGAAGAAACTTGATGCCTTCAGGCGCTCCAAGGATACCCATAAATTTGATATTTCGAACCCCCCAATTTTTCAGGATATTCACGGTGGCAACGGCTGAACCACCGGTTGCCAGCATGGGATCCAAAACAATGCAGACAGAGACCGTTGGTTCAACGGGTAACTTGTTGTAATACTCAACTGGTTTGAGCGTCTTTTCATCGCGGTAGAGACCGATATGCCAGACTTCGGCCGAAGGTAAGAGTTCCCAAACGCCATCCACCATCCCCAGACCGGCGCGCAAGATGGGTACCAAGCCAACGTTTTCTTTCAACTCTGCCCCGTTGGTGCGCGCTAAGGGCGTTTGAACCGGCCGGGGACGGAGTTGCAGATCTTGAGTGGCTTCATAAGTCAATAGCGTGGCAATCTCTTTAATCAATTCCCGAAAGGTACGGTGGTCAGTGGTATGATCGCGCAGCAGAGTCAGTTTGTGCGCTACCAGGGGATGGGTGGAAACATGAACAGTCATTTTGGGCTCCAGATAAAAAGATCACAAGCGCCTGCCTGCTGGATTTATTATAATGGATTACGGGTTATAATCGCTGGTATGAATGGAAACCCTGACCGGATGATAGATCCAACGTCTAACTCTGAAGATCGTTTCGATTTAACCATGCGTCCCCAGCGTTTGGTGGATGTAATTGGACAGGATCGCGTGAAGGAGAACTTAAGAATCCTGATTGATGCTGCGCGAAAGCGGGGGGATCCGCTTGAACACGTCTTATTCTATGGCCCGCCAGGATTGGGAAAAACGACCCTGGCGCATGTGATTGCAAATGAGATGAAGGTGAATATCAAGGTAACTTCTGGCCCTGCCATTGAGCGAGCCGGTGATCTGGCAGCCATTTTGACCAATCTTCAAGCTGGAGATGTCTTTTTTATTGATGAAATCCATCGCTTGAGTCGAGCAGTAGAAGAAATTTTGTATCCGGCCATGGAAGATTTCGCGCTCGACTTTGTGGTTGGAAAAGGTCCCTCGGCGCGATCAATTCGTTTGAAACTGCCTCGGTTTACGGTCATCGGTGCAACGACCCGTCTGGCGTTAGTAACCGCTCCGCTCAGGGCGAGGTTTGGGGCTGTTTTTCGACTGGATTATTATGATGTTGAAGCAATGAGTGCCATTGTAGCTCGCGCTTCGCGAATAATGAATGTGGAAATCGACGAGGATGGGATGCGTGAGATCGCCCAGCGTGGCCGGGGGACGCCGCGCGTAGCTCTCCGCCTGTTGCGTCGGGTGAGAGATTATGCGACGGTTCGAGCTAATGGCGTGATCACCCGCAAAATCGCCTGCGAAGCCCTGGACCTCCTTGAAGTTGACTCGTTGGGATTGGATGACATCGATCGGCGGGTTCTGCGCACAATCATTGAAAAATACAATGGTGGCCCGGTCGGGCTCAGCACGATTGCGGCCTCCTTGAGTGAAGAATCGGATACAATTATGGATGTTGTTGAGCCGTATTTGCTTCAACTGGGGATGATCGAGCGCACGCCGCAAGGGCGAGTAGTTACCAGGACGGCATACGAACACCTGGGGTGTGATTTTCCCAATGAAACCCCTTCGCAACCGAGTTTGTTTTAATCCTGTGTGGAGGTGAATTCGGAATATGGCAACACAAATGGCAAAGTGGTTGATTGGTTTCGGCGTTTTTCTGATCATTGTAGGGGGGATCATTTTGCTTGTCAATCGATTAGGCTTAGGAGGGTTGAGACTTCCTTTGGGAAGATTGCCGGGTGATATTCGCATTCAGGGCGAAAATTTCACTTGTTTTATCCCGATTGCCAGTTCAATCTTATTGTCGATTTTGCTGACATTAATCCTCAATCTCGTTGTAAGGTTTCTGAATCGATAAGTGAACTTGAAACTCGATGATTTTGATTATTCCCTTCCTCAGGAATTAATCGCTCAAACACCCGCTGACCCGAGAGATTCGGCGAGATTAATGGTGGCTTTTCGCGAATCGCGACGGGTAGAGCATACGGTTTTTCGCGAGATCGGTAGATATTTGGAAGCGGGGGATTTGTTAGTGGTGAACGAAACACGCGTCATTCCTGCCCGTCTCTTTGCCAGAAAGGCAATTAGCGGCGGGAAAGTGGAAATTTTACTCCTAAAAAAAATTGATGACTTAAGGTGGCAAGCTCTTGTCGGTGGAAAACGCGTTCGGGAGGGCACTGAATTGAGATTTGGAGATGAGCTCCGCGCCTGGGTGACGGAGGCTATGGAAGGATCAGAGCGTGTGATCCAATTCGAGCAACCGATTGAGCCACACCTGAGCAAATTGGGGCATACACCCTTGCCTCCATACATCCATCAATGGAATGACAACGTTGCCGAACGGTATCAGACTGTATATGCTAAAGTAAATGGTTCGGTTGCTGCCCCAACCGCAGGTTTGCATTTCACTCCTCAATTGATAGACGAATTGCAGAACCAGGGAGTTCGGTTTGCACGCCTTATCCTCCATATCGGGTTAGATACCTTTGCGCCGGTTACCGAACAAGATCCGACTCAACATCGAATGCATACGGAATGGTGTCAGGTCGGCGAGGAAACGATCCAATTGATCAAAGAGACCCGTCAAAGCGGAAAACGGGTAATTGCGGTTGGGACGACCAGTGTACGAGCTTTGGAAACCGCGGCAACGCATAGTCCACCAGGGGACATCCTACCGTACACGGGTTTGACCGACCTGTACATTTTGCCAGGCTATACCTTCAAGATTGTTCAGGGACTGATCACCAATTTTCACCTGCCACGCTCGACCTTATTGATGCTGGTATCCGCTTTTGCAGATAGAGAATGGGTGTTGAGCCTGTATCAACTGGCAATTCAAACCCGTTATCGGTTTTACTCATTTGGCGACGCGATGTTGCTCTTATGAATTTGCCGAAATGGGACAGCTTAAAAGAAGAAATCTTGAGCTGCCGCCGGTGTGAACGGTTAGTCGCCTGGCGTGAACAGGTTGCTATTAGCAAGCGCAGGGCTTTTCGAGACCAGGTTTACTGGGGAAAACCCGTTCCCGGTTTTGGTGATTATGAGGCGCGAATCTTGATTGTGGGTTTGGCGCCCGGAGCTCATGGGGCAAACCGGACCGGTCGAATGTTCACCGGCGATTCCTCAGGCGATTTTCTTTATCAGGCGTTGTATAAAGCCGGGTTTGCCAATCAGCCGGTTGCCAGATCTCGCGAGGATGGATTGGAACTAAAGGACGTTTATATTGGGGCTATCTGTCGTTGTGTCCCGCCGGCAAATAAACCTACACCTGATGAAATCCGCAATTGTGTACCGTATTTACATCGAGAGATTGCATTGCTATCCCGTTTACAAGTTGTGGTGGCGTTAGGGAGAATTGCCTTTGAACAAATGGTGTCTTATTATGGGTTTTCGCCAAAGCCTGCTTTCCGACATGGGAAGTGCTATCAAGTCCCCCATTCTTCTATCATTCTCATAGCTTCTTACCACCCAAGCCGACAAAACACGCAAACCGGGCGTTTAACCGAGCACATGTTCGACCAGATCTGGATGCAGGCAAAATCTCTTTTACAAGGAGCATGAATTGCGAGCGGTAGATATCATCATTAAAAAGCGTGATAAGCAAGAGCTCACTGCGGATGAAATCGAGTGGTTTATTCAAGGTTATGCTCAAGGGGATATTCCTGATTATCAAGCAGCAGCCTGGGCAATGGCGGTTTTACTTAATGGGATGACCGATGAAGAAACCACTGCCTTGACTTTGGCGATGGCTCATTCAGGTGAGATGTTAGACCTACGTTCGGTAGTACCGATCGCAGTTGACAAACATTCAACCGGTGGCGTTGGGGACAAGACGACCATTGTTGTTGCTCCCCTCGTTGCGGCCTGCGGTTTACCGGTAGGAAAGATGTCCGGTAGGGGGTTGGGTTTTAGCGGTGGAACGCTGGATAAACTGGAGTCAATTCGCGGTTTTCGAGCGGATTTGACGACAGAGCAATTTCTAAGTCAATTAGCCAGAGTTGGGGTAGTTGTTTGCGGTCAAACGGCTGATTTAGCTCCCGCCGATGGCAAGTTATATGCGTTACGGGATGTGACCGGTACAGTGCAATCCATTCCATTAATTGCTTCCTCAATTATGAGTAAGAAAATTGCTGCTGGCGCTCAAGCTATTGTATTAGATGTTAAGGTCGGTCTTGGTGCCTTCATGAAAACCCTGACTGAAGCCGAGCAATTAGCTCGCTTGATGGTTGCAATTGCGCGTCAGACCGGTCGCAAAGCTGTTGCGTACCTCTCTGATATGAATCAACCTCTGGGGATCGCGGTGGGAAATGCTCTTGAACTGCGCGAAGCAATAGATACGTTGCAAAATCGTGGACCGAAAGATTTTGAAGATCATTGTATAGAGATTGCCAGCCGGATGTTGGTGCTTGGAGAGCAAAGTTCTTCAATAGAAGCTGCCCGACTTGTGGTAGAGCAGACCCTGAGGAGTGGAAAGGCTTGGCAGAAGTTTTTAGATTGGATTGAGGCTCAAGGTGGTGATTTAAGCGTTGTGATGGATCCACAAAAGTTGCCCACCAGCAAGCTGACCAGAGAGATTGGCGCACCTGCATCGGGTTACATCCATCAGATTCATGCCGAAAAAGTTGGTCTGGCTGCAGTGCATCTCGGAGCAGGGCGGGCAAAGAAAGGAGACCCGATTGATTATGGAGTAGGGATTGAAGTCCATCATAAAGTGGGCGATACCGTACAGAAAAATGATTTGCTCTTTACCATTCATGCCAATGGAGAAGAGCAACTCTATCAAGCGCAGCAAATGCTTACCGAGGCTGTGATCATCGAAGAGAGCCCTGCAAATGCTTTACCCCACTTCTATGGGGTTATTGACTGAAAGAGATACCTGTTCTGATTTTATTCAGGGGCGGTCATTGGGATCAGCCAAAAGGATTTGCCGTCGCTTTCTGGAGTCCAACCGATAAGCCCATAATCCGTCTCAACCATCCACATCAGCCAGCCCCATGAGCAAACTGGACCGGCGATGACTTTGAGGTGTTCGCCTGGAAGAGCATAACCGATAATATTGTGAGGGCTGCTGATGTCAGGGTCGCTGCGAATGGCATTTTTGCCACCGTCCATACTGACATAAACATGAAAGCTACGGCGAACAATCGAGGGCCCACACCCTTCAATCGGATAATAGATATGAAATCCCTGTTGTTTTAAGGATTGCACCTGACCTGGATTGGGAGTCGGCGGTAGAGGAAGTGAAGTAGGCGTCCAGGTGGGATAAACGACCGGCAACGGTGTTTCGGTCGCGGTTGGGGACGGTTCGAGAACCACGACTTGCGTAATCACCTGGGTAACCACCACGGTTTGAGGAACTTCACGGGTGACTTCAATTACTTGTACTTGTGGCGTAGCTGCAGCGCAGGAAGCTAGCAAGAAAGCTGCAACCGATAAAATAAAGGGCGTAGAAATTGCTTGAATTTTCTTCATCTAGTTCTCCTAAATTAACTTCGAGCTAATCATACTAGTTTCGATAGCTTTGTGCAACGCTTTGATGAGAATTTTTTCATTTTGTAGAGCTGCGATAAGCTTCGAGGAGCTTGTCTGGGTGATGTTCGTAGCAATGCTGAGGTATCTTTTGCTGAACGATATCCATTAATGTTTGATTTAAAAAGCGGTTTACCGGAGTGGCAACGCCGGTTTTTTCGCCAAAACGGACAACTGCGCCGTTGAGATATTCCACTTCACTTTGTTTCTTCCCGGCTCGCAAATCTAAAAATAGGGATGGCATTTTATTTCCCCGTCCTTTACCGATAAAATAAACAAAAAGTGGTCGGCTGATCCAAAAGGGCAACTTGCGGATTGCCCAGGTCAAGATGCGCACCGGCGTTGCCGGTAAATCGACGACTTGAAGTTTTAGGGCATCCATCACTTTAAGGGTCTCGCGTATCTGGAGTATTTCCAGTTGGAAACTGGCCGGATGCGACAATACTGCTGCCGGTGGCATGTTTAAGATAGCGCAGGTTGCATTGGCTAATTGATTGGTAATCAGTTTCGACCATTTCATCTCATCAGCCCGGGGGTAGCCTTTCACATTGAAACCGCTTTGGGCGAGCACATGGATCAATTTTTGAGCTAATTGGCTTTCATTGGCAATCCCAACGCCGCGTTCTTTCTCAATAACAATTTCCCCAACTCGCTTCCATCCGATGGCGCTGGTAACTGTGCCGGCGATCACGCGATCTTGCCCAAAAGCTGAGCGAAATTGCATCTCGTTTTCAACGCCGTTTTGTAAGCTGAGAATGGGTGGGAGTTGCTCCTTATAGGGTAAGAGCGTTTCGATTAGGCTGGTGGTGTCATAGGCTTTGACGGCAACCAGAAGGAGATCATGCGTGCTTTCATCTGCAATAGCTTGTTGGAGAGAAGCTGTAACTCTTAGGGAGGCAATCCGTTGGCTTTCACGGCCCTGATGGATGGTCAAGCCAGATTTTTGGAGGCTCTCGGCAATCTCAGGTTTTTCCACGAATACCACTCGTTGTCCTGAGAGTAACAAGCGACCGCCGATATAAGAGCCAATTGCGCCGGCGCCGATGGAGAGCAAAGATAATTCGCTCATAATCGTTATCTTTCCTCCGAGGCGAACTTTTTTGTGGGATGGCTTAGCTCGACCAGAAGCCAGTTATGGGTTTGGGGATAAAAATGCAGGATGGCATAACCGGTATTTGTAAACAAAAACTGCGCTCCATAAAAATTCGGCTGAGGGAAAATGCCTAGCGTGACATATAAAACCATATTCAGGATTCCGCCATGCGAGACGACTAAATAGCGCCCGGGTTCGCGTTTTATGAGGGCATCGACAGCCTTGCCGGCGCGCAGAAAAAGCTCCCACTGGCTTTCACCCGTTATGCCGATTTTGTCGTAAACGCTCATGAAATCCGGGCGTGGATAGCGTTTTTGAGCTTCTTCGGTGTGCAAACCGGAGAGCAATCCGGCATCTCTTTCCATCCAGATCGGGTCGAATTCAATCGGCATTGATAGCGCCTGGGCAATGATCTCGGCTGTCTGCCTGGCGCGAGATAGAGGACTGCTGATGATTTTATCAAAGTGGAGACCTTCTGCTTTCCACAATGAAGCAAGCTGCTGTGCCTGTTGGATTCCCTTCTCGGAAAGTGGAAAATCGGATTGTCCCTGATGATAGCCATTAGCGTTGCCGGTGGATTCGCCGTGGCGTAAAAAATAGATTTGATAGTAGTCGATAGGTTCCATAGTTTCTATTGTTATCACCTCGGGGGCGTTTTTGGATTGCGTATAGTCGTTGTCTTGACACCTTAAAGGGTTAACTTGAAAGGTGATTTCCATAATCGGGAAGAACGATCTTCCCCCAATTGCGGTAGCCGTTGATTAAATCACTGCCGGAGATCGGTTTCTTTCCGCTGGGTTGTACTTTGACCAATTCGAGCAGTCCTTTTAGAGTTGCAACCGCTGCTTTTTTCTGATAGCGAACGGTTTGCCCAATAGGGAAATCATGCGATATCTCGATCGGTGAAGCTTCATGAATGATTAAATGCTTTCCATCGAGATAGGTAAATGCCCCCGGCCAGGGATAGAAAGCGCGTACTTTCCGCCACAGGTCGGTGGCGGGTTGATGAAAATCTAACTCGCCATTTTCTTTCTTTAGCATTGGAGCATAGGTGGCTTTTTGGTGATCTTGTTCTTGCGGGATGATTTTGCCCTCAAGATAATCGGGCAAAGTTTCCAGCAACAATTGCGCTCCTAGCTCGGCTAAGCGAGCAGAAAGGGTGAGACAATTGTCGGAATCGAAGATGGGAATAGCTCTCTGGCTTAAAATTGGACCGGTATCCACGCCTTCATCCATCTTCATAATGGTGATGCCACTTTCTGGATCGCCATGTAAAATGGCGGCTGCAATGGGGGCTGCACCGCGCCAGCGCGGCAGTAACGAAGCGTGAACATTCACACAGCCAAAGGGCGGTAAATTGAGAACCTTGGGCTTGAGAATTTGCCCAAAAGCAGCCACAACAATGAGGTCGGGCTGCCATTGCTCCAATTGGCTCATCGCCGCAGGCTCACTTAATCGGAGAGGTTGAATGACAGGGATTCCCAAACGGTTTGCCACTTCCTTGACCGGAGGGGGGGTCAGTTTGTTCCCTCTACCGGCCGGCCGATCGGGTTGTGTGACGACCCCAACAACAGCATAATGCCGGGCAAGTTGCTCCAGGATGGGCACAGCAAAGGTTGGGGAGCCCATGAAGACAATGTTTGGAGTACTTTTTGAAGGAATCATCAAGAAAAAATCATACCATGAAAGAGAATTGCTTGAAAAAGCACGTAAAAAAATACCTGCCCGGGAGTATTGCGAATAGAATTATCCTGAAAAGAAGGGCTTAATGATGTAGCGGTTCACTCTTTTATCAGGATGAACCGCTTATCATATTATCCGTTCGGAAATAAACAAAAAATTGAGTGCTATAGGGCGGGTGGGAGTCGAACCCACAAGGAGTGTCACCTCCGGAGGATTTTAAGTCCCCTGCGTCTGCCAGTTCCGCCACCGCCCCAATCACTTTAATTAATTCTACTCAAAAACCTGGAATGGTCAAGCGATTTGGGAGGTTTTTTTCCATTTCGCAAAACGAGAAAATAGATGCACGAGCGGTGAAGAAAGACGGGTGTAAATTTCTGAGTTCATCAGCGCCAGACGAAATTGCTCAACGTTCGTAAAGTCATCCATCAGATGATAGGCTTTGCCAACTTCGCCAGCCGTGTGAGCATCTGAACCCACTGTCCCCAACAAATGATGAATTTCTGCAAAAAGCCGAGCCTGGTGGTTATGTTGGTTTCGAAAACAGCGGGCGTTAAACACTTCGATGGCATCCACTTTGTTGGCGATTTTGATCAGGTCGGCTTCTCGCCAGTAGCCCTTACGGTAGTGGTCGTAAGGATGGGAAACGCTTATAAATGCGCCTTGCTTCCGTAGCTCAGCGATGGCTTCCAGCGCATCTAAACCAGCCGGGATCTCCTGGGTAACGAAGTAAGCCAGCAATTCTCCCTGGCGGGTGAGAATTTCTTCTCCAACAATCACGCTATGCGGTGCTAATTGATTGGCAAGCAGGGCATTTCGGATCGTATTATGGTCGGTAATGGCGATTTTATCAATTCTTTTGCGTTTGCAGGTCTTCAGGAGGGTGGAAACACTTAAGATACTATCTCCTGAAGCGTCAGTATGGCAATGGAGTTCAACTCTTATAGGCATGAAAAAAACGATCTCCTTGATGGATTTGCATTTAGAATTCAAAAAATGGATGTCCTGAAAGGATGGCTGCTATTATAATTTAGAGGAAGATGAAACAGAACAATTTTGAGCTAAAGTCAGATTGTCCGGTGGTGGTCATTGGTGCGGCGGGGGTGGATATTGTCGGTAGATTGGAAGGCGAATTGCACGAAGGCTCTTCGAATCCGGCTCGGATTCTTACAACCTTTGGTGGGGTAGCGAGAAACGTGGCCGAAAACTTAGCCCGATTGGGTCAAGCGGTTATTCTGCTCACAGCAGTTGGGGAGGATGAAGAGGGTGAGCGCTTAGTCCGCAATGCCCAAATCGCAGGCGTGAATACCGAGTATATTATCCGCTGTGGAGATTGTCCGACCGGAATGTATGTTGGTATTTTAAGCAGTAAGGGCGAAATTCTTTTTGCATTGGATAGTATGGAGGTGACACACAACATCACTCCTGCTTATATTCGCCAGCATTCGCAATTGTTTAAGGGGGCTTCCTTTGTTTTTATTGACTTAAACTTGCCTCCAGAAACGCTGCGGGCGATTTATTCGTTGGCAAAAAGATATCGAGTTCCCGTTTGCGCCGATCCGACTTCAATGCACCTGGCACCTCGTTTAATGCCTTATTTGGGCCAAACTTTTCTGATCACACCCAATTTTTCTGAAGCATGTTTGCTGGCAAAACAACCTCAAAAATCTCCCTCGCGGCGCCAGGCATTGCTAATTGCAAAAACGTTGGTCAGTCAAGGGGTTGATGTCGTGATTATTACGATGGCTGAACAAGGCTTATGTTATGCTTCCTCGGAAACCAATGGACATATTCCAGCAATTCAAACCGAGATCTTAGATCCAACCGGCGCAGGAGATGCCTTGACGGCAGCAGTTTTATTTGCTTTACTCAATGAGATGCCTTTAGATGATGCTTTACGGTTGGGTGTCTCGGCAGCTACTTTAACCTTACAATATCCCGGCGCAGTGGTGCCCGATCTTTCCTTAGAAAAACTTTACGATCAGTTGGTAATTTGATCAAGAATGAAATCCCGAATCATTTCAGTTTATCCCCCTCTGTGGCTGAGGCTCTAAAAGTTAACCAGCCGGTGGTTGCCCTTGAAACAACGGTCATTACCCATGGGTTACCTTATCCACAGAACCTCCAATTAGCCCAAGAGATTGAGCAAGAAGTAGAGCAGGTCGGTTGTGTTCCGGCAACCATCGGTATCCTTGAGGGGCAGATTCGATGTGGGTTGACGGCAGAGGAGATTCAGTCCCTGGCAACCCATCCTTCGGTCGCAAAGGTGAGTTTACGCGACATCGCTCGACTGGTAGTTGAGAAGGGATGGGGTGGAATGACGGTTGCGGCAACGATGTGGGCTGCTCATCAGGTTGGGATTCGGGTCTTTTCGACCGGTGGCATAGGCGGCGTGCATCGTTATACCGAACTGTTGCGCCATAGTGATGTTTCAGCCGACATTCAAGCCTTAGCCGAAATTCCGCTAATCGTGGTCTGTTCAGGTGCAAAAGCTATTCTTGACTTAGCTGCAACGTTAGAGGCGCTTGAAACCCGCTCTGTTCCGGTGGTCGGTTACCGAACAAAGGTATTCCCGGCTTTCTATAGCGTTGGATCCAAGAATCTGGAAGTAAATATGGTCGCAAATCGACCGCTAGAGGTGGCTGAGTTTGCTCGCACCCATTGGGAGCTGGGGTTTCGGAGCGCAGTTTTGGTTGCTGTCCCACCACCTGAAGCCGATGCCTTACCGTTTGAACAGATGGAAGCTTACATCCAGCAAGCGGTTCAAGAGGCGGAGAGGCAGGGCATCCATGGCCAAGCCGTGACTCCTTTTCTCTTACAGCGCTTGAATGAACTATCGGGGGGCAAGAGTGTTCAGACCAATCTGAGTTTACTGAAAAACAACGCTCGAATTGCAGCTCAAATTGCTCTGGCACTCAGCCAGGATCGCTAATTTGTGGGGGTCGGTGTGCGGGTCAAAGTGGGATAGGGGGTAATGGTTGGAGTTACCGGCGTGCGCGTGAGGGTTGGATAGGGTGTTCTGGTTGAGGTCACGGTGGGGCTTAGATAGGGGGTGCGGGTTAAGGTCACCGTAGGTGTCGGGGTGATCGTCCAGGTTGGCCGTTTGGTGAGCGTCACGGTGGGCGTATCGGTTGGGATGCGGGTTCGGGTTGGGGTAATTGTGCGCGTTGGCGCAAAGGTTTTCGTTGGTGTGATTGGAGTGAGGGTAGCAGTTGGGTAGGGGGTGCGTGTGGGAGTAAACGTTGGACTAAAGGCTGCTGTCAGGGTCAGTCTTAATTCTGGCGATAGGGTCTGCGTGCGAGTTGGTGTAGGAGTGCGCGTTGGGGTGAGGGTTCGAGTTGGGGTAGGTGTGCGTGAGGGCGTAGGGCTCTGCGTGAATGTCGGGCTTGGGGCAGGCGTCGGAGGTTCACCGACAACCCGAAAGCGACCCGAGCGTTTCCACAATAATCCGGTGAACAATTGGACTTCGTATTCACCCGGTAGCCATTGCGAAGGATCGGGATTCCAATCGGTGTAGCCATAGCCGCCGGTGCCGCCATCCCAGACCTTGGTTTCAAAATGCACCAACTCTCCGTCGCGGTACCATAGGGCAGTCCACTGCGAGCCGTCCACCATTTGATCATAGCTAAAAACGCCATAGAGATGTCCAACCGGATTGCGAAACTCCTCGCCCGGCGCAATGGGTTGATAGAGGGCATCGATCCCTTGGGTGAAGATAATCGGGCTGAATTTCGCCTCCGGGTTTGGTGGAACGGTTGCTTCAAAACGGGCTTCGATTGCGAGGGGCACATATGGCGTCGGCGTGATCGTGGGCGTATCGGTGATTTCAGGGGTTAAGGTAATGGTTGGAGTGAGGGTAATTGTGGGTGAGAGGGTGATGGTCGGTGAAAGGGTAATGGTTGGACTGAGCGTTAGGGTGGGGGAAGGCGGGAAAACCGTATAGATCATCGGCTCCAGGCGGGTATTTAGGACCAGAGTAAGGATAAAAAGAACGATGGAGCCACCGATCAACCGCCAACCGCGCAGGTTTCGATTGCGGCGCAGGCGAAAGAAAGGCAGTTTGCGAGCCGTCCGAATCGACTGTATCCCTTGCCAGACCATCAAGGCGACCAAGAGCAAAAGGATCAGCAGGGTGACCTGAACCGCAGTATGGATATCTAGAGACATTTATATAAAGGTATTTCAGTGAGGCGCTTCTGCTTTGACCGGATTTTCTAGCGTGCCAATCCCTTCAATGGTGATACGGACTATGTCACCATCCGCAAGCGGGCTGACACCGGCCGGCGTACCGGTGAGTATCAGGTCTCCAGGTTCCAGGGTCATGACCGAAGAGGCAAAAGCGATCAACTGGTAGATATTGAAGACCATCTCATGGGTTGAGGCCATTTGGCGAATGTCGTCGTTCACCGTGCAGGTGATCAATGCATCGGCAGGATTGAATTCGGTTTCGATCCAAGGACCGATTGGGCAAAAGGTATCGAAACCTTTGGCGCGCGTCCACTGATGATCTTTAGTTTGTAAATCTCGGGCAGTGACATCGTTAGCGATCGTGTAGCCAAGAATATAATCTTCAGCCTGGTCAGGAAGTATCCAACGCCCGCGCTTGCCGATAACAATTGCGAGTTCGGCTTCATGTTCGACCTGGTGGCTTTGAGGCGGGAGGATAATTGTATCCAAATGCCCGATCACCGCAGAGGGGGGTTTGAGAAACAACAGCGGAACTTCGGGAACTTCCACCCCGTGTTCCGAGGCGTGAGCGGCATAATTCCTCCCAACGCAGATAATTTTGCTGGGTAGAACGGGCGGCAAGAGTTTGATCTGGGAGAGCTCCTCTTCAGCTTCCAGGCGGCGAAATTCGGTGAAGATCGATCCCTCAATCGGTCCAACTGCATCACCTGAAAGCCACCCTTGACGGGGGGGCTGATTGGGTTTTTGATAACGCACGAATCGCATTGCTGCTCTCCGAAAGGGTATTATTCTAAAGGCTGTTGAAGGCGGTTTGAAATCTCTAAGATGGCTTGCTCGGTGCCGGCAAAGCGATCGGCAAATCGCCAGCGTAGCAGTTTAGCAAATGTATAGATGATTGCCTCCAGGGACACCGTACCTACTCCGACGGAGGAATGAGCCGCGGCAGCAATCACAATGTCGGCACAACGCGTTGAAGCCAGGGAAGCTGCGCCAACAATAGCTGCGGTAGGGATGCCGCGCGAGCGTGCTTCACAGAGGGCTGGAGCAATGTAGGGCGTCTGACCGCTAATTTCCATGGCAAGAATCAAATCCTGGTTGCTGGCGTTATTAAGCGCTCTGGCCAGGTCGGCTACACCGGCGCGGGCAATGTAGACCGGGAAACCACCTTGTTCTAAATATTGTACCAGACTATAAGCATTTGGTTGAGCAGGCCCTTCGGCAAAGATGATAATTCGACGCACAGTGCCCAGCAGTTCTACCAGTTTTGCGAGAGCATCGATATCCAGGGAGATACGAGTATGTTCAATGGCTTCTGCAATTTCGCGCATAGCAGATTGAGCAATACCTGCAACACTGTTGGGATCCAGGGCTTCTTTAGGGCGAAGGAGTAAATCCGTGCGCACTTTTTGACGAATCTCTTTTTGCAGTTCAGGGAATCCATCATAGCCCAGAAATTGAGAGAAACGAACCACGGTGGCTGCGTCTAAGTTTAGGGTATGGGCCAATTCACTGGCAGTCATAAATGAGGCTTCAATGTAGGAATCCAAAAGGTAGTCAGCCAACTTCGAAAAACTTTTCGACATTTCTGACCTGGCTGCCCGTATTCTTTCTTCGTAACTCATATTTTCTCCTTCATAAAATGAAAGAAAACCAAGTCTTACAATAAATATTACCATAAATTGAAAATAATTGCAAACTTTTCTGAAATCCAATTGGTTTCTTCAATCAGAATCGAAAAATTCGTTTGGGGCTCTTGAGATAACTTCTTTCCAGAGGATAAATCTGGAGTATAATCAAAACATGAGCGGGCGGATAGCTCAGTTGGTTAGAGCGCCTCTCTTACACAGAGGAGGTCGGGGGTTCGAGTCCCTTTCCGCCCATCAGAAATCATCCTGTGAAGTTTATCCTTCATAGGATGATTTTATTAACTTGACCGAAAGCCTTCTAAGGAATAAAATCATAGAGGATCGTAGCCGTGAGGGAAGTATGTCTCTACCGGTGAAGTCATCAAGGACGGGGCTGGCTCTACAAATCTCGATTATCGCTTTGGTTTTAGGGGGGGCGGCTCTTGTTTATTATTTTCTCGGAGCCTTCAATTCGAGACCAGAGGGATATCGTTCAATTACCTATCGGGTAGAGGGCACTGCTTCGACTGCGGTTGTGACCTATACCCAGCCAGATGGTTCCAAGACGGACTTAATTGAAATTGCTGTGCCGTGGCAAAAAACGATTGATTTCCCCAAGGGGATGATCGTTGTCTTGACGGTCGGTAATCCGACACAAACAGGAGATTTGAGGTGCAAATTATTACTCGATGGAAAAGCATGGAAAGATCAATTCGCAAAATCACCCAAAGACAAGGTCTCGTGCGGGGGGATTATTCCATAAGTAGGGGAAGATTGCATCCTTTTTGGAATTTTCATAAAACTGCCCGAATCTTCGGGCTAAAGCCGAAATTTAGAAAAATTATCACACAAGGAGAATTAAAATGACCGATTATTTATTCCGGGGTTCCGTTGCAGACTTCGACCGCGATCTCAAAGAGCTATTGGACCTGGAAGAAGAACGGCAAGTGCGGAAATTGATCTTGATCCCCAGCGAAAGTACGGCTCCCTTGGCGGTACGGGAAATTTTGAGTTCGGCATTTCAAAACATCTATGCTGAGGGATATCCACCAGAGGAAAGTCGAAAATATCCCGAAGCAGAGATCTTCGATTACGATTTTCAACTTGCTTCCTATCGGCGCAATTCCGATCCCCGCTATTATAAAGGGGTCGAATATGCTGATATTGTTGAGATGTTAGCCAGGCGTCGCTGCGCGGAATTGTTTGCCAATGAGCGGGTGGGGGTTGACGAACTCTTTGTTAATGTTCAAGCCCTTTCTGGCGCTCCGGCAAATAATGCTGTTTTCCATGCCCTGCTCAATCCTGGAGATCCGATCCTAGGGATGAGCCTCTTGCATGGCGGTCATCTGACGCATGGATCCTCGGTCAATCGTTCCGGAAAATTTTATCAAGCTTATCATTACACTGTCGATCCTGAGACGGAGCAGATTAACTACGATAGCATTCAAGAGCTGGCAGAGCAAGTTCGCCCAAAGATCATTATTGCCGGTTATTCTTCCTATCCTTGGGCGGCAGATTGGGAACGCTTCGCAAAAATTGCCCATTCAGTAGGGGCATACCTGATGGCGGATATTGCCCATGTTGCCGGGTTGGTTGCAGCTGGGGTTTATCCCTCTCCTGTGGGCTATGCAGATGTGATTACGTTCACCACTCATAAGTCCCTATGTGGCCCCCGCGGAGCCTGTATTCTCACTACGGATCCCGGTTTGGCAAAGAAAATCGATCGGGCAGTCTTTCCAGGGGAGCAGGGCGGCCCGCATGTCAGTACTTTTGCAGCCATGGCGTTAGCTTTTAAGCTTGCCCGCACGGAACAGTTTCGCCAATTGCAAACTCAGGTGGTGAAAAATTGTGCTGCTTTGACCGAACGATTGCAGGAACTTGGCTGCCGTATCTCTTATGGCGGCACCAATACCCACCTGACCAATTTAGATTGCCGCACATTTGTCGGTGCTGATGGGACAACTCTCTCTGGCGATCAGGCAGCTCGGATTTTAGATATTGCTGGAATTGTGGTTAATCGCAATACCATCCCCGGCGATAGCTCGGCTGCCGACCCCTCTGGCATCCGCCTGGGAACACCTTGGGTAACCCAACGGGGTCTTAAAGAAGAACAGATGCGAAGGATTGCGGAGTTAATTGTAGAGGTATTAAAAGCAACCAAACCCTATACGTATGCTGTACGGGTTGCAAATCTACGCCGCGCAAAGGTTGATTTTGACACCCTCGAATCGGTCAAAATTCAGGTTCGGCAGTTAGCTGAGCAAGCTGGTTCTGATCTTGAAGTACCTCGCCATGGCTACCCCCATTATTACTTCATTGATGACGCGTTTCCCTCAGCCTCGGAGCAGGTTTCTTTTGTTATCAAGGGGGATACCGTACGTCAGTTTTTGAATTACGCTACGGATGTCGATGTTTCGACGCTTGAGATCGGGGAAGCTTGTTCGGTGCGAATTTCGGCACCGCAGAGAAGTGCAGAAGGGACTTTAAGCTGCCGCTCAGAAAGAGAATTTATCTTATCCCTGCCTGTGAAGGAGGCGGCTTATTTCGCGGCCTGGTTGCGTGCCCTTTCGGATGGGTTTGTGGATTTTGATCAGGCGGAAGGCGCAACCGATCGGGTGATGAAAAAGTTGCCCGGGCCGGTGATTGTCAAAGAAATTGAAGGGACTCTACCGTCCCAGGCAATCAAAACCAATCGCCCATCTGAAAAGCCCTATTTTATAGGCATGATGGCTGGAAATGGGGAAGCAAAGCCAGATTTTCAGTGGAAACAATCAGAAGGAGAACTAAAAAGAACGCCCCTTAACGACCTGCATCGTCAGTTGGGGGCAAAGCTGATTCCCTTTGCCGGGTGGGAAATGCCGGTCTGGTACAGCTCGGTAATCGAGGAACATCAAGCCACCCGCACGGCGGCCGGCTTATTTGATGTAGCCCACATGGGGGTCTATCAAGTCGAGGGAGCCGATGCCGCTGCATTTTTGGATAGCGTATGTGGGAATGACATTGGGGGGTTGGAAGTTGGCGAATCTTGCTACACCCATTTTCTGGGTCCGGATGCAAATGTAATCGATGACACCCTGGTGTACCGCCGTGCTTTAGATGCCTTTTTGGTGGTGGTCAATGCCTCGAACGATGATAAGGATTGGGCATGGCTGAACGCGGTGTTGGAGGGAAAGGTTTGCATCGACCGCGAGCGACCGTGGGCACGGGCTTTTGGGCGCAAAGCCCGCCTGCGCAACTTGCGGGATCCGAAGGAGGGTAAGGATAGGCGTGTGGATCTTGCCTTGCAGGGTCCGAAGTCGCGGGATATTCTCTTATCATTGGGTGTTGATCCTGACACGCGCAAGAAAATCCTCGCTCTCAAACGAACCGAGCTGTGCGATGCAACAATTGGTGGGTTTGATTTGATCGTTTCGCGCACCGGTTATACTGGTGAAAAGATGGCCTTTGAGCTATTTGTTCACCCCGATCGAGCGGCAGAGTTGTTCAAAACCTTGCTGGAAAAAGGAGAACCGTTTGGCATCAAACCTGTCGGATTGGGAGCGCGCGATTCACTACGTACTGAAGCCGGTTTACCGCTCTATGGGCACGAGATGGGGGAGGGCTCTGGGAAACGCGGTGAACGGGATTTGGGTGTAGCTGAGGCTGGTTTTGGCAGTTATGTCAAGTTGCACAAACCCTGGTTTATCGGGCGGCAGGCTTTTGTGGAACGAGAAAAAACGCGCAAAGGGGTTGTCGTCCGCTTTCAGTTTCTGGAAAAAGGGGTACGGATGGCGCACGGCGGCGACCCGGTTTTGGACAAACGTGGTCGTGTGATCGGTTGGGTGACCAGTTGCGCAATTGATCAACAGGGAACCTTAACCGGACAAGCGTACGTTGAGTTAAAAGCTGCTGAAGAGGGAACGCAGATTTATATCTATCAGGGTTCTCCAGACAAGGAAATCAAAGCGCCGGCAGCATTGATGATTGGTGAAAAATCAATCTTACCGAGCGAAGCGGTTGTTCTCAGCCGTTTTCCAAAATAAGTTGTTTTCACAAAGGAAGGAGGCTTGTAAATGGTGAAACCCGCGGTAAAGGTAACGGGTGCAATTCGAAACGAAAGAGGTTTACAAACCCCATGGGATCATCGCTACGCGCACCGGACCAAACGCATGGGAAGCTCTGCAGTGAGAGAGTTGTTGAAACTCACTGAACAACCCGACATTATTTCATTTGCCGGGGGCTTACCGGCGCCAGAAGTTTTCCCAATTGAGCGCTTTGCCGAAGCCTGTCAAAAAGTGCTTCGCGATCATGGCGCTCAAGCCTTGCAATACAGCACCACTGAAGGCTTTTTACCCCTGCGGGAACAAATCGCTCGCCATACAGCCCGGTATGGGATCACGATCAACCCGGAGAATATTTTGATTACGTCAGGGTCACAGCAGGCGCTTGATTTAATCGGGAAGGTGTTTATCAATCGCGGCGATCGGATACTGGTTGAATCGCCCACATATTTGGGTGCGCTGCAAGCCTGGAATGCTTATGGTGCAGAATATGTGGCCGTTCCTTCGGACAAGCATGGCATGATCACGGATGCCCTGGAAGAGGCGCTGCGGTATGGACCTAAGTTTATCTATGTATTGCCGAATTTCCAAAACCCCACCGGGGTAACGCTTTCCCTGGAGCGTCGTTATCAACTGGTGGAGTTAGCGAACCGCTTTGGAGTGCCGATTGTTGAAGACGATCCTTACGGGCAATTGCGCTTTGAGGGAGAACATTTACCCTCGATCGTGGTGGTTGACAGCCAGTATCGTGGCAATCACGACCGTTGCTACCGCGGCAATGTGATTTATCTCAGCACCTTCTCGAAAATCCTGGCGCCCGGATTACGCTTGGCATGGGTTGTTGCACCTCCAGAAGTCATTCGGAAAATGGTGGAAGCCAAGCAAGGGGAAGACTTGCATACCGCAACCTTCAACCAACTGGTAGCTCATGAGGTTTCCAAAGGCGGCTTCCTGGATGAGCATGTGAAGCTAATCCGGAAAGTTTACCGTGAACGACGAGATGTTATGCTCTCGGCGATGGATCGTTACTTCCCACCCGAAGTGGATTGGACTCAACCCGAAGGCGGTTTGTTCCTGTGGGGCACGATGCCAGAATATCTGGATTCCAAAGAGGTTCTCAAAGATGCCATTGAGCAAAAGGTGGCCTTTGTCCCCGGCGAAAGTTTCTACCCGGGCGGTGGCGGACACAACACCATGCGCTTGAATTTCTCGAATGCTACCCCGGAAAAAATCGAAGAAGGCATCTATCGCCTGGGGAATGTGATTCGGGCAAAAATGAAAGAATTAGCTCACGCATAAGCATCACCCTATCGTGAGGCTCATGGAGTTGGTTCACGCTCCATGAGCTTTTTTGTTTTAAGGGCAGGCATTCTCAAGATGTTCCGGGTAGGTTTTGGCAAAAATATGGCGGCCGCTGCCATCACAGGCAGCGCGGAAGTACAGGTAATCACTTGGCGGAGCATTGGCAACAGCAAGAATGGCTGCCAGGCTGGGATTGCAAATCGGAGTGGGCGGTAAACCAGGATATAGATAGGTATTGTAAGGGGAGTCGATTGCCAAATCGGCTGTGCTGAGCGGATTTGTCCACCACGTTTTTTGTATATCGTTATACCCAAGCGCATATTGAACGGTAGCGTCTGAGTCGAGCTTCATTTGAGCGCGCAAGCGATTGAGAAATACCGAAGCGATTAAAGGCATTTCCTCTTCTAAAACACTCTCGCGTTGAACAATAGAGGCAAGGATGATGCCCTCATAAAATGACAACCCTTGTTGTTGAAATTGCTGATCGATTTCCGTCGAAACCTGAGCGCCAAAATTTTGGGTAAATAAGCGGAGCAGATCTTCTGGAGTAGCGTTCTTCAGGAGACGATAAGAAGCCGGCATTAAGAACCCTTCCAGACTGGTGATGGAACCCGAACTCCGTTGTGGAAGGTAAAGATCAAGCGGTTGAGTTGCAGCTTCTAAAAACTCCTGGACGGTAAAGTTTAGACCAGAGGCTACCAAAGCCGTAGAGACTTCCTCCTTGCGCCAGCCGGCTAAAAGGTCGAATTGGATCAGCAGATTGGCCGGATCGATCAGGGCTTTAGCGATCTGGTGCGGACTCATCGCCGCGCTGAGGAAATGTTCGCCGGTTTGGATTTGGGTGTCGTAACCGAGATATTGCATTAGGGTCTGTAGGATTTGTGGATCGGAAATGAAACCTTCTTGAGCCAGTCTTGTCAGGATGATTGGGGTTGGTTCGTTAGGTGTGATGAGAAAGGTTTGAGGTTGAGCCTGGGGGTTCAGGGGTGTGGTTAATTTTTCCTTATTGGCATAGAGAAGCAATTGAAACCACAGTTTTTGTGACTCGGCGAGAGAGGGGCTTGGTTCACCAAAGGTTGTCTTGATCTCGGTCTGGATCGAAGAGATGGTGAGGAGAGCCATTGCAGTGGATAGGCTAATCAGGACGATCAGAAAAGCAAGAATAAAGCAGGAAAGAAAAAAACTACGTTTATTCATGGTTTGGGGAAGTTAAATTCTCGATGTAGGCTTGCAGGAGAACGACTGCGGCATACGCATCGATATTCTGGGTCAGTTTTCTGGTCTTTACCCTCATTTGCTTGCGGGCAGTTAAGGCTGTTTGGGTTGTCTCGAATTCGTCCACTAGAACAACCGGTATGTTCGTTTGAGCTTGAAGCGCCTTGGCTAAGTTCGTAGAACGGCGGCTTTGCAATGTTGGCTGTTGATCGATGCCAAGCGCTTGTCCGATAATGATTAAGTCCACCTGGTTTTGTTCTGCCAGGGCAAGGATTTGCAAGGCGTCCTCTCCTTTGGAACGATGAGGGAACACGGTTAGCGGAAAGGCTACTTTACCGCTCGGGTCGCTAATGGCTACCCCGATCCGCTGTTGTCCTGGGTCGATAGCGAGGATTCTCATTTTTCCGTAAAGATTTCAATCCGCATGGGTAGTAAGGGGAGGATTGGAAACCAGCGAGGGATGATTTCGATGCCGGGTAGTTCAGAGAGTTGATAGGTTTGTTGTAACAGTTGAGATGCATTAAAGATTGATTTACCGACGATCAGAGGGCGGATTTCTTCGGGGTCGAGCCTCAATTGAACTTTTCTGAACAGGGTCAGGTTGCAGGTATAGTCACCGCTTTCGGTTTGGGTGAATGGATTTTGACAGGCGGCTGAAAAGGTATCGCTTAGAGGTTGATATCCGGCTGGTAGGGAAGAGGCAAGAATTTGATCTCCGAAATCAATGAGAGACTGACGCGTAATGACTCCAAAGGCGACTTCGATTTCGAGGTCTAAAGAAAGTGAATCAGAGGGGCTTATCTTTTCCGGGAAGTATTGTTGGCGCAGTACCTCGGTTTTGATGGTTGAGTCGGGAAGGAGAAGATCACCGGATTGTAGCTCAGAGAATATTTTCGCTTTGGCTTGTTCAATCAATTCGGCTTGCAAGGATCGGAAAAGCGTTTGGCGATCTTGCTCACTTGGGGCTGAGGCTGCTATGTTGCTTCCGCCCTGGACAGGTTTTGGGTTGGTTACGGCAATTTTTAGACCCAGAAATCCTTCTACCGCCTTTATCTCGTTGGGTTGAACATTATGGGCAGAACCAGCCTCTAAGGCTTGAATGGGGACTGTGGCTGTTTTTTCATCATTATCCGTTTTAAGCAGAACGGTTTCCTGAGTAGCATAACGGCGTGGTTTTGAATCCAGCGTTCGCAGGACGGTGCCGGAAGGAACCTCAATGGGTTGATCGGTGAGATTGGTTAAGGTAACTTCACCGGTAGCAAAATCCTTGGGGAGAGTTATCATCCCACTCGCTTTGATGGTTTTTGCGCCGGCAACGGTTACGCGCAAAATCGAGATTGGGACTTCTCCTGAGATGCGAGATTGTTGAACTCGATGGGTTGCTATGATAGGGATGGTTAAATTTTGTTGTTGAACTGGGGGAGTCAGGCGGATAGTGGCACTCGGCGCCAGCACGCCGAGGATGCTTAACACAGCAAGGAGAGCAAGCGTAAACCACCCAAATCTGACCCAAAGTGGTAAAGTTCTTGCCGAATTGCTCGATCGAACCGCTTGAAGGGCTGCAATTTGTTCAGCCAGTGGTTTTTTGTTTAAGTAAGCAGGGTTGGATGGGGAATATCGCGAGTCAGTTTCTTGCGGCCATTCCGCCTGGTTTGCTTTTTGAATCGAATGGAAAATGGGCACATTGACTTCTCGCGCCAAGGCTTTGACCAGTGGATCATTGGTCACGAAGGCTATCTGACAACCTCTCTTCTGACTGTGCCTCTTCAGTCGCAGGAGATCAAGTTTATGGGTCAGGATTCTCCTTCGGCGAGGCAGGACAATCAAAACCCGTTCAGTCTGTGTCCATCCGATTTTATCAAGGATAGAAATCACATCGTCATGGGTTTCTAATTGCAGGATTTGCGTTTTCATTGATGGGCATTAGAAGAAGATAGAGAACTTAACCTCCATTTAGCTTGCCAATAATCCATGCTTCGGCGCGGGCAACCGCTTCGGTAAGTTTACTGCCATCTTTGCCACCCGCCTGGGCAAGATTGGGACGTCCACCTCCACCTCCGCCAAGGGGTTCAGCCAGATAGCGAACTAGATCGACAGCATTCCAACCTTCTTTAACTAAGTCATCGGTTATTCCAACCAATACTTGCGGGCGGTGATTGAGCTCGCTGGATAAGACAATGATCCCTCTTTGTGTTGTCCTTTGGCGGAAGAGATCGACAATTTGCCGTAGCGTTTGAATTTCGGCATCCGGAAAATGCATTGAAAGAAAACTGATCTTGCCAAGCTGTTTTTGGCAGCTCTGCCACTGTTTTTCAAATTCTTGGCGGACAGCTTGTTGTTTGAGGGCCTGGATTTGTTTTTGAGCGGTATCAAGCTCCTCAAGTAACCGTTGAACCTTGGGTAAGACGTTGTCTGGTGGGACAGATAAGATTTCCGCAACTTGAGATAAGGTGTTCAAGCGGTTAGCAACGACCTCGTAAGCTTTCCGACCGGTAACTGCTTCGATGCGGCGAATGCCGGCTGCTGCACTACCTTCAGAAAGGATTAAGAACAGACCGATTTCACCCGTGTGTTCAACATGGGTACCACCACATAATTCGTTTGAAATAGTCTCGTCCTCGCCAATGATGACATTGCGCACCACTTGAGCGTATTTTTCGCCAAATAAGGCAATTGCACCATCTTCGATAGCTTTTTGAAGCGGTTTGAATTCGACGTGCAATGGATAATCGTTGATGATATCCTGATTTACGCCGTCTTGAATCGCTTGCAGTTGTTGAGCTGTGAGCGGTTCGGGATGAGTAAAATCAAAGCGCAGGCGGTCTGGGGCAACCAGTGAACCCGCTTGGCGCGCATGTTCACCGAGAACGCGGCGTAAGTGTCGATGAAGGAGGTGCGTAGCGGTATGATTCCGCCGAATGTCTTCTCGCCGGCGACGATCAACCTGAGCAATGGCGAAGTCACCCACTTTGGGTTGTCCTTTTATCACCTCTCCGACATGAACAACGATTCCAGCAGCCGGTTTTCGCACATCGGAGACGTTAATTTGCCACTGACTACCGTTTAATGAAGTAATCCAACCGGTGTCCGACACCTGGCCTCCGCTTTCCAGATAAAAGCAGGTTTGGGGTAAGACAATCTCGACCTGCTGGCCCGGTTCAGCGGTAGGAACCTGGATCCCATCTCTGACAATTGCGAGCACTTCTCCCTGAGTAGAGAGTTGTGTATAGGGATCGTGTTTGACCCCTTCAGGTGTCAGTTTATTCTGGGCAGTGAGTTGCTCGTAGATTTGACGATAAACATCAACGTCTTCACCGCCCAATTCGCCAAAAGTCTCACCCGCGCCTGAGGCAAGGCGGTGCTCTTCCATTGCCTGGTGAAAGCCGGCTTCATCGACGGTAAATTGGTTTTCTGAGAGGATATCTTTGGTGATTTCGAGGGGTAACCCGTAAGTTGCATACAAGTCGAAGGCTAAATCTCCGGCGAGTTGGGTTTGACCCTGAGCACGTAAGCGCTCCATTAAGTTTTCTAATTTCGTCAATCCCGTTTCAAGGGTTTTATGAAAGCGGATTTCTTCGCGGGTGATGGCATCGCTAATGGCTTTCCGGTTGCGATCCAATTCAGGATAGAATTCTCCATAATGATCGATGACAACTTCGGCGACTTTGGCAAGGAAAGGTTCATTCAAGCCGATTTTGCTGCCAAAGCGAGCTGCGCGGCGGATGATCATCCGGCAAATATAATTCCGACCGACGTTACCCGGCACGACCCCATCGGCAATTAAGAATGCCGCTGCCCGTGAATGATCGGCAATAACTCGATATGGCGTAATATTTTCCTCGCGTTCCCGATCAGAGTGTCCTGTTAACGATTGAATACATTGCATCATCGGCCAAAACAGATCGGTGCGATAATTCGAGGAGACATTTTGCAACACGGAGACAATCCGTTCTAATCCCATGCCGGTGTCGACATGTTTTTCGGGCAACGGTTCAAGTTCGGTGGGGCTGAGACGGTTGTATTGAATGAAAACCAGATTCCATAGTTCCAAAAATCGCTGGCAACCGCCATTCACTCGGCAGACGTGGCCTGGTTGGTCTTTCTTATCACAAAATTCTGGGCCGCGATCAATATGAATTTCACTGCAAGGCCCGCATGGGCCGATTTCTGCCATCTCCCAAAAATTCTCTTTGCGTCCAAAGAAAAGAACATGGTCAGGGTTCATACCTGGTTGCGATCTCCAGGCTTCAGCAGCTTCGGAATCTTCGGGGATATTTCCCTGATCATCACGAAAGCAGGTTGCCCATAATCGTTCTTTCGGAAGTTGCCAAACATCGGTCAACAATTCCCATGCCCAGGCAATGGCTTCGTTCTTGTAATAATCGCCGAATGACCAGTTGCCGAGCATTTCAAAGAAGGTGTGATGGGTATCGTCACGGCCGACGTCATCCAGGTCATTATGTTTGCCGGCGACGCGCATACATTTTTGAGAATTGGCAGCGCGTCGGTATGGGCGTTTATCGATCCCTAAAAAGACATCTTTGAATTGAACCATCCCCGAGTTGGTAAAGAGCAGGGTTTGGTCGCCACCTGGTACCAAACTGGAGGATGGAACAAACGTATGACCTCTGGCGATGAAAAAATCAATAAATTCTTTGCGGATTCTGGCACCCGAAAATCGTTCTGAAGACATCATTTCTCACCTCAGACAAGTATTACAAGTATTATACCAAGCTCAAACCCACCCAGAACGTTACCCTGCCGAAGATGGAATGGAATAGATTATAATCTGGGTTGAAAGACAAGGTCGGTTGGATAAGAGAATATAACATTCCCCAGTTAGATTTCCTTGACTGTTTTCCATTCAATGTCTGATCGAAGTATCTCTCTCATCACAGCTATCATCCCGGTTTACAACGAGTCCCAGGGAATAAGACGGGTTTTGGAGATTGTATGCCAGTATGCACCGATTCAAGAAATTATAGTTGTTGATGATGGCTCAACAGATGACAGTGTCCAAACGGTCGTCCAGGCTCAGGTTTGGGATAATCGGGTTCGCTTAATTACCCATTCGGAAAACCGGGGAAAGGGGCAAGCGGTCTACTCCGGCTTGCAATCCACGCAGGCAGATTTGATACTTATGCTCGATGCAGACCTGAGAGGGTTACGGGTTCAGCATCTCGAAGAACTTGTTCTTCCCGTGGTTGTCGATGGGTTGGATATGACCATTGGAATTTTTCGGGGGGGAAGATTTTATTCAGACTTCAGCCATTGGGCGACGCCATGGCTCTCGGGGCAACGTTGTTTGTGGCGAGAGAATCTTGAGAAAATTTGCTGGAAAGCTGCTGAGGGATATGGCTTAGAGACTGCCATCACCGTAGCGAGTATGCGCAATCACTGGCGATGTAAGAAGGTCATTTGGCGAGGCGTGTCTCATCCACCTAGCGAACTCCATCGAGGTTTGTTGGGTGGTTTTCTTAACCGGGCAAAAATGTATGCTCATATTGGGCGAGCATTTTACCTTGCAAGCCTGGAGCAATAAAACGGGAGTGAAGCCTCAATGAGCTTGTTCGAGAGAAAATTTCTTTATGTCGTTGTTTTCATCAGTGGGATGACAGCTCTAGCCGTTGAGATGAGCGCTTCGCGTTTGATTGGTAACGTTTATGGAAATAGCAATCTCGTTTGGGCATCGATTATCGGGTTGATCTTAATCTTCTTGGCTGCCGGTTATTTTATCGGTGGGAACCTTGCCGATCGCTACCCCGTAGTGACATTTCTGTATCAATTGCTGGGGTGGGCAGGCTTTACTACCGGTTTGATTCCGCTTGTTTCCCAACCGATCCTACGCCTTGCCTCCCAGGCGTTTGATGAGCTAAATCTTGGTATTTTGTTTGGTTCATTTAGTGTGGTGTTGATTTTATTTTGCGTTCCGGTTACATTGCTAGGAATGATCTCACCGTTTGCGATCCGTTTGCTGGTCATGGATCGGCAATCCTCAGGAAAAACGGCTGGCCGTCTCTACGCATTATCTACGCTGGGGTCCTTCTTGGGTGCTTTTATTCCGGTTTTGCTCTCAATCCCTCTCATTGGTACCTATCGCACATTTTACGCTTTTGGTCTGTTGGTTTGTCTGACCTGCCTGATCGGGACCTGGAAATATGGGACAAAAGGCAGAATTTTGTTTGGCTTCATGGCGTTTTTTTTGTTAGGCTGTTTGTTTTTCCTGGGAGGGAAGCCGCTGAAGAGCAGCTATGGTCAGATTTATGAAGACGAATCAGCTTATAACTACATTCAGGTGTTGGAGAACAACGGCTATCGCTACCTTCGCTTGAATGAAGGCCAAGGGATTCACTCGATTTGGCATAAGGATGAATTGTTTTTTGGAGGGCCATGGGAGCAGTTCCTGGCGGCTCCTTTCTTTAACCTATCAGCCAATGGGGAGGTTTATGAACCGCGAAACATCCAGAGGATAGCCATTATTGGTTTGGCAGCCGGGACAACTGCGCGGCAAGCGACGGCAGTTTTTGGTGCCATCCCAATTGACGGTTACGAGATTGATCCTGAAATCATCGAAATTGGCAAGAAGTATTTTGGAATGGATCTTCCAAATCTAAACGCAATCGCAGAAGATGGACGTTGGGGAATTGCGCATAGTCCATATCGTTATCAATTAATAGCGGTGGATGCTTATCGGCCGCCGTATATCCCCTGGCATTTGACCACGGTTGAATTCTTCCAAATCCTATCCGAGCGTTTGAGCGAGGATGGTGTCGTTGCCATCAATGTCGGTCGGGCGCCGAATGATCGCCGCTTGATTGATGGCTTTGTGGGAACTCTAAGCGCGGTCTTTCCTTCGATTTATGTCATGGATTTACCCGATACTTTTAACTCAATCATTTATGCGACCAAAACCCACACTCGGGTTGAAAACTTCTATCAAAATTTATTGGCCTTTTATCAGCGCCAAGACATTCATCCCCTGCTCGTTGAAGTGATGCAACGTTATGTCATCTATCAGCAACCGGTTCCCCGATCGAAGATCGTATTTACCGATGATCGTGCTCCCATAGAATGGATGACCAATCAATTAATGTTGCGGTTTCTATTTTCTGGAGAAGTGGAGAAACTACAATGAAAAATCTAGCTCTAACCATTGTTTGGTGGTTGATTACTCTATTCACCCCAGTAGTCCTGACCCTTACGGCGGTGCGATTACTGATGACGCCGATTTTTTTGCAAATTGAATATAACCTGCCGGGTTTTCCAGCCGACCCTTATGGTTTCACGAAACAAGAGCGACTCTATTGGTCAGGGATAGCTCTGGAATATCTGCTCAATGATGCCGGGATCGAGTTTTTAGCCGACCTGCGTTTTGCGGATGGAACTCCGGTTTATAACCAGCGGGAACTGCGCCATATGGTGGACGTAAAAAATGTGGTTCGTGCTACTTTACAGGTGTGGTATGGGTTGTTGGTACTCTTCCTGGTATCCGCCATTGTTGCCTGGAAAAGCGGACGATGGTTGGAATTCCGGATAGCGCTGCAACGCGGCGGCCTTTGGACATTGTTTTTATTGGGTGGCATCTTGCTTTTTGTTCTGATTGGATTTGGAGTCTTTTTTGTGGCTTTTCATAATGTCTTTTTTGAACCCGGCACATGGACCTTTCTCTGGTCGGATACCCTCATTCGTTTATTTCCGGAGCGTTTCTGGCGAGATACTTTCTTGTTTGTTGGCGGTTTAGCCATGTTGGGAGGCCTTTTCCTTTGGAAATGGAAGATTGAGTGAAACGATGGCATAAGAGAAAAAAACCGCTCGGATCGTTCAATCACGACGAGCGGCTTTGATTTACGAAATCGGGATTTATTGTCGAAGCATCCTGCAGGTTTTGTAAATTGGCAGCATAACCAAGCCTGCGGGGCGCTTATTTTGCTTATCCCAATGGCTACACTTTCGCTTTACCCTGAGCGGCTACTGCTTCGGCCGCTTTACGGACGGTTTCTTCGTCGGCTAAATAGTAATGGGTGATCGGTTTTAGCTCTTCGTCAAGTTCATAGACCAGCGGAATGCCGGTAGGAATATTTAATTCGACAATCTCTTCATCCGAGATGTTGTCAAGATATTTGACCAGGGCGCGCAGGCTATTGCCATGAGCGGAGATCAAAACCCGTTTGCCGCTTTTGATGGTTGGCGCAATGGTGCTAAACCAGTAAGGCAACATGCGATTGACCGTGTCTTTCAGCGATTCGCAACTGGGAAGCTGTTCACGGGTTAACGAGGCGTAGCGGGGGTCAAATCGAGGGTGACGGGGATCATCCCAATCGAGGGCAGGCGGTGGAACGTCATAGCTTCGCCGCCAGAGTTTGACTTGTGCTTCGCCATATTTGACTGCCATTTCAGCTTTATTTAAGCCTTGCAGCGCGCCATAGTGGCGTTCGTTGAGTTGCCAGGCATTAGTCACGGGCAGCCATTCGAGATTCATCTCCTCAAGGATAATCCAGAGCGTCTTAATCGCTCGTTTGAGGACCGAGGTGAATGCAATGTCGAATTGATAGCCCTGCTCTAGCAGCATTCGACCGGCGTTAATCGCTTCTTGAACTCCTTGTTCGGTCAGACCGACATCCGTCCAACCGGTAAAGCGATTTTCGAGATTCCAAACACTTTGTCCATGACGGACTAAGACGAGTTTATATGCAGGCGTTTCTGACATGGATGTAAGCTCCGTTTTTTATGTAGATGCGCTGAACCTGTGTCAGCAATTTTTCCGTTTGTGTTAACGTACCGCCAGTTCGGTCGTTGGATCAAAGATGTGCATGTTCGCCATATTGAAAACGACCTGAGTGCGTTCATTTATTGTATAGCGGGAGCGCGGATCGACCCTTGCGATAAAGCTATGATCGCCGCTTTTGAGATAGACAAAGATTTCGTTGCCCATCAACTCAGTCACGTCAACAACAGCTTCGACCGGTTGGGCGAGAATTCCGGGCGGAGCGAAGTGGGGATTATAAATATCTTCGGGGCGAATGCCCAGGATGACCGGTCTATCAATATATGGAGCATATGTGTTGTATCGTTCACTTGGGATCTCAACGGCAAAGGTTTTGCCGTCCACAAACATCTTGCCATTGTCGCGCCGGATATGAGCGGGGAAGAAATTCATTGCCGGCGATCCAATAAACCCTGCCACGAAAAGATTATTGGGTTTGTCGTACAGGTTTTGCGGCGTATCTATCTGTTGCAGCACACCGTAATTAATGACGGCAATTCGCGTCGCCATGGTCATCGCTTCAACCTGATCGTGGGTGACGTAAATAAAGGTGGTCTGAAGTTGAAGGTGTAACTTACTGATGTTGGCGCGCGTTTCCACACGCAATTTAGCATCTAAGTTTGATAGCGGTTCGTCAAAGAGAAAAACCTTAGGCTCGCGCACAATGGCTCGACCAACGGCTACTCGTTGACGTTGACCCCCAGAAAGCTGGCGGGGACGGCGATTGAGCAGGTCTTGAATACCCAACAGTTCGGCTGCCTGATGCACTCGGCGTTTAATTTCCTCTTTTGGTACTTTGCGCAGCTTCAAAGCAAAGGCCATATTGTCAAAAACCGTCATATGCGGGTAGAGGGCATAGGACTGAAAGACCATTGCAATATCGCGATCTTTGGGAGGAATATCATTAACAACCTGATCGCCGATCAAGATTCGCCCGGAGGTAACGTCTTCCAATCCTGCCAGACATCGCAATGCAGTTGATTTTCCACAACCTGAGGGGCCGACCAGAACCAGAAATTCCTTATCCTCAATATGAATGTTCAAATCGTTGACGGCAATTACATCGCCAAACTTCTTTGTCACGTGGTCAAAAGTGACGCTTGCCATGGTTTTTCTCCTTTCCTTTTTTGTATAGTGGCTGTATTATAGCCTGAGTTGCTAAAAAAGACAAATCTTTTTCTTCTCTTGTTCTCTTGTCGAAAGCGCCATCCCAATTTAGAATGAAGGTATGGCACAAATCAATGAGATTTCGCCTATCCGAAAACAATACCTGGAAATCAAGAAGCAGTATCCGCACGCTATTCTCTTTTTCCGCCTGGGGGATTTTTATGAAACGTTTGATGGAGATGCAGAGATTACTTCGCGGGAACTTGACATCGTCTTGACTTCGCGCAGCGTTGCCAAGGGTGTGCGCGTACCGATGGCAGGCATTCCGTATCATTCAGTCGATAATTACCTTGCCCGTCTGATCGAAAAAGGATACCATGTCGCAATTTGTGAGCAGGTTGGAGACCAGCCAAACCGGGGCTTATTTCAACGCCAGGTTGTGCGGGTGGTAACCCCTGGCACCGTCATCGAACCCAATCTCCTACCGACCCATTCAAACAATTATTTAGCGAGTGTTATCGTGGATGCAGAAAACCGGCGCGCTGGAATTGCCTATGCCGACATTACCACGGGTGAATTCCAAGTGGCGGAGTTACGAGAAGGAGATGTTCTAGCCGGTTTGCGAGCGGAGTTGAATCGCTTACAGCCGGCCGAAACGCTTTGCGTGGATACCTTTCTGAATGAGCTGGGGTATTCCGGCCATCGAACGCCTTTACCGCATTGGCGATTTGAGTTTGGACGATGTGAGCAGGAACTGCTGCGCCATTTTGAGGTGGCTTCTTTGGATGGTTTTGGTTTGAAAGGTTACAGTTGCGGCATTCAGGCAGCTGGAGCAATCTTACAGTATTTGCGCGAAAATCAACCTCAAGCGCTATCCCTCCTCACCCATTTAAAAAGCTACTCCTTTGATGATTTTATGGTTCTCGACGCGGCAACGCGGCGTAACCTGGAATTAACCGAGACGATCCGCAATTCAGGCAGTCGGGGTACGCTCTTAGGTGTCATCGATCAAACAGTAACCCCGATGGGGGCGAGATTGCTTCGTCAGTGGGTCCATCAACCGTTGCTTGATGTGCGGCGAATTCAATTACGCCAGCAGAGAATTGGGATTTTTTATCACGATGGGATTTTTCGCGCTGCTATTCGCACCGCATTGAAACCCATTGTCGACCTGGAACGACTGGTCAATCGGATTGCCGGAGGCGTGGCTCAACCGCGAGATTTAGCAGCCCTTCGAGCCAGTTTGCAACAACTGGAGAAGCTGGCGGTCATCCTTGCAGAGAAACCTCAACTTACCGACCTGATGGAGCATTCGTTAAGCCTCTGTTCAGAGGAGCGGGAATTGTTGGAGCGTGCCCTGGTTGATTCACCGCCGGCAACCTTGCAGAGTATTGGCATCTTTCGGGCTGGATATTCAGCAGAATTGGATGAAATTATTGAAAAATCTCAAGCGGCGCGGGAGTGGATCGCTAATCTCGAGACTGTGGAGCGTGAGCGGACGGGAATCAAGTCCCTAAAAGTGGGATACAACAAGGTGTTTGGGTATTACATTGAGGTTACGCACGCAAATCGGGATATGGTTCCGTCAACTTACATCCGTAAACAGACTCTGGTCAATGCGGAGCGGTATATCACCCCTGAATTGAAAGACTATGAGACTCTCGTCCTGAATGCGGAAGAGCGGATTCGGGAAATTGAAGAAAAGTTATTTCGCGAGCTATGCCAGCGGATAGCACAAGGAAAAGATCGCTTGCTTGAGACTGCTCGCTTTTTGGCTGAATTGGATGTAGTCAGTAGCCTTGCCGAAGTTGCTGTCCTGAACCACTATACCTGTCCTCAAGTGGTCGAGGAGGATGTTCTTGAAATTCGCAATGGTCGCCATCCAGTTGTGGAAAAGACCCTTAGTGGTGATAAATTTGTGCCCAATGACACCGAGTTTAAGGATGGTGAACGGATTCAGATCATTACCGGCCCTAACATGAGCGGGAAATCTACCTACTTGCGTCAAGTGGCTTTAATTGTTTTGTTAGCTCAAATTGGGAGTTATGTGCCGGCCTCCGAAGCAAGAATTGGCGTGGTTGACCGAATCTTCACCCGCATTGGCGCCCAAGATGAGATCCATGCCGGTCAATCGACCTTTATGGTGGAAATGATTGAGACGGCAAATATCTTGCATCATGCAACCTCACGGAGTTTGCTCATTTTGGATGAAATTGGGCGCGGCACCAGCACGTATGATGGTGTCTCGATTGCCTGGGCAATCGTGGAGTACATCCATAATCATCCGAAACTACGAGCCAAGACCTTGTTTGCGACCCATTATCATGAGCTAATTCAGTTAGCCGATCTATTGCCTGGAGTGAGCAATCGCAATGTAGCGGTCAGTGAGGTGGATGGTAAAGTGATCTTCTTGCATAAGATCATTGAGGGAGGCTCTGACCGCTCTTATGGGATTCATGTTGCCCAACTTGCCGGATTGCCAAAAGCGGTTTTACAGCGAGCAAATGAAATTCTCAAACAACTGGAGAAATCGGCCGGCAAGGCCGTACAGGTACAGCCATCTTATCCTCAACAGTTAGCTCTTTTTCCAGAACAAAGCCCGCTCCTCAAAGAGTTAAAAGAGCTAGACCCGAACTCATTGACCCCAATTGAAGCGTTGAATAAGATTTATGAATGGCGAAGCAGGTACGTAATAGGAGAGAAGCCATGAATGGGAAACTCAGCTCACCGAAAGGGAAGAAGTACTCTGCACCTTTCTGGCGATTATTGAGAGGAGTGTTTTGTCTTGCCTGGTTAGCCCTGAGTTTCTCAGCCTGTGTGTTGCCTGGACAGCCAACCCCGGAATTGCCACCGCCTGTTAAGGATTTGATCGGTACTTCTATTGCGGAGACTTTAACTGCCTATCAGGAGCTTACGAAAGAAGATCATAAAGTATTTCTGCCTATTATTGATAATGGCAGCGAGCAAATTCAAGAAGAGGCAGCCGAACAATCTCCAACTCCTACGGAAACCCCAACCGTGACAGAAACCCCAACCAGCACACCGGAGCCGCCGACACCAACCCCAATCACCCCAACGCCATTGCCCTGCCTACTGGCAAAATTTGTCCAGGACATCAACGTACCACCTGGCACAGTATTTACTGGAGGGACGAAGTTCACCAAGATTTGGCGAGTTGAGAATGCCGGCAGTTGCACCTGGACGCGAAATTTCACTTTAATTTGGGTAGCTGGGGATCCGTTGGGATCGAAAAGTCAGGTTGCACTTCCAGGAGCAGTGCAACCAGGCCAAACGGTTGATTTGCAGATTGAACTGGTTGCCCCAAAAACGGATGGCACCTATAAAGGAGCCTGGATGATCAATGACAACGCCGGTCACATTTTTGGAATTGGAAAAACTGGTACGGATTATCTATGGGTTGAAATTAAGGTCAAGAATCCGGTTACCGCGCCGGCTAAAACAGCAACGCCAACCCCTAAGCCAACTACAGCTCCCACAGCGACTTCTGCTCCTCCACCCACAAGCGCACCAACCAGTACGACAGCGCCGACTGCAACCTTTACATATACCCCAACCTCAACCGTGACAGACACCTCAACACCTACTCCTACTTTGACCAATACACCGTTTCCGTAATTTAAGGGCGAGACGAGAAGTGTTTGTCCTCGCCCTGATGTTTTGGCGGAAGGGGGACTGCTTGTTAAAGGGAGCGTGAGCTAAATGGAAGAGGAAGCGATGAGTTTTCTGGTCAACATGCTGCCGGCAATGGCGCAAGCGTCGGTTGGTAGATAGGATGCGACACAAGCATCAAATAAAATCTGGTAATTGGGCGGAAAATCTTCATCACCTTGCCAGTAGACCAATAGCAAAGGAACGCGCGGGAAAACCCAAAAGAGAAAAGCGCGATCAGCAAAGGGAACTTCAATCCCTTTGAGCTTCTGAGTAGCCATTTCTAGCCTTTCAAGTTGATTTATAAAATGACGCCTCAGTAAGTTTCCCGTATATCCTTGAAAGGCCTGGTTATAAAAGCGACCATCGGGCAATTCGGCAAAGGATATCCACTTTTCGGTCAGGGGTATCGGGCGGGCGGTAACGAAATAGTACAGAATCAACGCCTGATGAGCTACTCCTAGCTCTTTCTGATCCTTTGCGGAAATTGCCAGATAGGTGGGGACTTCCAAGAGGATCTCTTCTTGCCAGTATGGGAAACGGAAATGACTCTTGCCTTCTTCATTGGTGAGAAAGTTCGTAGCAGTGTTTCTGGCGAGCTGCTCGGGATTCCAATCAGCCAGTTGGTCCCGCAATGTTTGAACCCGTTGAGCCAGCAGGTTGGGTTGATCGAGGGAGAAAAACTCTTTTTTCATAAGGATTTTATAAATTCCCGAACCGCCTGGTTGAAGCGTTCGCTGGCTTCCAGGTTGGGAAGATGAGCGGCGTTTTCCAGAAGCAATAGCCGGCAATTCGGGATGGCGGCTTGCATGGCTTGGGCTTCCTCGATGGGAATTAGACGGTCATCTTTGCCGTGGATAATCAATGTGGGGACAGAGATTTGCTTGAGGAAGGGGCGAGAATCGATCCGCTCCATCATCCCTTGCAAGTCTCCAAGTACGGCTTGTAAGGAGGTGTGTTGCATAATTTGCCGCACTGTTTCGACTAAGTCAGGCTTATTCTGAAGGGTGGCGGGGGATAAGACTCTTGCCAGCATGGATTCGATAATGGGTGCGATGCCTTGTTCTCTGGCAAGGTCTATGCTACGTTGGCGGTTCAGTTTGCTTTCCTCGGTATCTGGCGCGGCACGGGTAGCCGTCAGGACAAGCGCAGCCAATCGGTCGGGAAATTTTCGGGCAAAGGCAAAACTGATATATCCACCCATAGATAATCCACACAGGACAATCTTCTGAGTGATTTTCAAGATATCGAGCAGTCTGGCGCAATCTTCTGCCAGAAGATCCATGGAATAGACGCCTTCGGTTGGCGTGGAGTCGCCATGGCCGCGCAGGTCGGGAGCAATCACATGCGCATCTTGGGATAGGGCATCGATTTGGGGTTGCCACATTCGACGATTCAGAGGATAGCCATGGATGAACAGGATCGGGATTCCTGACCCTGCTTCATCATAGGCCATTCTAAAAGATTCAAATTCAGCGAATTTCATGCGTCAACTCCTAAATCGCGTAATTGTTTTTTGAGCTTCTCGGCAGCAATCTCAAAATCGGCCAGTTTCTGTCTTTCTTTTTCCACAACCGGCGGCGGAGCTTTTTGCGAGAAGGGGCTATCCAGGAGCTGCCGAAGCCGCTGGATTTGTTGATGGACTTCTTCAAGCTCAGCGCGCAGGCGTTGTTGTTCACGTTGATGATCAATAGCCGCTTCCAGATCAAGATAAATCTCGATTTCCTTAACAACTAAGGGTACTCTCCCTTCTGGTTTTTCGGGCAGTTCTCGGTTAATCTGCAGGCGATTGGGATCGAGGTTGGCTAATTTTTGAATATTTTCTGCCTGATCTTGTAACAAGTCGAAGTATTCGGTTGTCAGGAAAGTTGCCCCAAGTGGTTGGTTGATTGGAACGCCTTTTTCAGAACGGGTGTTGCGAATCGCGCGGATAATCTCCTGGATTAGGCTGAATTGGGCAATTTTTTCTTCTTCCCATCCCTCAAGCTTGCGCGGTTGGGGCCAGCGAGCAACGATAAGCGCTTCTTCCCATCCCTGTTTGGGGGAAAGGGAAGGAGAACATTTCTGAGCCGCTTCTTTCAAGTATCCCCATACCGCTTCAGTGACGAAGGGAGTAAAGGGGTGCAGCATGCGCAGACATTGATCAAATACCCATACCAACGTTTGGGCGGTGTAAAAGGCGCGATCCCCGCCTTTTCTGATTTGGATTTTGGCGATCTCAACGTACCAATCCGCAAATTCACTCCATAAGAAATCATAGATCAATCGACCAGCTTCGCCAAATTGATAGCTCTGGAAAAGACGTTCTACATCTCGAATAAGGTTTTGCAACCTTGCCCAAATCCAGGAGTCGGCTAAAGTCCATTGAGGGGTTGAAGCTGGAGTGTTTGGAACCTGCTCCAGGGATTGAATGATAAAACGACCGATGTTCCACACTTTGTTGGCAAAGTTTCGATTAGCTTCAACCTTCTTGATGCTGAGATTCATGTCATTGCCAGGCGTTGAACCGACTAATAGGGTGAAACGCAGTGCATCGGTTCCGTATTCTTCCATTACAGTAAGCGGATCGATGATATTCCCTAGCGTTTTACTCATTTTCCGGCCATGTTCATCGCGGATTAAGCCATGTAAATATACGGTATGAAAAGGTTCTTTGCCGGTGAATTCTAACCCGGTCATAATCATGCGGGCAACCCAGAAAAAGAGAATGTCATAACCGGTTTCCAGAACACTTGTGGGATAAAAATAGCGATAATCCGGGGTATCATCTGGCCAACCGAGGGTGGAGAAGGGCCAGAGAGCGGAGGAAAACCAGGTGTCTAACACATCTGGATCTTGTTCGATCTGTGCACTGTGGCAATGTTGACATGCTACCGGATCGGTGCGCGAGACAGTGAGTTCGCCACAGTCAGCACAGTACCAGACGGGGATACGATGTCCCCACCAGAGCTGGCGGGAAATGCACCAATCTTCGATATTCTCAAGCCAGTTAATATAGATTTTGGTGAACCGATCCGGGATAATGCGAATCCGACCATCCTGGACAGCTTTCAAAGCAGCCTCGGCCAGGGGTTGAATTTTTACGAACCATTGGGTTGAGATCAGCGGCTCAATAATCTCGTTACCCCGTTGGGAGCGAGGAATGTTCATCAGGTACGGTTCTTCTTTGATGGTCAGACCCTGAGCTTGCATATCTTTCCAAATGTTTTTGCGTGCTTCAAAACGATCCTGTCCTGCATACGGCCCACCGTTTTCATTAATGCGCGCCGATTCGTCCAAAACTGAGATGACTTCCAATCCATGCCGTAAGCCAATCTCATAGTCGTTTTGATCGTGACCGGGTGTGATTTTCAGTGCACCGGTGCCGAATTCTCGGTCAACATACGTGTCGGCAATAACCGGAATCTGGCGCCCGAGAATGGGAACAATTGCCTTACGACCAATAAAGTGGCGATAGCGCTCGTCTTCAGGATGAACAGCAACGGCCGTATCGCCTAAAATGGTTTCTGGACGGGTGGTGGCGACCGGGATAAACTCCTCGGCTAATGAGTCCCCTTCTGGTACGAGCATGTACTTGAAATAATATAATGTGCCCATTTCCTGGGAGTACTCGACTTCAAGGTCGGATACGGCAGTTTTCAAGCCAGGCGCCCAGTTGATCAGTCGTAAACCGCGGTAGATTAATCCCTTTTCGTACAGGCGAACAAATGCTTCGCGCACTGCCCGTGATAAGCCCTCGTCAAGGGTGAAACGGGTGCGCGTCCAATCACAAGATGCGCCAAGACGGCGGATCTGATGATAGATGATATTGCCATATTTCTCTTTCCACGCCCAGGTTCGTCTAAGAAATTCTTCGCGTCCGATTTGCTCGCGGGTAAGGCCTTCGGCAGCAAGAGCTTTTTCGACTTGTAATTGCGTGGCAATTCCAGCGTGGTCGCTACCTGGAACCCATAAGGTGGGTTCACCCTTCATACGGTGGTAACGGATCATCAGGTCTTCCATGGAAACAAACATGGCATGACCCAAATGAAGTTCACCGGTTACATTGGGGGGTGGAATAGAAATCACAAACGGTTTCACCGAGGGATCAAAGTCAGGTTTGTTGGGATCATTCCAGGGTTGAAAGTAACCACTTTTTTCCCAGAATTGATAGATTTGTTCTTCTGTGGTTTTGAATTGATAAGATTTCGGAATTTGTCTGTCTGTCATTAGAGATAAACCTCCACATAATAAAAAACCTTTCGTCCTTGAGGACGAAAGGAAAATCTTCCGCGGTACCACCTCAGTTCACCAAAGTTGGTGCACTCATCCCTGATGCAACAATCTCTCAGGTTCAGTGATAACGGACTGAGCCGTGCTGGTCTACTCTTGGATAGCCAATTTCTTCAGCATTCCATTGGGCGACCTTCAGCGGTTTCCGATCTCGGCGGCTCTCAGCCACTGGCCAATCCTTCTCTGTCGATGGAAAGCCACTTACTCTTCCCAAGGATTGTTTAGCCTGATTATAACGATGTCCTTAGATTTGGTCAATGTTTTTGTAGAAGATGAGTTTTTGATTAAAGTTTCTTGACTTTCGGGTTCGATTTGTGCTATGCTAACTCCATTCACTCATTGGGAGAGGGTATATGGTTCATAGAGAGCGCATTGCTGAAAATGTTTACGCTTTTCAAAGCGATTTATATGCTCAGGTTACTTGCGGGGCGATTATCGGTCCAAATTGGGCTGTGATGATCGATACTCTAGCGGTGCCGGAGGAAACGCTTGAAGTTCGAGATTTTATTGAGCAGGAACTCAATGTACCGATTCGATACGTGATAAACACTCACTATCATGCCGATCATACCTGGGGAAATTGCTTTTTCCAAGGCGCAACGATTATCGCACATAAACTTTGCCGTGAGTATCTTGAGAGCAAAGGAATACCAGCCCTACAGGTTGCCCAGGAACAACATCCGGTCTATCAATCGATTCGCATTGTTCTGCCTCACATCACGTTTGAACAAGGCAAGATGACCCTTCGGGTTGGGAAGAAGACCTTGACGATCTTTGGATTACCAGGTCATAGCAAAGATAATCTGGGCGTTTTAGTGGAAGAAGATAAAGTGCTTTTTGCCAGTGATGCTGGTATGGCATTGCCATACATTGTGGATGGCGATTTTGATGATATGGTGAACAGCCTGAAGTTAATGGCTAAGATGGGGTTGGAGAACATTATTCAAGGACATGGAGATATTGTCTTGCGGGGTGAAATAGACAATTTCATCAAAGAGAATCTGGCGTATCTTTCAGCTATCAAAAAGGCAGTTCGTAAAGCGGCGACACGGAAGTACCCCATGGATTTGTTACAAACGATTAGCGTCGAGGAATGTGGCAAAAGCCGTGTCTTAATCGGCGGTTTAGCTGAAGAATTACACCGTAAGAACTTAAGCGCGTTATATAAACAGCTATATGGGAAATTGCCCGAAAGATCTCCTCAAGACGAATATGATTACTACGAAGAGGATACGGAGGAAGAGGAAGAGTGATTGTTGCTATTCAAGGGAGACTGCTGGCGTTTGGCGCGCAGACCGACTAAGCGTTCCGTTCCGTTAAGCAGGCGATGGATATTCGGCCGCAAAGCCCACAGCAACAGGGCTTCACCGATTACACCGTATAAGATATATTGCCATGGGGAATTAAACCAAATGGCGCGGATGGTGAAAATTAATACGGCGATCAGCGCGGTACTCATGGTTGTAACTGAAGCATAACCAATAAAAAAGAGGATAAAGGCTCCCGCAGGTACAATAATCAATAAACTGGGCGGCCAAATGCCAAAAGCGCCGCCCACAAAAGGGGCCCCTCCCGCACCGCCACGCAATTTCAGTTTCCCATTTTCTGAGCGTTCAGCGAGGAAAATCGAATAATTATGGCCCAAAACAGCGAGCAGTGGAGAAAATACTTCCATCCAGGTCAGGTTGGAAAGCAGAGTTCTTGCAATCCAAACAGCAATGGCAGCCTTTAATCCATCTAAAAATGCGGTCAAAAAACCTACCCAAAAACCTGCCGCTCGGCCAGCGTTGGTGCCGCCTGTGCGGCCGCTTTCGATTTGACGCAGGTCTTTGCCGGTGCGCAATTTGACCAGAATTAAGCCAAAAGGAATTGAGCCAAGAAGGTAAGAGATCAGAGATAACAGCAGGACTTTTAAGATCATTCAGGACTCCTAAAATGTTAATTTTGTTAAGTATTCTTAAATCTTTATCAGATGATAAAACACCCCTTTTGAAGATTGGTTACTTCAGGGTGTGAATTTCAACCGCTTGATACTGGTTATGATTGATGCGGTAAGCTTTATACTGCCATTGTTCATTGGTTCGATAGAAAATAAGATAAATTGCCTCCGGATAATAGGCTTCTTTTAGGTCAGTTTGAGATGGTCTATCTGGCCCTGTCGGGTGAGAATGCACAATCCCTAATAAGTCTTGTTGGTTCTCTTCAAAGTAAAGAAAAGCTTTCAATTGTGGTTCTGCAGCCATGCGATAACGGGTAGGACTTTTGAGGACATTAGGTATTGGAATCCAGCTTTGGAAAGTATGATCTTTTCCTCCCAAGAGTCCACAGGCTTCGTGTGGGAGGTTTTCCTGAAGGTGAGCAAGGATTTGTTCGATGAGTTCTTGTGGGATAAAGTACACTTCACCCATATTATTTCAACCAGTATGCCAGAAGCCAGGATATAACCAATAGAACTACAGGTTCAAGAAAAGCCAGCTTGGGGAATTGCGTGGATTGAAGCCGATGGATCAATAGAAAAAGAGCATAGGCTATTCCAAAGATCGTCAATCCAAAAGAGAGTGGTGAGATTGGCCAATAGTGCAGGGCAGCAGCTATCTGGGTAGTGATGATTGAAATCAGGATGGCTTCAGTAAATGCCCAGCTCTGCGGGCGGCGAAGCTTCAGGCTTCTCAACGAGACCAACAGGGTTGCTGTAAACAGGCCTGGTATGGTAAAGATCAAGCGATAGTTTAGGAGGCGAATCAGAATGCAAAAGAGGAGAAAGAGTAAATAGGATACCGCAATCAGAACGGTGACGGCAACAGGATAACGCAGATCGTTTGGATTTACGGTGATAACCTCGGCGATCAGAATTCCCATCAGAAATCCTGCACCGAGAAAGAAACTTAACCAGCCATAGAAGCCACCTTCTAAATTGCTAATTAAAAAGCCCAATACCAAAGCCGTTAAGAGGGGAATTACCCAATGCTCGATAGTGCTATGTTTATTCCAAAGAGGGTGATTGCGGATGAGCCAATCTGAGCCCGAGGCAGCCAGAACAGAGGCAATGATCATAACCAAAGTCTGAGTGTTTAAGGAAAAAACGATATATATGTTCCAGAAGTCGAGGCGGATATTCTGCTCTGGAATTGAGACAATGCCTGAGATTGCAAATGTCAAGATGATCGTTGCGGCAATGAGGCTGATGTGATCGGTGTCAGGTAAATAGCTGTTTTTTTGCAAGGTGTTTGACCTGTTTATTGATGAACCTGTAGAGCTTACGAAAATCGGATGAATCGATGGCGAAGGAAATGAAATCTCGATAGAAGATTATAATACTAGAAATTTGTTTTGTAAAAAGGTACAGATGAACGATGCGCATAGGCATGCTGGCAGATGTTTATAAGCCTCATGTAAGCGGGATTACCAATTACATTGAGTTGAATAAAAAGTGGCTGGAAACGAAAGGGCATGATGTTTTTATCTTTACTTTTGGAGGTGAAACTTATCAGGATGAAGAAAAAAATGTGATCCGTTCACCGGGCTTGCCCTTGTTAGATACCGGCTATTATTTGGGTTTTCGTTACAGTAGCGAAGCCATACGATATTTGCGGATGATGGATGTGGTTCATGTTCACCATCCCTTTCTCAGTGGATCGCTATCCTTGAGGTACTGTCGTCCGCGTGGCATTCCAATTGTTTTCACCAATCATACCCGTTATGATCTCTATGCCAGAGCCTATTTGCCCGTTTTGGGGGAACTGGTTGGCGAACAAGCTCTCGAAGCCTATCTGCCGGTGTTCTGTCAAGCAGTTGATGTGGTTATCTCACCCTCGAATGGGATGCGAGATGTTTTGAGAAAATTGGGGGTCACTGTTGATATTCAAGTTGTTCCGAATGGCGTAGACCTGACAGCATTTAGACAGCCAATCGTGGCAGCAAAACGGGAAGAATTAGGATTTGATGAGCAACAGATTGTCTTTATCTACGTTGGAAGGTTGGGTCCTGAAAAAAATCTTCCTTTTCTCATTCGTTGTTTTGCGGGGATCGTACAGGCTTTTGACCAGGCTCGTTTATTGATCGTCGGCGACGGACCTGAAAGAAAAACGTTACAAGGAATGGTCGATCAAAGTGATATTGCTGGTTTTGTGCGGTTTACCGGCATGGTGCCCTATCAAAAAGTGTGTCAATATCTTAAGATGGCGGATGTGTTCGTAACGGCATCGGTCACCGAGGTTCATCCACTATCGGTAATTGAGGCGATGGCAGCAGGTTTACCTGTCTTGGGAATTCACTCGCCAGGGATCAGTGACTCGGTACAAGATGGCGTGAGTGGCTTTCTGGTTGGTGAGGAGGATATGGCAGCCTTTACGGCAAAAATGGCGCGCTTCATTTCAAATAGAGAAGAGCGGTTGAAAATGGGTGAAAACGCCAAACGCGAGTCGGAACGTTTCTCGATTGACCAGACAGGGATGAAGATGGTTGAAATTTATCAAAAAGCTATCGAAGGAAAAGCGCAAAGGCGACGTAGCCTTTCAGTGCGCTTTCGTCGTTTGCTCGACCGGATTGGATGAGAAATGCCTTTGCAATCGACGCGCAGTTTAGGGCGCCAAGGTGAAGATCTTGCCATTGAATATCTGGAGAGAAAGGGGTATCAGATTCTCGAACGGAACTATACCAGCTCTTTCGGTGAGATTGATATCGTTGCTGCCTGGTCTTCTCCTCAGGAAACAAAACGCCTGGTTTTTATCGAAGTCAAAATGCGCCGCAACCGACGCTATGGATACCCCGAGGAGAGCATAACCCCTAAAAAACTTCATCACCTCATCCTTGCCAGTCAAGATTACCTTCAGAAAAACTTTCAAGAAGACATTGATTGGCAAATTGATGTTCTTTCGATTGAGATGGGAACCAAGATGAAAATCACTCATCTTGAAAACATCACCGTTCCCTTAAACCTGCCAAACCGTAACGAATGAAATGGGAACTGATGCGGTTCGACCTTTGATTATCATCGTTGGCCCAACTGGGGTGGGAAAAACAGAGTGCGCTTATCATCTCGCCCAGGCTCTGGACGGCGAAATTGTGTCGATCGACTCTCGTTACCTGTACCGGGGTATGGATATTGGAACCGCAAAACCGAGTTTGCAAATGAGAGAAACCGTGCGCCATCACCTGGTGGATGTTGCTGACCCCAATGAGGATTGGAGTTTAGCTGTTTTCCAAAAGAAAGTTTCTGAAGCTCTAGAGGAGATTTTTAGCAGAAGAAAATTGCCCATATTCGTTGGCGGTACTGGTCAGTACTATCGGGCTATCCTGGAAGGTTGGCAACCACCGCCCGTACCGCCTAATCCAAAGTTGAGGACAATAATCGAGCGTTGGCTGATTCAACTTCAGCCACAGCAGAGAATGCGTCACTTAGCTTTGCTTGATCCCGAAGCAGCCAAAACAATCGATGCGCGGAATGTGCGCCGGATGGTAAGGGCGTTTGAAGTGATTTATTCCACCGGCGTTCCATTCTCCCGGCAACGGAAAGGAAATCCGATTTCTTATCCTGCTTTTATTGTCGGCCTAACCTTGCCGCGAGCCCAGTTATATGAGAGATGTGATCGGCGCATTGAGCGCATGTTCGCAGAAGGGTGGGTTGAAGAAGTCAAGGCTCTCTTACGCAAAGGTTACGACCCTGAGCTACCATCCTTCAGTGCTATCGGCTATCGGGAGATCGCAGCTTATCTTCAAGGGTTGCTCACTCTAGATGAAGTCGTTGTCAGAATTAAGCGTCGTACGCGAACACTGATCCGACGGCAAGCCAACTGGTTTCGCGCCGATGATCCGCGCATTCACTGGTTTCAGGCTTCTGAAACCGTAGCCGCAGAGGTTTACCATGCAGTTCAGCAGTGGTTAGCATACCTCTTGGCGCAGGATGAAATCCGATGAGCCTCATTATCTCGATTGTTCTTGTCGTATTTTTCTTGGCTCTTGCGGTCTATGGTTTTCTATGTTTCATCTTGCAGAAGAAATTGAAAAAAGACTGTAAGATTATGGGAGAGCAGTTGCGTGAATTGGAGCAGAAAAGCCAACGTTTGTTCTCCCTGCGTCGATCGTTTGATACCTATAAAGAAGAGCCCTTTGTAACCAGTTTGATGGATATTGATGGCACCTTAGAAAAGATTCGCGCAGACATCAAAGGTAAATTCGAGATATACATTCAGTATCGAGAATGGCTGACTCGGTTGGATGCATCGCCGTGGTGGGATAGCCATTTCCGTTGGAATCTGATCCTGCTCCGGCGATATCGACAAAGTTGTCTCAAGCACATAGCAAATCATCGCGCGCTGGAAACCCAAATTGAGCAAGTGCAGGCCCGTTTTGATCAGATCAGGGAATTTCCCTGGTCAGTTGCTTTGCAATCGCGCGAGTTAATAGAGTATCTTCAACAGGCAAAAGCGTTGTTGAGTGAGTTAGCCACACTTGGGCTTTATGGAGAAGCCTATACCGCAATGGTTAATCGGTTGCAAGAAGTTGACGAAGGTGCAAAACAAATACCGCTTTATTTTCTTACCGATCCGTATGCCAAGCTGGTCACCGAAGCAACCCGGGAAGACGTACGAGATGTATATCAAATTGTTCAAACGGGGTTGCCGACCGTTGTAGCAATCATTCAGCAGACAGAACATTGGAAAAATCAATATTTAGCTCTTGGGAATCAAAATGAACTTGCGTGGAAAGAGCTTGATCGATTGCACCAAATCCTCGCTTCTATGCCTGACGAAATTGACTTGATAGCGGAAAGATCAAAATATAATGAATGGAAAACTCGATTGCAGGAATTGGATAGGCGCAGAAAGAATTTGAGCGTTGATGAGATTAACCGTTTGGTAGATGAAATCAGCCACTTATTTCATGAAATTCAATCTGCGCAACAGTTCTTACGCCATAGCCGCCAACGTCTTTTTCAATATCAGCGGTTCATGCAATCAAATCAAGATTTTATCACCCGGACTCAACAACGTTTTGATTCGCTTGCTCAAGCCACCCTGAAAATTGATTGGGATGTGAGTGGCAAACGATTCCAGAATCTTTACGAAACCTATTGTGCTCTCCAAGCAACCGATAAACCTTATCCGCCACAAGTCTTGGAGAAGCTCGTTGAGCAGGCTTCCTGGTTGCACAATCACCTCCTGGAAATTGATAAACAAACTGCAAACGTGGCAGCGATCCATCACACTTGCGAAAGGATGAT
>Ga0197142_1000224_pt1 | contig 51303 bp, 42 predicted proteins | sample GBS60_MetaG_FD_148614 | JGI IMG/M metagenome (GOLD analysis project Ga0197142, IMG submission 148614) | Sediment microbial communities from Great Boiling Springs, Gerlach, Nevada, United States - GBS 60_MetaG | ecosystem: Environmental > Aquatic > Thermal springs > Hot (42-90C) > Sediment... | reverse complement strand
CTTTTAAAGGAGGAAGATGATTTTTTGGAAGCAAAAAAAGCAAAAGAGGCAGGAAAAACTGTCGTTTATGTTTATGAAGAAAAAAAAGTTTTGGGAGCATTAGTGGTTGCTGATAAGATAAAAAATGAGGCGCATCAGCTTATTGATAATCTAAAAAATATGGGGATTGAGATTTATATGGTAACCGGCGATAATAGACAGACGGCTTTGGCAGTGGGAAAAGAGATTGGAATTTCTGAAAAAAATATCTTTGCTCAAGTGTTACCAAAAGACAAAGAAGAAATTGTTAAGGAAATAAAAAAAAATTTAGGCGGAAAAATCGTGGCTTTTGTTGGTGATGGGGTAAATGACGCACCGGTTTTGGCATCTTCTGATATAGGCATTGCCTTATCAACCGGAACTGATGTGGCGATGGAAACAGCCTCAGTAACAATCGTCAATAAAAATTTATTAACCATTTTAAAAGCGATTAATCTTTCCAAAAAAACCATAAAAACAATTAAACTTAATTTATTTTGGGCGTTTTTTTATAATGTAATTTTAATACCAGTGGCGATGGCGGGAAAAATTAATCCAATCTTTGCATCGGCGGCGATGGCCTTTTCTAGTGTTTCGGTTGTTTCTAATTCTTTATTGCTCAAAAAAGTTAAAATATGATAGATCTTATTTATCCATTTTTCGCCAACATAACGGTTTTGTCAACTTTATTTTTATTATTTTTTTTATTTTTAATATCATTTAAAAAATTGCGTCTTTTTTTAAAAAAAACTTTATCACCTTTGAGTTTAAAATTTATTTTTTTAATAAGTACGACTGCCACTTTTGGGAGTCTACTTTTTTCTGAAGTTTTGGGATGGGAGCCTTGTAAACTTTGCTGGTTTCAGCGGATTTTTATGTATCCTCAGGTATTAATTGCCGGATTTGGTATTGTAAAACAAGATAACAATGTTTTTTTACATCATCGTTATCTATCGTTTTTTGGTTTTCTTATTGCTTTGTTTCACTATCTTATTCAATGGGAAGTAATTAAAGGGATTGACTGTAATTTGGTTTCTTCCAGTTCAAGTTGTGTTAAAATAAATTTTTATGCTGGTTTTGTTTCGATCCCTTTTATGTCACTTTTGGCTTTTTTATTAATTTTTATTTTAAGTTTTTTTTATGAAAATCAAAAAAAAGACGCTAAAAATTGAGGGAATGCACTGTCCATCTTGTGAGATATTGGTAAAAGATAAGTTTTTGCAATTAAAAAATATAAAAGAAGTAAAAGCAGATTTTAAAAAAAGGGAAGCGCAGATAATTTATCAGGGTGAGATTACTGAAGAAAAACTCAATCGATTAATTACTCCTTTTGGATATCGAATTCAAAAAAAAGTAGAAGAGATAAACGAACCTTTGATTAACCGTCTTTTGGAGTTTTTTGGGATTGCTGCTTTTTTAATTTTAATATATTTAATCTTAAAAGAACTTAATTTTTGGCCTGATATTTCTTACCAAAATCTTTCTTTACCTTTAGTTTTTGTTTTGGGAGTTTTGGCCTCAACCTCAACCTGTATGGCAACAGCTGGTGTTTTGTATCTTTCTGTAGCACAAAAAAATAATAATTTTGTTAGCGCTTTAAGTTTTAATTTGGGACGGGTGTTATCATATTTTTTCTTTGGTTTGATATTTGGATTTTTGGGTCAAATGTTTGTTAACTCCATTTTTTTAGGTGGCGCTTTGACTTTGATTATAGCCTTGATGATGATTTTTTTAGGCCTTGATATGGCAAAAATTTTTTTTTGGCAAAAGTATTTTGAACCAAGGTTTTTCGGTTGGATTTTTGAGTATTTAGAAGAAAAATTAAAACAATATCCAAGACGAATGCCGTTTTTTTTGGGAGCAATTACCTATTTTTTACCCTGCGGTTTTACTCAGTCAGTTCAAGTCTATGTGATGGGTTTGGGCAATCCCTTTTTATCGGCAGTTTACATGATGGTTTTTGCGTTGGGAACCGTTCCCCTTCTTATGGCGATAAATTTGGCTTTAAATATTAGACAATTTTCATTTTATCAGTATTTTTTAAAAACAATGGGAGTTTTGGTTTTTTTTGTTGGTATTTCTTATTTTTTTAATTTCTTAAACCTTTTTGGTTTAAACTATTTTGATCGTTTTTTTAACAACAATGAAGTTGGCGTTGAAAATGTAAAGATAGTTAATGGGAAGCAGGTGATTGAGATGACAGTTGATTCATCAGGTTATAGTCCCAATGTTTTAGTGGTTAAAAAAGATAAACCGGTTAAATGGATAGTTTATGGAAAAAATGTTTTGGGATGTCAGGGATATTTTGTTGTCCCCCTTTTAGGGATAAGTCAGGCGCTTAAAGAAGGAGAAAATATCTTTGAGTTTGACCCAAAAGATTTTTCCGAGATTCCTTTTTCTTGTGGGATGGGGATGTTTAAGGGGCGGATAGTAGTTAAAAGTTAAAAGTCAAAAGTTAAAAGTTTCAATTTAAAATTAAAAGTTATCAATTCAAATTTTAAAATATGGATAAAAGAATTGTTTTAACATCAGTAGTAATTTCCGTTGTTATTGTTATTTTGGGTTATATTTTGGTTGATTCATCAAATAAAAAAAAGGCGGTTAAGGTTAGTTTGCCAAGCAAAGAGAAGATTGTTTATTATTATGGTTTAACCTGTCCTCATTGTAAAGAAGTTGATGAGTGGATGAAAAAAAACAAGATTGAGGAGAAGATAAAATTGGAAAAAAAAGAGGTGTGGTACGACAGAGAAAATGCCGCTGAGCTTCAAGAAGTTGCTAGATTTTGTAAACTTGATCCAAATGCAATTGGGGTGCCATTTCTTTGGGCTGATGGAAAATGTTATATCGGGACGCCGGAGGTTAAAAAAATTTTAGAAGAAAAATCAAAAATTTAAGTTTGATCAAGTCTCAGCAAGAAAATTAAAAATCAAAATGATAAATCATTATATAAAATTAGATTTTTTCTAATTATGGCTAAAAAATTGAATATTTTTTCAAAAGAATACTTTTTAAATATTTTAAGAATTTATCATAACAATAACCCTCACGAAAAAATTAATAAACATCCTGTAATTCAGAGATTAAAGAAATCAAAAAAATCATTTATTTCAAGAAAAAACTTTATTGGACATTTAACAGTAAGCGCAATAGTTCTTGATAATTCACTTTCAAAGTTACTTCTTGTTGGCCATAAACTTTTAAAGAAATATATTCAACCTGGCGGTCATATTAGCAAAAGTGATAAAACATTTTGGCAGTCGGCTTATCGGGAATTAGAAGAGGAAACCGGGATATCTGATGTATTTTTTTTACCTGTTGATGATAAAATGGAAGATGTTCCTTTTGATATAGATATTCATAAAATTCCGAAAAATAAAAACAAAAACGAACCAGAGCATTTTCATATTGATTTTCGTTATCTTTTTATCAAAGATAATAATAGTGATAAAATTGAGATAAATAAAGAAGAAATTAATGATGTTGTTTGGCTGATGATTGAGAGATTTTCTCAAATAGATCAAGAAAAGCTTCGTTTAGCAAAAAAAATAAAAAAAATCATTTTTTTAAATCGTGATAAAATTTTTTTTAATAAAATTACCCGTGTTTTTTCTATTAATTTAAACCATGTTAATTTAGTAGCAGTTTTGCATATTGTTCCTGATATTGTTTCTTTTGTTAATTTCCTAAGAAAGTTGGTAAAAAAAATCATTATTATTCCAAAACCAAACTCAATTTCTTACAAGGTTTTATCAAATATTCCAAAAGAAATAATTCATTTTATTTCAAGAGAGGAGTTAAAAAAAGAAAAAGTTTTAAAAAATCTTTTTAAAGATAATCAAAAATACTGCATTATTGATATTGGTGGTTACTTTGCTACCAGAGAATTTGTAAATTTTAATAATAAAACAAAAAAGATTATTGGTGTTGTGGAAGATACAGAAAACGGTCATAAAAGATATGAGAAGATAGTTGATATTCTTAATTTTCCTGTTATATCAGTTGCTCGCAGTGAATTAAAGCAAAATGAGGATGATCTGGTGGGATATAGCGTAGCTTTTTACACTGAATGGGTTATTCGTAAATTGCGCTTTTTACCAAGATATATGAATTGCGGAATAATTGGTTATGGAAAATTAGGTAAGGGGATTGCAAAATATTTATTTAATCAAAATATAAAACCATATGTATATGATACTGATCCAATAAGACTTGTTGAAGCAATTAAAGATGGTTGTTTGCCAGTTTCAAAGGATAAAATTTTATTAAGTAGTAAATTATTGTTTTGTGCAACAGGTAATTTATCTTTAGGTACTAATGATTTTCTTAAAATATCTCCAGGATTTTTTATTGCTTCAGTAACCTCATCAGATGATGAATTTAATTTAGAAAATATAGATAAATACTTTAAAAAAACTGTTGAAGATCAATTTATAGTAAAGTATGAAAATGAAAATACATACTTTTATTTAATAAACAATGGTAATACAGTAAACTTCATAGATAAAGAAGGAGATAGGGTTTCAGATTTTATTAGGTTAGTCCAAGCAGAGATCTTGTATTCCTTATCAAAATTTACTAAAGAAGAGATAAAGGTCAATTTTTTAATAAATGAGACAACAAAAGATGAAAAAAGAACGATTGCTTCTTTGTTTCTTGATAGTTATGGTTTTTTTCTTGATAAAGGATGATTTCAATTTTGGATTAGATTATGAAAAATGCTTTTTATTTAGTCATAGTTTTATTTTTTTTAAAAATCAAACCAATTTTTGCCGTTTGTCCTTTGTGTACAATTGCTGCGGCAGGGGGAATTGAAGTAACAAGGCTTTTGGGCGTTGATGATTTGATTTCTTCAATTTGGATTGGGGGGTTAATTGTTTCTTTGTCTTTTTGGTTTTCTGATTTTTTAGCCAAAAAAAAGATTTTAAAACCAATTTTGAGAGAGATTTTATCGTTATTTTTATTTTATGTTTTAACTATCCCTTTTTTATACTGGGGAAAGATGGTTGGAATCCCCGGCAATACTTTTTTGGGAGTTGATAAAATTATTTTTGGGATTGGGGTTGGATCAATAACCTTTATTTTTGGAGTTTTACTAGATAAATTTTTAAGAAAGATTAATCAAGATAAAGTCTTTATTTATTATCAAAAAGTAATTTTGCCGATTTTGTTTTTGACGATTGTAAGTTTATTTTTTTATAAAATTCTATAAAAAATCTATACTCATTATACTTAAGCTTACAATTTTATGTCATTCCTTGCCCTTCGATTCGGAGGGCGGGCTTGACCAGGAATCTATAAAATTGTGTTGTCAAATTATATAGATTACCGCTTTCGCGGGAATGACAATATAAAAATTAATAAAATAAACCACAATTTGCCGATTTAATTACATTAAAGAATAAAAGATTTTAAAAGTTTTAAGTTTTGCGTTTTAGTTTTGAGTTTTGCGTTTTGCTCTCCGATTCGGAGGGTGACTTTTGAGTTATAAATTTTATTTAATTCTTATGAAAAACTTAGATATTAACTCTTTTTTACAAAAAGTTAAAAAATTGGAAAAAGGAGAAAAATTAGATTTATCATCGGATGAAGATTTGTCCATTGGAATAATGAATTTGATTTCAATTGAAGAACACCTTTTTTTTACTTACAACAAAACCGGTGAGGAAAAATATTTGGATTTATTAAATGAAGTACGGGAGATGAGAAAGTCGCTTTTGAAAAAAATTATCAAAGACTATGAAGGCGAGGTTTGGTGTATTTTCAAGCATTTGTTGGCTGCCTCAATGAGATTGATGGAGGTAGGGACAAAATATTTAACCAAAGGTGATAAAAAAAATGCCCAAGATCTTTTTAAAAAATCTTATCATTTATATTCTTTGTTTTGGGGGTTGAATTTGGGGGTGGTTGGTGTTTCCGACGTTAAAAAAAATGAGGCGGAGAAAATTGAGTTTTTAACTGAAGATAAAAAGCCAAAAGTAAAAAAATCAGCGTCAATTTTTGAAAAATTAGGCGAGTTGGTAAAAAAAGCCATCGATTGTTGTCGGGAGTAAAAAAATTATTTTTTAGAAATTTAAGTAATTGTTTAAATTGACTAATGATTTTTAATAAGCTTTAAAATTGAGATTTATTTTTCTGCCGTGTTTTTTCTTCATAAAAGATTGTTTTTATTTTTGAGAATTTTATTTTTAATAATTAAGGCGCCAAAAGAAAATAGCGGGATTAAAGCGGCGACAACAGCTTCCATCAAAGAATAATTATTTTTTTTAGATGATGGTTGATTTTTATTTTGGTTATTAATTTGGGTTTTTCCACCTAAAACTGCTTCTTTTTCTGATGATTTTTTGGTTGAAGAGAATAAAACCGGTGTTGGTGAAGACCAGGAAAGACGAGAAGAGTTGTTATTAAAAGACTTTGATTGATTATCGGAAGTATTATTAATCGCTGTGGAAGTTTGGTTACTGATTGAGTTTTGGGTTGAGGGTTGTGAGGAAGGAGTAGACGTAGGAGTTTGTAGTGATTGAGTTGGGGTAGGCGAAGATTGAGGGGTTAAAATTGGTCGGGGAGTGCTAGTTGGTGTAAGAGTTGTTGTTGGTGATAGGATGATTGTTGGAGTGGGAGTGGGAAAAATTGGATTGGCAGTTTGAGTGTTAAAATTAACAAGATAACTATCGATCTGAGAGGTTGGCCGATCTTGATTAATTTCACCTTCGATCTTTTCCCAAATATCATTATTTTGGGCAATTTGACCAATAAAAACAGTGTATTTTCCTAAATTAACGCCTTGAATCTGGAGTTGATAATCTCCGCCAGAAGCATCGGGGATAAAGATAATTCCATCTTCTTCCTCAAATATTTGATCATTAAAATTAACTTTCATTTTAGCGGGGGATTTAATAAGAAAGATTAAGGAAGGTGAGATTTTTGTTTTTTGACCAGCAACTATTTTATCCTCTGAGTAACTGATATTTAAAACATCAAAGATTTTTTTTATCGATTCTTTTTCAGTGATGATTTCACCGTGATCAAAAACAAGCATTTGGCTATCGTTATCTTGATTGGCGCTTTTTGAAAGGACAGTGTGGTCGCCTTTTTCATACCAAATATCAATTGGTTTACCATCAGCGTAGTTACCCAACAGCTTATCTAAGAGATTAGGTTCATCAATTACATATCCAGCTGGTGTTTGTGTACCTTTTTCTCCATAGATAGCGGTAAAGATATCAAAAATTTGAGAAAAAGTTGGATTATAATTTAGAAGAGTGTTGTTTTTAATCGAAAGATTATCAATTGGGATTTCTTGTCCATTTTTATCTTTTAAAAAGTTAAAAGTTGGAAAAAGATCTTTTGCTACTGGAAATCTTTTTTTAATCGTTTCTCGGTCAGGTTCTAAAGAAGTTTTATTTAACAACAAAACTAATTTTTGTGCCAGCCATAAAAAGGTATTTTCACGATCAATTTCACCTGCTTCTAATGTTTTGTAAACTTGAACAGCGCCTTGATGAGAACTACCAACTGAGATTATTTGATTGACTTTATCTTTGTTTTTTTGAGCAAAAATTCGAGCTACCAACCCGCCTAAAGAGTGACCAATTAAGTTGACTTTTTGGTTAGGATTTTGTTGCCAAATTTTTTGTTGTAAAAAAGAGTTTAAATCATTGGCAGAAGACTCAATTGGTTTGCGCCAGTCATAAGGAAAGACGTAAAAGTTTTGATTTTCTTGATAACCTAAGTTTTGTAGAGAACTAATAATTCCGGTATACTCTTTGACAAACGAAGGAATTTTCCAATCAAAGATTGAAACATCTTGATTATGGATGATTGCTTTTCCATTCCACGATGCCATCATGCCTGGGAGGATAATAATAGGATTGAAAACTGTATTAATACATCCTTCATAATTACAAGCCAAATTTAAACTCCAACTCCAATTATTACTAGCACTTGTATAATAGATTCTTATTCCATTTTTTTCTTTAATAATACTGGGGAAAATTAAGTGATTTTGATCATAAGATTTATCAGGAAAAAGAATCAATTTATTATTTTCAAAGGTAGAGTCACAGGTTAAGGGAGAAGTGGTTGTTGAAAAACCAATTCCTAAACTATCTGAGCGATGATAAAATAGATAAAAATTTTCATTTTCTTTCAAAGTAAAGGGACCATCAAATGATTGAAGCAAAATTTTTTTAGAACATTTTGTCCAATTATATAAGTCGTTTGAAAAGGCAAGTCTTATACTAAAGCCGTTATCTCCCCAGCTACCGTAAAACATATAATATTGATTGTCAATTCTGTTGACATAAGAAGCAAAAACACCTCGGTCCTTATCATTATCAGGATTGATGATTAATTTTGGTGGATTAAGGCAATTAAAGTTTTGATCACATTTTAAAAGATAAATTTTATAGACGCCATTATTTTCCACTGTAAAAAAAAGATTTTTGTTCCCATTGTTTTCGATGAAAACGCGAGGATTAGAAAATTCAGAAGATTCTTGATCGATTTCTATTTCTTTTTTAAAGCTCCAATTTAAGCCGTCTGAAGAATTGATTACTATTAATACGAATTGATTATTTAATGGTTTAAAAATTGTTAAAACTCCTTCATATTGGTTTTGAGTTTTATAAATATGAGCTTGTCTTATATTTGTTTTTAAATAATTTTCTGGGATATTTAAAGTTAATGGATTTTTTTCGTATTTAACAAAATTATCAAAAGCTGAGACTTTTAGCAAAAAAGGAAAAAAAGAGAAAATTAAAAAAGAAAAAAACAAAATAATTAAAAAAATCTTTTTGAACATTTTAAAAAAAATAAAAATTATTTTTATAAAATTTTCAATAGTTTAGATTCAACAAAAACGATGATTTATTTTGATTTAAAGCGATATTTTTTCCCATATATCATAAAAAAAATAAAGCTCAACCAATTGAGAAAAATGGATGCGGTAATAATAAAGTTTGGGATGAATTTAAATACCCATTTTAAGTAATTTAAAAAAACAGTGAAAAAAGTTATTAAATAAACAAAATACCAATATTTTGGTTTGATTAAAAATAAAAATGGAATTAACCAAGAGAGATATTGAATTGCAAAGCCAACAGTAAAAATATAGAAAAATAACAAAAGATCAAATAAATAAATTATTAAATTTTTATGATTAATTTTGAGTGAATAAACAAGAAAGATAATTAAAAAAATAACTAAAAAAATTTTTTGTAAATAAATTGGAGGTTGATCTTGGTTGGGAAAAAAAATAAAATGTATGAGTTTTCCTAACCCCCAAAAACTAAAAAGACTGCGATAAGTTAAGGGAGTTTTTATTATATCCACCAAATTTTTGCCAAAGATTAATCTGTAGGTAATAATGGAAATTGTTGGAAAGAAGAATAAGAAGATTAGAAATTTCTTATTTTTTATTTGTTTTAAAAAAGGAATAAAAAATAATATCGGCCAAGTTTTGGTTAAGACAGCAAACGAGTAGGAAAAGATTGAAGATAATTCTTTTTTTTGTTTTAAAAGATAAACGCTTAATAAGATAAAAAAAATAGGTATAACATCAGATTGACCATGAAAGAAAAAAATTAAGATGGAGATTGGATTTAGAGAATAAAAAAAAGCTGGTTTTAACTTTTTATTTGAGAGAAGATAGATTAAGTAAATAATTCCCAAATCAAAAATTAGATTGACAAATTTTAGAAAAAAAACATAGTTAATACCAAATTGATTATTTAAAAAAATCGCTAATGCTTCTAAGTATAAGTAAAAAGGAAAATAAGGGTGATGAATTTTAGCTATTTGTGGGTAAATATTAATATAATTAAGAGTCGCCTCCCCAATTTTTTTATAAGAAATCAAGTCAAAATTAGAGATGTTTTGACTTAAAAATATTGTTGCTAATCGAAGAGATATTGCAATAACAAAGATTTTTATCATTGATATTTTTTAATATCATAATTCAATTTTAAAATCTATAGCCGATCGTCAACAAAAATAGCCTTTTATATTTTTTTGATAATTTTTTACGAAATAAATAAAAGAATAAAAGATTTAGTTCAGTTTTTAAGTATAGTTTTTAAATTTTTGTATAATTTTAACAATGAAAAATGGCTTAACTCTTCTGACGACAACTTTTAATAGTGAAAAGATGATTGGAAGAACGTTACAATCGGTTAAAAGTTTGGTTGATGAGATTGTGGTTGTTGATAATAATTCTACCGATAAAACGATTGAGATAACAAAAAGATATAAAGCTAAAATAATCAACTATCGAGGAAAAAATTTGGGTCTTCAGTATAAAAAAGGATTAAAAAATGTTAAGACAAAATGGGTTTTGATTTTGGACAGTGATGAGTATTTATCAAAAGAACTTTATGATGAGATAAAAAAGCTTTTTTTGAATAAAAAAAAGTTAGAAGAATATGATGGATATTTGATACCGTTTCAAAATCATTTTTTAGGAAAGCCAGTAAATTTTGGTGGAGAGAATTATAAGATGCTTCGATTATTTAATAAAAATAAGGTTATTGTGACACCAGAAAAAGTACATCAAAAATATCTTTTAAAATCAAAAAAAGGTGGCTGTTTAAAAGGAAAAATTATTCATCATTCATACCGAACTCTTTGGCAAACTTACAAAAAATTTACTTATTACGCCATTGAAGAAGCCAAGAAAAAATTCAAAAAAAATGAAACGTTAACTTTAGAAAAATTATTTTTATACGGTCCTCACATGTTTTATGCTCGATTCATCAAAGATGAAGGTTATAAAGATGGTTTATTTCGAATTCCTTTGGATTTGGGTTTTGCGTATATGGAGTTTTTGAGTTATTGGGCGTTATTAGTATTAAAAATCGGAAGTCGAATATTAAAATGGAATACCAAAATTTAAAAGTAGGTTTTATTTTTGTTTTATATAAGACACCAACAGAAGATGTTGAAAGATTAAAAAATGAAGTAAAAGGTTTAACAATAAGGGATTATAAGATCTATTTTATTAATAATACACAAGTTAATCGCGGGTATGCGGCGGCAGTTAATATTGGATTACAGCAGGCGATTAAAGATGGTTGTAATTTGTTTGTTATTGCTAATCCAGACATCTCTTTTAAAGACTTAACAAGAAAAATTTTTGAGGCTGAAGAGCATTTTGATATTTGGGGATTGGCGATGAAACAAGATGAAAAAATCTATTATGGTGGATTTTTGGATAAAAAAAGATTGACGGGCGGATTAATCGAAAAAAAACCAAAGGACAGATTTTTTCCAGTTGATTTTATTTCTGGATCGTTAATGTTTATAAAAAAAGAAGTTATTGATAAGATAGGTTTTTTTGACGAAAGTTATTTTATGTACTACGAAGACGTGGATTTTTGTTTCAGAGCAAAAAAAGTTGGTTTTCGTGTTGGGATTGATAGTCAATATCAATATAAACATTTTGAAACTTCAAAAGAAAATCCACAAAAAAACAAATATCTCTTTTTCAACCATCTTCGATTTTTATGGCACTATGGAAGTTTATCTCAAAAATTGTATGAACTGATTCGGCTACCAAAAACAGTTTTTGAAGAAGTAAAAAAAAGAAGTTTTTATTTGAATTTTTTTTCCTATAATTTATTTTCTTTTTTGGCTAAATTTTTATCTTTTATTCAGTTTATTATTTTGGTTAGAATTTTTCCGCCAAATATTTTTGGAATTTATTCTTTATCATGGACTCATTTGGGGATGTTTTTACCTTTAATCGATTTTGGAACAACTAATTTTGGTATTATTAACCTTCCTCAAGAAAAAAAAATTCGTTTTTCTGATATTTTAAGTCTTCGTTTTTATTTTTCCATTTTAGTTTTTTCTCTTTCTATTTTAAGTGCTTTAATTCTTCCATACTCATTAACCGTAAAAATTACTGTTTTTTTGGTTTCGGTGGCGGCTTTTCAAGCAAGTTTTTTTGGTAGTCTTTTGATTAAGTTAGCCAATGAAGAAAAAATCTATCTTCTTTCTTTTATTAGTTTTTTGTTTCAGTTAATAATAACAATGACAATTATCATTGTTTCTTTTATTTTTAAAAATATTATTTATGTATTTGGGGTAATCTTTGTTTTTTATTCAATTTATGGTTTGGGCTGTTTTCTGTATCTTAAGAATAAAGAAAAAAACTTTCGTTTAAGATTCAATTTAGCGAAATTTAAAGTCATTCTTGGGTATTCCTTTTTTTATCTTTTAATTTCAATCTTTGCTCGGTGGTATAGTCGAATTGATATTTTTCTTTTAAATTTTTTAAAAGGTGAGGAAGTGGTGGGAATTTATTCTTCTGCTTATAAATTTTTGGAGGCGTTGATGTTTATTGTCACTGCCTATAATCTTTCCGCATTACCAATTTTTGTTAATTTTTATAGAAATAAGCAGTTTGATCTGCTAAAGCTAAAAATTAAAAAAGACTTTATTTTTTTATCGCTAATTGGTTTTTCGATTAGTTTTATTTTTTATTTTTTATCACCGATCTTTTTGACTTTGGTTTTTAAGAATAAATATCTTTTAGCAATTCCGATTCTAAAGATTATTATTTTTTCTTTGCCATTGATTATGGTAACTTCAATTTTTTTTAATTTTTTTTATACCATCAAAAAAATTTACTATGTTTTAGGGTTGATGATTTTTCAGTTGATTTTTAATTTTTTTACAAACTTGATTTTTATTCCCAAATATAGTTATTTTGCCTCTTCATATATTAGTTTGATTGGGGAAGGGATTAATGTTTTAGTATGTTTTTATTTTTATAAAAAAGTATATGAAAATCTCAGTTGATTTGGGAGCAATTTCTGGCAAAGGTTTTTTTGGAACAAAAATTTTTAGTTTAAATCTAAAAGAAGCATTGTTAAAATACGATAAAAAAAATCAATATGTTTTTTATGACTTTAAAACCGTTTGGCCAAAGATTTTTTGGATGAAGTTGGGGATTAGCTTGAAAGAATGGCGAGTTCGATCTGATGTTTTTTTAGCTTTAAATCAAGCTTTACCTTTATATTTTCATAAAAAAGCGATTGTTTTTTCTCATGGACTATCGTTTTATTTTTTCTCCAAGTATTATCCAAAAAATGTTTTAAATCGATTAAATAATCAATTAAAAGAGATGGCAAGACGGGCCGAAAAAATTATTGTTAGCTCAAAAAAAGTAAAAGATGAGTTTTTTCAAGTTTTTCCAAAAATTAAAGATAAAATTTATGTTTTACCTTTTGGCGTACCTTTTGATTGTTTAAAAGAAAATCCAAAAAAGATGAGAAAGAAATTTTTTTTAGTGATTTCAGCCAAACAACCAATTAAAAATTTTTCTTTTATAAAAGAAGTTTTTTTTAAATTTAAGAAAAAATATCCTGATTTTAAGTTGATAAATGTAAGAAATATAAATCGAAAAAAAATAATTGAACTTTATCGAAATGCTTTTGCTCTTTTAACGGCATCTTTTTATGAAAGCTTTAATCTGCCGGTTTTAGAAGCTTTATCGCTTGGATGTCCTGTAGTTGGGTTGGAATCAGCAATTATTCCAGAGCTAAAGGATTATGTTAACGTGGCAAAAAATAAAGATGAGTTTTTAAAGTTAATGAAAGAGTTACCAAAAAAACCAACGATTCAATTAATCAATAAATTAAGACAAAAGTTCTCTTGGAAAAAATATATAGAGAAGTTGGTAAAATTGTATTGACCTTATTTGTTATTGGTTATTAGTTATTTGAATTTATAAAATGCTTTCTGTAGTGGTTTTAACAAAAAATGAGGAAAGAAACATTCAAAGATGTTTGCGGTCTTTAGATTTTGTTGATGAGATTGTTGTTGTGGATGATTATTCCAGTGACAATACCTTAAATCAAATATTAAAAATCAAAAATCAAAATGACAAATCAAAATTTAAAATTTTCCAAAGAAAATTAAATTCGGATTTTTCTAAACAAAGAAACTTTGGGATTAAAAAGGCAAAAGGGGAGTGGGTGTTGTTTTTGGATGCGGATGAAGAAGTGTCGAAAGAGTTAAAAGAAGAGATAAAGGAAGTAGTCAGATACGCTAGCCTAGAGCGAGACGATTTAGTTGGTTTTTACATTAAACGACGCGATTATTTTTGGGGGAGAGAAGTCCGATTTGGTGAAGTTTTAAAAGTAAGACGAAAAGGAATTTTGCGGTTGGTGAGAAAAGGTTTTGGTCAATGGGAAGGAAAAGTACATGAAAAATTCGAAATTCGAAATTCAAAATTCGAAATTAAAACACTTAAAAATTTTATCAATCATTACCCGCATCCGACAATTAAAGAGTTTTTGCAAGATATTAATTTTTATAGTTCTTTAAGAGTTGATGAGCTTTTTCAAAAAGGAAAAAAAACTAATATTTTGGAGATTATTTTTTATCCTCTATTTAAATTTATTCTTAATTACTTTATTTATTTTGGTTTTTTAGATGGAGCTTCGGGTTTTGTTTACGCTTTTATGATGAGTTTTCATTCTTTTTTAGTAAGGAGTAAGTTATATATTAAAAATAAATTCAAAATTCAAAATTCAGTCTCCGATTCGGAGAAAAAAAATAAAAATTTAAAATTTTAGAATTTAAATTTAAGATGACTATTTTATTGGTTTTTCTTCTTTTTTCTTTAGGGCAGATTGGAAGAATTTCTTTTTTTAATCAGCTAATAAACTTTTATCTTTATGAGTTGTTGATGTTTTTTTTATTGTTTTTTTATCTTTTGAAGTTGAGGTTTTTCCCTTTTAAAAAATTATGGAAAAATCATCGATGGATTTTTTGGGGATGGTTTTATTTTTTAATTTCTTTTTTTGTTAAATTTTTTGATTACTCCCTATTTGAAAACATCGTCTCCTTTTTATATCTTTTGCGATTATTTTTTTACTTTATTTTTTTTGTTTATTTTTATTTTTATTATCAAAAAAAATCAAAAAAAGAATTGGTTTTTAGCCTTTTAATTTTTAGTTTGTTAACTATTGTTTTCTCCTTCACTCAATTTTTTTTATATCCTAATTTACGAAATTTAGCCTATTTGGGATGGGATGTTCATCAGAATCGAGTTTTTGGTTTATTTTTTGATACGGCGCTAGCGGCATCAATTTATGGTTTGCTTTTCCTTTTTTGGTTAAACCATCATCATAAAATACGTCTATTTTTACTCCTGCCCCTTTTAATATTAGTCTATTTAACATATAGTCGTTTTGTTATTCTTTCATTTATTGTCACTTTATTTTTATTTTTTTTAAAAAAAACATCTTTAAAAAAATTTTTTTTAATTTTGATTTTATTTTCCGTTTTATTAATTCTTTTTCCGCAAAGGAGCGGTTTGGGGGTTAATTTAGATCGTGTTTTTTCAATTAAGGCGCGAATAAATGAAAATATTTTGGGAATAAAGATGGGGTTAAAAAGTCCTTTTTTTGGAATAGGTTATAATCGAATCCGTTTTTTTCGTCAAAAAAACAACTTACTTTGGAAAAGCGATTTTAATATTTACCATGGTGCTTCATCTTTTCAATCAACTTATGTAACAGTTTTTGTTGCTTCAGGAATATTTGGTTTATTATTCTTAGGGAAAGGATTAACTGAATGGTTAAGGCACAATCATCATTTTTTTTATTTAATTCTTTTTATTGTTATCGCATCATTTGCTGATAATTTACTCTTTCATCCTTTTGTTATTTTTATTTTAGGAATGACAAATACTATTTTTGATAAAAAACTTTAATTTCTTTAGTTTCGAGATTCCCCGCAATGTCTTCGGCAATGATTTGGATAGTATTTTCTCCTTCGTTTTTAAGCATAATTGTTTGTTCAAAATTTCCTAGAGCGTCAACAATTACTGGTATATCGTTGATTTTGATAAAAGTTTCTTTATCGGTTATTCCTCTGATAATCACTTCTTGGGTTGAAAATTTTTCTCCTTCTTTTGGTTGGCTAATTTCTAGTTTGGGTTTTTTTGATTTATAAAAAATTTCGTAAATAGGTGTTTTTTTGGAGTGGTCTTTATTTTTAGCAACTGCATAAAAAAAATTTTTACCTTCTTTAAGGTTGCCAATTTCCTCTAAAAAATTTGTTTCCGTATCTAAATCAATTTTTTTTACCTTTTTATCGTTTAGAAAAAACGCTATTTCGTTGAAGTTTAGAACACTGCCTTGGACTAAGAAAGTGACGCTATTGGTGGCTTGGTGAACATTGTCGATATTAATATCACCGATAAAATTTTCTTCTTTTAATTCTATAGTATGATTGGGGTTTGATTTAAAATTAGCGATGAAGGATGAAACGCGAAAAATGATTTTAATACCAAAAGTAAAAAGAAAATAAAAAATAAAAAGGACTAAAAAAAAAGTAAAAATAATTTTTTGTTGAGGGTTTTTCATATGAAAAAAAGAGCTGGAATCGGGATTCGAACCCGAAACCTGCGGTTTACGAAACCGCTGCTCTACCATTGAGCTATTCCAGCAAATTTTTTGAGCGGGTGAGCGGAGTCGAACCGCCCTTTCTACCTTGGGAAGGTAGCGTTGAGCCGATCAACTACACCCGCTTATTTTTTATTGTATCATATATAAAGAGATTAGTTTTATCGATTTTATAAGTCTTATAGGATTTATAGAAGAATTTAGTGTTGCAATTATAATTTATGTTTATGTTATAATTTTAGATAATGGGGTCATAGCTCAATTTGGTCAGAGCGCTTCCCTGTCACGGAAGAGGTTGCGGGTTCAAGTCCCGTTGGCCCCGCCAAAATAAAAAGTATAATTTAATAAGTGTAACGTAAAACGGTAAAAAATTTTTTATTAAAAATTAAAAATTTTTAATATGAATACTTTATTTATTGCAGGGGGAATTCTTATTTTGTTGTTTTTATATTTTGTAGTAACTTATAATACTTTTGTAATTTTAAAGACAAGGATCAAAGAGGCTTTTTCTGGGATTGATGTTCAACTTAAAAGACGAGCTGATCTTATTCCTAATTTGGTAGAAACCGTTAAAGGATATGCTAAACATGAGAGGGAAGTTTTTGAAAATGTTACTAAAGCAAGAAGTGCTTTAATTAAAGCAGAGACAGTAAAAGAAAAATTAGAAGCAAATAATATGTTAACGGATGCTCTTAAATCTCTTTTTGCTGTTGCCGAAGCCTATCCTCAGCTTCAATCAAGTCAAAATTTTCAAGAACTACAAAGACAGCTAGAGGATACAGAAGATAAGATTGCTTATGCTAGACAGTTTTATAACAGTAATGTTTTAGAATATAATGCTAAAATAAAAACTTTTCCATCAAATATCATTGCCAATATTTTTGGCTTTAAAGAAGAAAATTTTTTTGAAGCAAAGGAAGAAGAAAAAAGTTTACCAAAAGTTAGTTTTAAATAACAGAGATTCAAAAGAAATAAATTTAAAGATAATTATAGAAAAATAAAAATTTATTAATTTTTTACTTTAATATTGCAAATTTGATTATTGATTTTTTTTATGTTTGAATTTATAAAAAAACCGTTATTATGAATCCTTATTCTCATATAGCTTATAATAAAAGAAGAACTTTCTTAATTTTATTTTTATTTATTGTTTTATTTAGTGGTTTTTTTTATTTAATTGGTTATTATACTCAGTCGGCTAATCAATTTTTAGTGATAGGATTGATTTTTTCATTAGTTTCTTCACTAATAAGTTATTTTTATTCAGATAAAATTGTTCTTTTTACTGTTGGTGCAAAACCTGCTGATAAAAAAAAGCATTTTGATTTTTTTACATTGACTGAAAATTTAACTTTAGCTTCAGGTATGCCTATGCCTAAGCTTTATGTTATTGATGATCCTTCTCCCAATGCTTTTGCTACGGGTAGAAATCCTAAAAATGCAGTTGTTTGTGCAACTACAGGACTTTTAAAAATTTTAGATCGAAGTGATTTAGAAGGAGTAATTGCTCATGAACTTTCTCATATTAAAAATTATGATACTCTTCTTGCAACGATTGTTTCAGTATTGGTTGGTACTATTTCCTTAGTTTCTGAGTGGTTTTGGCGTAGTTTTTTGTGGTCGGGAAGTTTAGATAGAAATGAAAGAAAAAATATTAATCCTATATTTTTAATCTTATTTATCTTAGTTTTAATTTTGACTCCTCTTATTGCTACTCTAATTCAACTAGCTATATCAAGACGACGAGAATTTTTAGCTGATGCTTCGGCTGTTTTGATGACTCGTAATCCAAAAGGTTTGATTGACGCTCTAAAAAAAATTTCAAATTATCATTCACCCATGCAACATGCAACTGTCAACACTGCTCATCTTTTTATTGTTAATCCATTTTCATCAAAAAAGTTTTCTTCTTGGTTAAGTAATTTATTTAACACCCATCCACCGGTTGAGGAGAGAATAAAAATGTTGGAAAGAATGATGTAATTTTATGGTTTTTTATTTGTCAATTATTTTAGGAAAATTAATCGTTTTTTTTAGCCAAATTTTTAAAATTGGCGCTGGCTCAACCTGGCCTGGCCATTTAGCTTTGATTTTTGATAAAAACTTTTTAAAAAAGATTTTTAAAAAAAATCCACATCTTCAAACGGTTGTGGTTACTGGAACTAATGGGAAAACAACTACCGTTGCCCTTTTAAAATATCTTTTGGAGAAAAAAGGGTGGCAGGTTTTTACCAATCAAGAAGGCGCAAATCTTTTAAACGGCATTGCCTCATCTTTGATTAAAAACACTAATCTTTTTGGAAAAATTAAGAAACAAGTGGCTATTTTTGAGGTGGATGAATTTAATTTCCCTCTAATTATAGATGAATTTTTACCTCAGATGGTTGTGGTGTTGAATCTTTTTCGAGATCAGCTCGATCGATATGGAGAGGTAAACACTATTGCATCCCGTTGGCTTTCGGCTTTAAAACGACTTTCTCAAACAACAAAAGTATTTTTAAACGGTGATGATCCTAATCTTTATTATTTGGGAAAAAATATTCATTCTTTGGTCTTTTATTTTGGTTTAGAAAAAGAAAATATGCCTCACAAAACAGTTTCTTTTGATGTTGATTTTAATTATTGCCCGGTTTGTTTTAATCTTTTATCATACAAAAAAGTGGTCTACTCTCATCTTGGTAGTTTTTTTTGTCAAAAATGCGGTTTTTCACCTAAAGATGTTTTTACTTTATCTTTGAAAAACATCACTTTTCCTCTTTTGGGGATTTATAATCAATATAATTTGACAGCAGTTTTACTTCTTTTAATTAAAGGATTCAACTTTGATTTAAAAGAGTTAATAAGTTTATTAAAAGATTTTTTACCGGTTTTTGGTCGACAAGAAAAAATAGTTTATGAAGATCGAGTTTTTTACTTATTTTTATCAAAAAACCCTGTTGGTTTCAACCAATCACTTGAAACAGCGTTTTCTTTTGTTAAGGACAAAAAAAATATTTTTTGGATTATTTTAAATAATCGAATTCCTGATGGGCTTGATGTTTCTTGGATTTGGGATGTTGAGTTTAAAAAAATATTTGTCGTTGACAAAAAAGTTTTTGTTTCTGGTGATCGTGCTTTTGATATGGCAATTAGATTAAAATATGAGCCAACTGAATTAAAAAAAAATATTATTCCAATTATCAATTTAAAAAAAACCTTAAAAAAGATTTTAAAAGAAACAAAAAAAAACGAAAAAATTTTAGTCTTCCCCAATTATTCAGCTATGTTGGAGGTAAGAAAAATATTAATTGGTAAAAAATTTTTATGAAAATTTTTCTTGGTTGGTTTTATCCCCAATTTATGAGTACTTATGGCGATCGAGGGAATATTATTGCTTTAAGTTACTGGGCGAAGGTTTTAGGAATTGAGTTACGAGTAGTTGAAATTTCTTTAAAAGATCCAAAAGAAAAGATATTAAAAATGGATATTCTTTTTATGGGTGGCGCTCAAGATATTCAACAAGAAATTGTTAATCAGGATTTAAGAAATAATAAAGGTGAGTTTCTTAAAAAAGCAATTGAAGATGGTGTTGTCGGATTGTTTGTTTGTGGCGCCTATCAGTTTTTAGGACACTATTATAAAACAGCCGATGGGAAAAAAATTCCTGGACTTTCGATTTTTGATCTTTATACTGAAAATGCCGGTGATAAATTCCCCCGACTAATTGGAGATATTGGAATAAAAACAAAGATAAATTTTGAAGAAATAGTTGTTGGTTTTGAAAATCATGGGGGAAGAACTTATCTTTCTGATAAAAGTTTGGCTTTTGGAAAAGTAGTTTTTGGTTTTGGTAATAACGGTATTGATAAAACAGAAGGAATTTTTTACAAAAACACGATTGGAACTTATCTTCATGGACCGATTTTGCCAAAAAATCCAAAAATTACACGCTTTTTGTTAGAAAAGGCTATTGAAAGAAAATATAAAAAAAGGATTCGGATGAAAAAATTTGATGAGGAATGGGAAAAAAAAGCAAAAGACCATGTGATTAAAAGATATATTTAACTTAGGTTACTTGTTTTAGTTAACTTTTTGAAATTTTTAAAATTAATTTTCGATATAATTTTAATATATGGGGAGAAAAAAATTATCCAAAGAAGATGTTTTACATTTAGCAAGATTGGCCGCTTTGACTTTAAATGAAGAGGAGGCGGTTAAATATAAAAAACAATTAGAAGAAACTATTTCTTATATTGAGAATTTAAATGAATTAGAAACGAGTAATATTTCCCCTACTTCTCATATTATTCCAATAACGAATATTTTTTTTGATGATGGAGAAAAAAATAAACGAGGGCTTAGTTTGACAGAAGTTTTTCAAAATGCAAAAAATAAGGAAAACAATTGTTTTAAGGTTAGAAAAATTTTTGAGGAATAAACAACCTATGTTTTTGGGAAAATCACTGATTTTTATCTTAGAGTTAATCAAGAAGAAAAAAGTTTCAACCAAAGAAGTAATTGATTATTTTTTAAAAAGAATTGATAAATATAATTCAAAAATAAACGCTTATTTGACAGTAAATAGGACCTATAACTCTTGTAAGTTGGATAAGATAGGATTACCTATTGCCGTTAAGGACAACTTTTGTACAAAAGGAATAAGAACAACCGCTTCTTCAAAAGTGTTAGAAAATTTCATTCCTCCTTATGAATCAACCGTAACTAAGCGATTACTTGACGCCTCTTTTTTTATTTTAGGAAAAACAAATCTTGATGCTTGGGCCCATGGTTCCTCAACTGAAACCTCAGATTTTGGGCCAACTAAAAATCCTTGGGATTTGAGTCGATCATCTGGAGGCTCTTCCGGTGGCTCAGCTGCTGCAGTTTCATCTTATCTTGCACCGGCGACTATTGGTTCAGAGACCGCTGGTTCTATTAGGCAACCGGCAGCTTGGTCAGGAGTTATCGGCTTAAAACCAACTTACGGTCGAGTTTCTCGTTATGGATTGATTGCTATGGCTTCTTCTTTAGATTGTCCTGGATCTATAACTCTAACCACCGAAGATGCCGCTTTAATTTTAAAAATCATTGCTGGAAAAGACAAGTTTGATGCAACAACGGCTAATTGGGAAGTGCCAGATTATCTTTCTGAACTAAAAAAAAGAAGAAAATTTGTAATTGGGGTTACTGAGGAGTATTTGGAAGGTGTTGATGAGGAAATTAAAGAAGCTTTTTATCGATTGATTGAGATTTTAAAAAAACTTGGTCATCAGATTAAAAAGATAAAACTTTTATCTCCAAAATATTCAATCTCGGTTTACACTATTATCCAGCGGACTGAAGTTTCTTCGAATTTAGCCCGATATGATGGGATAAGATATGGTAATGATAGAACTTTTTTTGGCATTGAAGCAAAAAAACGAATTATGCTTGGTACTTATGTTTTATCTTATGGATATTATGACGCATATTATAAAAAAGCCCAAAAAGTAAGGACTTTAATTATTGAAGATTTTAAAAATGTGTTTAAAGAAGTAGATATAATTTTAGCACCAACAACACCAGTTACTGCTTTAAAATTAGGTGAGTTTGAAAAATATCCTTTTTTTGGTGAGTTGATGGATGTTTTGGCCGAACCAGCGGCGATTGCTGGACTTTGTGCCATTAGCTTTCCTTTCGGTTTGAAAAAAAAAGAGAATTTACCAATCGGTCTTCAGTTAATGGGGCGGTGGTTTGAAGAAGAAAATATTTTAAATTTAACTTATCAGATAGAAAAAGAAACTGATTTTTTAGGCGTGATAAAAAAAGGTATTAAAAATTATCCGGATTAAAAGTTAAAAAATCCCGAGGTGTTAGATCTATAACACCTCGGAGGTGTTAAAGAATTGTTAAATTAAATAAAAAAAATGAGTAATTATCAACCAGTCATTGGTTTGGAAATCCATCTTGAATTGAAAACTTTTTCTAAGATGTTTTGTCAATGTGCGGCTAATTATTTTGGAAAAGAACCAAATACTCAAGTGTGTCCAGTTTGTTTAGGTTTTCCTGGCGCTTTACCTGTTCCCAATCAAAAAGCGATTGAGTGGACAATTTTAATAGGTAAAGCTTTGAATTGTAGGATTAATTCTTTTTCTAAATTTGATCGTAAGCATTATTTTTATCCTGATCTACCCAAAGGTTATCAAATTAGTCAGTATGATGAGCCAATTGCCGAGAATGGAAAATTCGAAATTCGAAATTCGAGATTCGAGATAAAAAAAACTATTCGCATTCGCCGGGTGCATTTAGAAGAAGATACTGGCAAACTAATACATTCAAAAAATGGCACTTTAATTGATTTTAATCGCTCAGGAGTTCCTTTGGTTGAGATTGTTACTGAACCTGATTTTGAGAATAGCAACGATGTTAAACGATTTTTAGAGGAGTTACAGGTCCTTATTCGTTATCTTGGAGTATCAGAGGCTGATATGGAAAAAGGAACGATGAGAATGGAGCCGAATATTTCTGTAAGAAAAATTCGAATTACCAACAACAACACTCAAAACAACTATTGGCCAAATTATAAAGTTGAGGTAAAAAATATCAATTCGTTTCGATTTGTTAAGCAGGCAATTGATTATGAGATAAAAAGACAGATAGAAATTTTAAATAAAGGAAAAATACCTATTCAAGAAACTCGTGGATTTGATGAAAAAAAAGGGATTACTTATTCGCAAAGGACAAAAGAAGAAGCAGCCAATTATCGATATTTTCCTGAACCAGATATTCCACCTTTAGTTTTTACTAATGATTATATTAATTCAATTAAGGTCCCAGAACTTCCTTACCAAAAAATTGAACGATATATTTCTCAATTTAAGATTCGTTTTGAAGAGGCATTTATTTTGACAAGAGATAAAAAAGTGGCGAAGTATTTCGAAACAATAATATCAAAAATCAGAAATCAAATAGCAAAATTACACATCAAAAATCAAAATTATAAACAAATCATTGCTAATTTTATTGTTAATAAAAAAATTTCCACCCAATTGTCAGTTGATGAGTTTATTGACAAGTTAATTGATAATTTAAAACCGAAAGAAGTTGATAAAGAATTATTAATTGAACTAATTGATAAAGTTTTAAAAAACAATCAAAAAACAATTGAGGATTATAAAAAAGGCAAAACCAATGCGATTATGTTTTTGATAGGTCAAGTGATGAAGGAAATGAAAGGAAAAGCTGAACCAAAAATAGTGAGGGAGGAAATTGAAAGAAGAATAAATAAAAATTAAAAACTAAAAATTAAAAATAACAATTAAAAATTTAAAACTTTTTAGTTTATAACCTGGAGGATTTATTTGCTACTTGGGTTTAGAATTTAGAATTTAACTAGTGTTAGATTAATGAGAAATTAGGTTAATTAATTAAGTCTTAAGTCTATATTTTTAACTTTTAACTTTTGACTTTTAAATCATATGTCTTTTGTTCATTTACATTTACATACCGAGTATTCTTTACTTGATGGAATGTGTCGAATTAAGGAAGTTTTTGTTCGCGCAAAAGAATTGAGGATGCCAGCAGTAGCAATTACTGATCATGGGGCTTTGTATGGGGCGTTTAAATTTTTTTTAGAAGGGAAAGCGGTTGGTGTAAAACCAATCATTGGAGTTGAGGTTTATAAAGCAAAAAAATCCCGTTTTGATAAGCCGAAAGGATTAGAAAAAGATCAATATCATTTAATTCTTTTAGCAAAAAATTTAGTTGGTTATAAAAATCTTTTAAAATTGGTTTCAGCGGCCCATCTTGAAGGATTTTATTATAAACCGCGAGTTGATTTTGAACTGCTTGAAAAATATCGAGATGGTTTGATTGTTCTTTCTGGATGCTTATCCTCGGAAATCTCTCAGGCGATTTTAAATCAACAGTTTTCTGAAGCCGAACAGCTTATAAGAAAATATATTGAGATCTTTGATAAAAATTTTTATTTAGAAATTCAGCGTTATCCAAAAATGAAAGAAAGCGGTTTTATTAGTGAACAACTAGTAAATTTGGCACGAAAGTTTGGTCTACCGATAGTAGCCACCAACGATGTCCATTATTTAAACAAAGAAGATGCTTATGCACAAGAGATTCTTCTTTGCATCCAAACTCAGCGAGTGATTTTTGAAAAAAACCGTCCACTTTCAATGATTGATAACCCTGATTATTACTTTAAATCGCCTGAGGAAATGAAAGGATTGTTTTTAGATCTCCCCGAGGCGATCGATAATACTTTAAAAATTGCCGAAGAATGTTGTTTGGAAATTCCCTATGGTAAGTGGATTTTGCCGAAATTTAAAACTCCTAATAACGAATTTCCAGAAAACTATCTTCAACATTTGGTTTATCAAAAAATTGGTCGAGTAAAAAATTATGATCAAAGAATTATAAAAAAAAGAGTTGATTATGAGTTGTCAGTGATTATCAAAAAAGGATACGCCACCTATTTTTTAATTGTCGCCGACTTTGTCAATTGGGCAAAAAATAGTGGAATTGGTGTTGGGCCAGGAAGAGGATCCGTGGCTGGGTCATTAGTGGCTTATATTTTGGGAATTACCGATATTAATCCTTTAGATCACAACTTACCTTTTGAACGATTTTTGAATCCCGAAAGACCCACACCCCCTGATATTGATATTGATTTTGCCGATACTCGTCGTGATGAAGTTTTAGAATATGTATGTCGAAAATATGGTTATGATCATGTGGCACAGATTATTACCTTTGGCACCATGGAGGCAAGATTAGCTGTTCGCGATGTAGCTCGGGCTTTGGGGTTGACTTATTCGCAGGGTGATCGGATTGCAAAAATGATTCCACCATCGCGTCAAGGATTTGCAATGACGATTTTTCAAGCACTTGAGGAATCATCTCCATTAAAGTTTGCTTATGATAATGAAGAAGAAACAAAAAAAGTTTTAGATATCGCTCAAAAAATTGAGGGATTACCTCGGCATTCATCAGTTCATGCGGCAGGGGTGGTGATTGCTGATAAGCCTTTGACCGAATATGTTCCTCTTCAAAAAGATCCAAAAGAGGAACGAATTATTACTCAATATGATATGTATTGTTTAGATTTAAACGCCGTATCAGATAATAAAGCAATCGGGATTTTAAAAATGGATTTTTTGGGTTTACGAAATTTAAGTATCATTGAGGCGACTTTACGCTATGTGGAAAAAAATATTAGTCAAAAAATAGATATCCATCAAGTCCCATTAGATGATAAAAAAACTTATGAATTAATATCTTTTGGATATACAATTGGAGTTTTTCAACTTGAGTCTTCCGGAATGAGACATTTGGCTAAAGAGTTGAAACCGAAAAAAATCTCTGATATTTCAGCAATGGTTGCCTTATATCGGCCAGGACCGGTGGATCTTATTCCGGTTTTTATTGAAGGCAAAAACAACCCAAAAAAAATTAAATATATTCATCCGGATTTAAAAGAAATTTTAGAAGAAACTTATGGAGTTTTAGTTTATCAAGAACAAGTAATGCAGATTGCCAATAAAATGGCTGGATATACCATGAGTGAAGCCGATAACTTACGACTGGCTATTGGAAAAAAGAAAAAAGAACTAATGAAAAAAGAAAAAGAAAAATTTATTGCCGGCTGTATCAAAAAAGGATACAAAAAGGGACTTGCGGAAAAGATTTGGAATTTTATGGAAAAGTTTGCTAGTTATGGATTTAATAAACCCCATTCAGCTTCTTATGCTTTAATTGCTTATTGGACTGCTTATCTTAAAGCTAATTTTCCGGTTGAGTTTATGACCGCACTTTTAACCGCTGAACTTTCTGGAGTTGCTGGACCTCAACGGGAGGTAAAGATGGCACAAGCAATTGAGGAGTGTCAAAGGATGCAAATTCCAGTTTTGCCGCCGGATATTAATTACTCTTTTTCCGGATTTACCATTGAAAATGGTGGAATTCGTTTTGGCCTTTCGGCAATTAAAAATGTTGGAGAAGCAGCAATTGAATCAATTCTTTCAACTCGAGAAAAAGAAGGGAAATTCGTTTCGTTTAAGGATTTTCTTTATCGGGTTGATTTAAGAAAAGTTAATAAAAAAACCGTTGAGAGCTTAATTTACGCAGGCGCGTTTTCTTCATTTGCTAATCGGGCGACACTTCTTGCCAATTACCCTCGAATGGTTGAAGAAGTTCAAAAAGAAAAATTAAAACAAGAAAAAGGTCAGTTTGATCTTTTTGAAGAAAACAACGGAAAAAAAAGAATGATTGATAATTTTCAAGTGGTGCCAGAATTTTCCGAAGAGGAGATTTTTGAAATGGAAAGAAGGATAATCGGTTTTTTAATTAGTAAAAACCCGCTTTCTAAATATAAGTCGATTATTGAAAGAAAGATTAATAAAAATATTGGTGATGTTTTGGAAAGCGATGTGGGTAAGTGGTTAATTTTATCAGGAATTATTAATGGAAAAAGGGTTGTAAAAACAAAAAAGGATAACCAAGAAATGGCGATTCTGACTGTTTATGATCAAACTGGAACAATTGAGGTGGTTGCGTTTCCAAAAATTTATGCTAAGTTAAAATCGATTTTGCAGATAAATCGAATTATTTTATTTAAGGGACGAGTAAACAATCGTGAAGGGCGTATAGGACTGATTTTGGAAAATGCGGTGGATTTGGAAAAGGGAAAATAATTTATGATTCTTTGAAAAATTATTATGTTAAAATATTATCTGATTGATAGAAGCTTTGATTTAAAAAAGGTTGATAAAATTAAAAAAAAACCAGAAAATAGTTTTAAAAAATCAGTTTTTTTAAAAAATCCTCTTGAAAAATATTTTGGGATTGGTTATTATTTATTAATTCCAATCATTATATTTTTGGTGATGGTTATTTATTTTGATAAATTTTTTCAAACAAAACCGTGGGGAAGTGTTTATTTTTTGTTTTTAGGAGTTTTAACTTCTTTTTATAATCTTTATCGATTAATCAAAGAGAAATAAAAAAAATGAAAGAAAGTCACGGACCACATATTAGTATCAAAGCGGAAGAAATTTTTAAAATTTTTGGATTTTCCATCACCAACTCTTTACTTTTATCCTTTTTGGTTCTTTTTGTTTTTTTAATTTTGGCTTTAATCTATTATCTTCAATGGCGCTCAAAAAAGAAGGGGAATTTTTATTATTTAATCAACTTTATTATTAAAAGTCTTTATAATCTTTTTTATTCAGTTTTGAAAGAAAAGACTGATTATTTCTTTCCCCTTCTTGCTTCCTTTTTCCTTTTTATCCTTCTTCAAAATTGGTTTGGTCTTTTACCAGGAGTTGGTAGTCTTTTACTGAAGATTGAGGAAGATGGAAAAAAAGTTTTGATTCCTCTTTTTCGCGCCAACACTGCTGATTTGAACACTACTTTGGCTTTGGCAATAATTTCAGTTTTTTTAAGTCAATTTTTTGCCATTAGGTATTTAGGATTTAAAGGTTATATAGAAAAATTTTATCGCTTAAAAGATCCAATGAGTTTTTTTATTGGTACTTTAGAGATTATTTCTGAATTTTCGAAAATAATTTCTTTTGCTTTTCGACTTTTTGGTAATATTTTTGCGGGTGAGGTTCTTTTGACGATTATTGCTTTTTTAGTCCCAATTTTGGCTTCGTTTCCATTTTTAATCTTGGAGGTTTTTGTTGGTTTTATTCAGGCTTTAGTTTTTTCGATGTTAACAACTGTTTTTATTAGTGTAGCAGTTACTAAGCATCACTAGAAAAGGAGGTGATATAAAAATATGACAACAGAGGGAGCAAAATTTTTGGCAACCGCTTTAGCAATTGCTATTGGCGCCGTTGGTCCAGCTTTAGGTATTGGAATGATTGGATCAAAAGCGGTTGAGGCTTTGGGAAGAAATCCAGAGGCGGAGTCGGCTATTCGAACAATGATGATTTTGGCGATTGCTTTTGCGGAAGCGATAGCAATTTATGCTTTGGTAGTGGCTTTGATTATTAAATTTGTCTAAAAATTTTATAAATTTTTAATTTATGGAAAGTTTAGGTGTTGATATTAAAATTTTAATAGCTCAGATTGTTAACTTTTTTTTGTTTTTTTTAATCTTTAAAAAATTTATTGCCAAACCTTTTTCCCAATTTTTGTTAGGAGAAAAAAAGAAAGAAGAAGAAAAAGAAAAAGCTTTAGCTGAATTAAAACAAAAGGAAGAAAGTTTTAATAAAGAAAAAGAAAAAGAACTTCAAAAATTTAAAGAAGAGAAGAAAAAAATGATGAAAGAATTAAAAGAGGAAATTAAAAAAATGCGAGAAAAAATGATTTTGGAAGCGAAAAAAGAGAGTGAATTAATCATTGAAAAAAGCCGAAACCAAGCGGAAAATTATCAGAAAAAGTTAACCCAAGAAATCGATAAAAAAGTTAAAGAATTGAGTTTGAAAATTGTGGCGGAGGTTTTGGGAAATGTGTTAACACCGTCATTACAAAAAGAAATCAATCAACAGATGATTCGTTCGTTGACTCAATTAAAAAAGGAACTAGAAAAGAATATTAATTAATTATTTTAAGGATTTAAAATTTTTTTATTTTTATGCTTGATCAAAAGGTTATTAACAATCTTAAAAAATATCTTTCTTTTTTAAACATTGATAGAGAAGAAAAATTGATAATTACCTCCACCTATCCTTTAAGTAAAGAAGAAAAAGAAGAGATTAAAAAATTTTTTCCAAAACAAGTTGTCGTTGAAAATAAAATTGATTTCAAAATTATTGGTGGTTTGATTATTGAGTATGGTTCAAAAATTATTGATCTTTCCCTAAAAGGAAAAATTTTTTCTTTTGAAAAAGGAGACAAAAAAGAAAAAAAATTAGTTTATGAGGTAGGATATGTGAAAGAGGTAAAAGATGGGGTAGTTATTCTTACTGGTTTAGAGGCGGTTTCTTATGGGGAGTTAATTGAGTTTGAGAATGGGGTTTTGGGGTATGTGGTTGATTTGATGAGAGATGAAGTGGGTGTGATTGTTTTGGGTGATTATTTAAATATAAAATTGGGTGATCGGGCGGCGGCTTTGGGAAAGATTTTATCAATTCCTGTATCCAATAAACTTTTAGGTCGAGTGATTGATCCTTTGGTGAATCCTTTAGATGGAAAAGAAAAAATAAAGGAAGAAAAGTTTTATCCAGTTGAGAAAATTGCTCCAGGGGTTATTTACCGAAAGCCGGTTTCTGTCCCGGTGCAAACTGGGATTAAAGCGATTGATGCTTTAATTCCAATTGGTCGCGGTCAAAGAGAGCTTATTATTGGCGATCGGGGAACAGGAAAAACTACTTTAGCCATTGATACGATTTTAAATCAGAAAAATGAGAACTTGATTTGTATTTATTGTGCCATTGGTCAACGTAATTCCAAAGTAGTTCAACTGGTTGATCTTTTGGAGAAAAAAGAGGCAATGGCTTACTCTATTGTTGTTTCTGCCTCAGCCTCATCGCCATCATCGCTTCAATATCTTGCTCCTTATTCTGCAATGACAATAGCCGAGTATTTTATGGATCTAGGAAGAGATGTTTTGGTTGTGTTTGATGATTTAACACGTCATGCTTGGGCTTGGCGAGAAATATCTTTAATACTTCGGCGGCCGGCTGGGCGAGAAGCCTATCCGGGAGATATCTTTTACTTACATTCTCGACTTTTAGAAAGAGCGTGTCGATTAGATGAAAAATATGGAGGGGGATCAATTACAGCTTTGCCAATCATTGAGACTTTGGAGGGAGATGTTTCTTCATATATTCCCACTAACGTCATTTCCATCACCGACGGTCAGATATTTTTGGAAACTGATTTATTTAATGCTGGAATTAGACCAGCGATTAATGTGGGATTATCGGTTTCTCGAGTTGGTGGGGCAGCCCAAACAAAAGCAATGAAAAAAGTGGCGGCAAAACTTAAATTGGATCTGGCTCAATATCGAGAAATGGCGGCTTTTTCTCAATTTGAATCAGAACTGGATGAGGAGACAAAAAAATTTTTAAATCGAGGAGCGAAACTGACTCAAATTCTTACCCAAAAAAAGAATACTCCTTATTCTTTAGCTGAAGAAGTAGTGGTTATTTGGTCGGTGAATAAAGGTTTTACTGATAACATTCCATTAAATAAGATTTTAAGATTTGAAGAAGAGTTATTAATAAGTCTTTCAACTGAAGGAAAAAATATTTTGACCGCAATCAATAAAAACAAAGACTTTAGTGAAAAAGAAGAAAAAGAAATGGAAAAATTAGTTAAAAATGTTTTAAAACGTTTAGGCTATGAATCTTCGGCAAATTAGAAAAAAAATTCGCGCCGTTTCAAACGTTAAAAAAATCACCAATGCGATGCAGTTGGTTTCGGCAATTAAAATGAAAAAAGCCCAACAAAAAGCCATCGAGGGAAAACCATACCGTGAACTTCTTTCTTTTATCATTCAAAAAGTCTCGACTTCTTTCGTCGAAAAAAGCTATTCTCCGCTTTTATCAAAAAGTAATCCTTTGGCTCAAAAAGATTTGTTAATTCTTATTACTTCCAATAAAGGTTTATGTGGTGCTTTTAACTTTAATCTTTTTCGTTTCTTGGTTAAAGAAATTGATTTTAAAAAAGTGGATTTTATTACTGTTGGTACCAAGGGGGCTTTGTTTGTTAAAAAAATGGGTGGAGTTATTATCGCTGATTTTTCATCCCCTTATAAAGAAGATAAAGTTTCTGCTATTTTTAAAACTGCTTTTGATTTATTTTTAAAAGGGCAGTATGCTAATGTTTTTTTAGTTTATAATCGCTTCTTAAGCACCGTTTCTTTTGAACCGATAAAAAAAAGAATTTTTCCGATAAAATTTGAAGAGAAAGAATTTAAAGCTGCCGAGAAAAAAGAAATAAAAAAAGAATATTTAATTGAGCCATCACCGGAAAAAATTATTGATAGCGCTTTAAGGAATATGATTGAGATTGAGATTTATGGGGCGTTGATCGAGTCGGAGGCAGCTGAACATTCAGCTAGGATGATGGCGATGAAAAATGCCACCGATAATGCAGCCGATGTTATTTATAACTTAACCCTTTTGCGAAATAAAGTTCGCCAAGAAAAAATCACTTATGAACTTTTAGATATGGTAACGGCCAAACAATCAGTTGAAGAAACTTAGTTTTTATTATAAATTTTTATTGTTTTAATATGAAAAAGGTGGGAAAGATTGTTGCGGTAAGAGGGGTTGTGGTTGATGTTTTATTTGAGGATGGAGAAACACCGAAAGTTTATGATGCTTTGGTCGTTTCTGAAAAAGATTTTGAACCATTAATTTTGGAAGTTGAGGCAGTTTTGGGTTATGGAATAGTAAGGTGTGTTGCTATGGGTAGTCCTTTTGGTTTAAGACGAGGAATGAAGGTCGTTAATACCGGTGAATCAATAAAAGTACCAGTTGGTGAGGAGACTTTGGGACGGATTTTGAATGTTTTGGGGAATCCCGTTGATGAAAAGCCATTAAAGGCAAAAAAATATTCTTCAATTCACAGACAACCGTCAACTTTAGAAGATCAATCACCAGAAAGAAAAATTTTTGAAACCGGAATTAAAGTTATTGATTTATTGGTGCCATTTGTTAAGGGAGGAAAGGTGGCAGTTTTTGGGGGCGCTGGTGTTGGAAAAACAGTTTTGATTCAAGAGTTAATTCATAATGTAGCTAAATATCACCAAGGAGTTTCGGTTTTTACTGGTGTTGGTGAACGCTCTCGTGAAGGCAATGATCTTTGGCGAGAGATGAAAGAATCGAAAGTGATAGACAAAACTGCCTTGGTTTTTGGTCAGATGAATGAGCCACCAGGAAATAGATTGCGAGTAGGTTTGACTGGAGTAACAATTGCCGAATATTTTCGCGATGAAAAAGGAATGGATGTTTTACTTTTTATTGACAATATCTTCCGTTTTACTCAAGCGGGGAGTGAAGTATCTGCTCTTTTGGGAAGAATTCCTTCAGCAGTTGGTTATCAACCGACTTTAGCTTCAGAAATGGCTGCTTTACAAGAACGGATTACTTCAACGACCACTGGTTCAATTACCTCAATTCAAGCCGTTTACGTGCCGGCCGATGACTATACTGATCCAGCACCGGTAGCTACTTTTTCACATCTTGATGCTTCTTTAACTTTAGAGCGATCTTTGGCGGAGCAAGGACTATATCCGGCGATCGATCCTTTAACCTCTTCCTCGAAAGCCCTAGATCCAGAGATTGTTGGCGATGAGCATTACAAAGTGGCTCGAGAAGTTTTAAAAACACTGCAGCGATATAAGGATTTGCAGGATATTATTGCCATTTTGGGTATGGAAGAACTTTCTGATGAAGATAAGTTAATTGTTTCTCGAGCAAGAAAGATCCAAAGATTTCTAACTCAACCGATGTTTGTAGCCGAACCACTTACGGGAAGAGAAGGAAAATATGTACCAATTGAGGAAACAGTAAAAGGTTTTGCCGAAATTTTAGAAGGAAAACATGATGATAAAAATGAGATGAGTTTTTATATGAAAGGGATGATTGAAGAAGTGAGTTAAACGTTAAACTTTAAACATCGCATATTGTATTTTATTAAGATGTTTATAATCTTAATGATAACTGATTGTTTTCCCGAGGTGACGAATCTATAACACCTCGGAGTTGTTAGAAATTTAATCAATTAGATTAATTTTGATGAACTCTCTATATTTGAAAATTATCACTCCCAAAAAAGTGGTTTTGGAAAAAGAAATTTTGTCAATTACTCTACCAACAGAGGAAGGAGAAATTACCATTCTTCCTAATCATGCTAATCTATTTACCATTTTAAAGGAAGGGATTGTAAAAATAAAATATGATGGCAATGAAGATTATTTGGCAATTGGCGGGGGGTATTTGGAAACCGACGGTAAAAACGTCAATGTTTTGGTTTCTCGGGCTTATGGACAAGATGAGATTGATGAAAAGATGATTGAAGAGGCAAAAGAGCAAGCAAAAAAACTGTTAGAAGAAGCGAAGAACGATGATCAAAAACAACAAGCGGTTGCCCTTCTTCGTCGTTCTTTGATTGATAGCAAACTTCTAAGAAAGAGAAAAAGAAGTCCGTCGGTTACTTAAGTTACTTAAGAAAAGCATAATTTATGTCTTTAATTATTGTTGAGTCGCCCACTAAAGCCAAAACGTTTAATCGCTTGCTTAAAGAAAAAAAAGAAAAAGAAAATAAATATTTTGTTTTTGCTACCATGGGTCATATTCGCGATTTGCCAAGTGATGAATTGGCCATTGATTATGAAAAAAAATTTCAGCCAAATTATGAAATTATTAAAAATAAAAAAAAAATTATTGATCAATTAAAAAAATTAGCGGAAAAAAATAATGAGATAATTTTAGCCACTGATCCTGATCGAGAAGGAGAATCAATCGCTTATCACATCGCTTACCTTTTAGGCTTTTTTAAAGAAAAATGGCCAAATTTTTTAAAAGTAGAAACTCAAAAAAAAATAAAAAGAATTGTCTTTCATGAAATTACCAAAAAAGCTTTGGAACAAGCTTTGAAAAACCCTTTAGATTTACGAATGGATTTAGTTAGGGCGCAAATTGCCCGACGCCTTTTAGATCGTATCGTTGGATATGAACTATCTCCTCTTTTATGGAAAAAGGTTGGTAAAAACTGGCTTTCAGCCGGAAGAGTTCAAACAATTGCTTTACGATTAATCGTTGAGCGGGAAAAAGAGATTAAGAATTTTTTAGTTGAAGAGTTTTATCGGATTAAGGGTTTTTTTGAGATTAGCCAAAATCATATTGAAGCAAAATTAATAACTTTTCATCATCAACCTATTGAGAAGAAAGAAACGTTAGATCTTTTTGCTGGGCCTTATCAATTTTCAAAAACAATCATTAATAAAAAAAATATTGATAAAATAGTCTATGAATTAAAAAACGATTTTTATAAAGTTTTGGAAATTAAAGAAGAAGTTGTTTATCGCTATCCACCAGCACCTTTTATTACTTCCACTTTACAGCAAGAGGCTTTTTATCGTTTTGGATTTTCTTCAAAGATGACAATGAAGTTGGCCCAAGATTTATTTGAACAAGGATATATCACTTATCATCGAACTGATTCTTTTAATTTATCAACCAACTTTGTTTTTCAAGCCAAAGATTATATTGAAAAAAAATTTGGAAGAGATTATACCTTAGAGAAACCAAGAGGATATAAAGCCAAATCAAAACTTGTCCAAGAGGCTCATGAAGCAATAAGACCAACGCGGTTGGAAGAAATTGAAAAAAAATCAGGTTTAACTATTAATCATCTAAAGCTTTACCGACTGATTTTTAATCGCGTCATTGCCACCCAGATGAAAGAAGCTAAAATTAAAATAATAAAAATAACCATTGGTAGTGATTTGGGAAATAATTTTTTGTCAGAGAATCAGGAAGTTATTTTTGGTGGTTTTTTAAAACTTTTACAACCGGATTTTAGTGAAAAAAATATTTCTTTAAGTGAGATAAAACAGGGAGAAAAAATTAATTTTTCTAAAATCGAACCAATTTTGTCAACAACTCAACCCCCACTCCGTTATAATGAAGCCTCTTTAATTAAAATTCTTGAAGAAAAGGGTATTGGTCGGCCATCAACTTATGCTTCGATTCTTTCAGTCATTCAAAATCGATATTATGTAGAAAAAGAGAATCGTTATTTTAAACCAACAAAACTTGGCGTGGTTATCGTTGAATATTTAAAAAAAGCCTTTCCCGATATTTTTCAAATCGACTTTACCGCAAAAATGGAAGATAAGTTGGATTTGGTAGCTGAGGGTAATATTGATTTTATCACTCTTCTTTCTCAATTTTACTCTTCGTTTTCAAAACATCTTAATTTAGAAAAAGAAAAAAAAGAAACCATAGCTGTTGAAGAAGAACTTGCCGATAAATGTCCTTATTGTCGAGGAATTTTAGTAGTTCGTTATTCTCGATTTGGAAAATTTATCGCCTGTCTTAATTATCCCAAATGCCAATTTAAAAAACCTTTTTATCAAAAAGTTGAAGGAAAAAAATGTCCTAAATGTGGAGCTGATATTGTGATAAAATTAAGTAAGAACAAAAAACGTTTTTACAGTTGTAGTAATTGGCCAAAGTGTGATTATGTGGTGTGGAAGTTAAAATAAATTAAAACTTATATTTTTATATTTTTGTTGCTACATGGCGAATAAAAAGTATATTTTTATTTCTGGCGGAGTAATTTCAGGAATTGGAAAAGGAACAACTACGGCTTCGATCGGTCTTCTTCTAAAATCAGCCGGTTATAATGTTATTCCAATTAAGTTTGAAAATTATTTAAATCTCGATGCAGGAACAATTAATCCCGTTGAACATGGAGATGTCTTTTTGTGCAATGACGGTACTGAAGCAGACATGGATATAGGTACTTATGAAAAATTTTTAGATCAAGATATGGGAAGAGAGAATTTTGTTACCATGGGGCAGATTTATAAAACAGTGATTGATAAAGAAAGGCGATTTGAATACGAAGGAGAAGATGTTGAAGCTATTCCCCATGTTACTGATGAGATTATTCGAAGAATTTTGGCGGTTGGAGAAAGAAACAACGTTGATATTGTTTTGATCGAACTGGGTGGAACTGCTGGTGAATATCAAAATATTTTTTATTATGAAGCGTCACGGCTTTTGACTTTAAAACATTTAAATGATGTGATTCATATCCATGTTTCATATGTTCCTACCCCCAAACATTTAGGTGAACCAAAAACAAAACCAACTCAGCTTTCTGTAAAGATGTTAAATTCAATGGGCATCCAACCCGATTTTATCATTGTTCGCGCTGAAAGACTTTTAGACCAACCTCGGATTAACCGCTTTGCTGTCTTTTGTAATGTTTTGCCCGAAAATATTATTATCAATCCCGATGTTTTTCATCCTTACGAACTTCCTTTAATTTTAAATAAACAAAATCTAACTGAAAAAATTTTAAAACGATTAAATTTACCAATAAAAAAACCTAATCTTTATCGTTGGCAGAAATTAGCAGAAAAAATCCGTCAAAAAAAAGAAAAGAAGGTAACCATTGCCATTGTTGGGAAATATTTTGGCACCGGTGATTACCAGTTAAGAGATTCTTACGCGGCTTTATTTGATGCGATTGATCATGCTTCATGGGCTAACGAAATTGATGCTACAACCACTTGGATTGATGCGGAAAAAGTAGAAAAAGAAGGTGAAAAAATTATTGGCAATCCTGATGGAATTATTGTTCCCATTGGTTGGGGGAAAAGAGGAGCAGAAGGAATGATTAGAGCCGCATCTTACGCAAGGAAAAACAAGATTCCTTATCTTGGTCTTTGTTATGGGATGCAGCTTGCCGTGGTTGCTTTTGCTCGTGATATTTTGGGATGGAAGGATGCTAATACTACTGAAAACGATCCAACCACCCCCCACGACGTTATTCATCTTATTCCTAAACAAGAAGAGTTGATGAAAAGGCGGGTCTATGGAGGAACGATGAGATTGGGTGCTTGGGAGGCAAAAATAAAAAAAAACACGTTAGCCTATAATATTTATAAAAGAGAAATAGTTTCAGAACGTCATCGTCATCGTTATGAGTTTAATAATAAATTTGCTAAAGAAATTGAATCAGCCGGACTGGTTATTAGTGGTCGTTCAGTTATTGAAAATTTAGTAGAAATGATTGAGTTGCCAAAAAATCTTCATCCTTTTTATTTTGGAACCCAAGGTCATCCCGAATATAAAAGTCGTCCTTTTAAACCTCATCCGGTTTTTGTTAATTTTATTGTTTCTTGTTTTGAAAATAAAAAGAAAAAGGTAATCAAATAAAAAATAGCTTGCGAAGATCTAAAAATTTTGTTAAAATTAAAAAATGACTAACTCATTTATTTTTAAAGATCATACTTTTCATGTTGGGGACACGATAAGTCTTCATTATAAAATAAAAGAAGATGATAAAGAAAGAAACCAGATTTTTAAAGGAATTCTTATTGAAGTAAAAGGGAGTACTCCTCAAACAAGAATGCTTACGGTTAGAAGAATAACTCGTTCTGGAATTGGGGTAGAAAGAATTATTCCGTTGTCTTCACCATTTTTGACTGATATTAAACTTATTAAAAAAACAACTTATAAAAAAGCAAAAGCTTATTTTATACGTAATTTTTCTAACACCGAGATTCGACGAAGACTTTATAAATCAAAATCTAAAGAAAAAGATAAAGCCGATTAAAATGGCCGCTTCTTCAAAAAAAACAATTGGAAGAATTGGCGAAGAAATTGCCCTTAAATATTTAAAAGATAAAGGTTATACTCTTCTTCAAAAAAACTTTTATTGTCGGTGGGGAGAGATCGATTTGATCTTCAAAAAAGATAATAAAATTATTTTTGTTGAGGTAAAGACAAGAGTTGGTGATAAAAAGGGAAAACCTTATGAAGCGGTTAATTTTTATAAACTTCAAGACTTGAAACGAGCGATAAATTTTTATCTATTGAAAAAAAATTATTTTTACTATAAACTTTCGTTAGAAGTGGTTTCAGTAATTTTAAATTCAAATTTATCTTTAAAAGAAATTAGGCATTTTCCTGAAATTTTTGTTTGAAAGGGGGTGAAAATGATGTTTTTTGAAATTAATCAAATCCTTTCTCGATTTTGGATAAAATTTGTTGATTTTTTACCTGATTTTTTTGGAGGAATTTTGATTTTAGGTTTAGGATTTTTTGTTTCTACCATTGTTAAAAATCTTCTTCTTATTGTTTTTCGATTTTTGAAGATTGAGATTTTTTTTACCAAAACAAAAATTGTTCAAAAACAAATTGTTGTTGTCTGGGAAGAAATTCTTGCTGAAGTAGTTCGTTGGACAATCGTAATTTTATTTTTAATACCAACGCTTGAGGTATGGCGATTGTCAAAAGCGACTACTGTTTTAAATCAACTTCTTTTTTACCTTCCTAATGTAATTGTTGCCATTATTATCGGATTTGTAGGTTTAGTGATTGCCAATTTAATTTATGATGTGGTAAAACATGGAACAAAAAGTTTAGGAGGTTTTTCAGCTTTGCTTCTTGCTGGCGCCGCCAAAACAATTATTTTATTTTTTACTGCCTTAGTGGTTTTAAATCAACTTGGTGTCGCCCAGGATTTGATTCGGATTTTGTTTACGGGAATAGTGGCGATGTTTTCTTTAGCTGGTGGATTAGCTTTTGGCTTAGGGGGTAAAGATTTTGCTAAAGAAATTTTGGAGGAAATAAAAAAATCTTTACAAAAGTAAGTTAATTTTGATAAAATTTAAGATCTTGCTCCCATCGTCTAGCGGCCTAGGACGACTGGTTTTCAGCCAGTAAATCAGGGGTTCGAATCCCCTTGGGAGCACAACATCTTCTAACAACAAAGCTCTAACATCTAACACCTAACTTCTAACACCAAAAATTTTATAAAAAGTGTGTAACCTATAACGTATAACGTGTAACGTTAAACTTTAAACGTTAAACATTAATAAAAAATGACTAAAAATTTTATAGGGTCATCATTGGAGTTATAAATCACAATAACAATTATTAATTAAATTAAAGAATGAAGGTATATAAAAATTGATTGAAAGATTTATTTTTGATAAAATTAATATTTTATCGACTTCAAGCTTAGTTTACTAATTTACATTTGGTTTATTGCGTTAAATGGTATTATGCGATTTGGCTATGTTTAATTTAAAATCACCATTTAAACCAACGGGAGATCAACCACAAGCGATTGAGAAATTGGTTTTTGGAGTTAGGGAGGGTTTAAAAAATCAAGTCCTTTTGGGAGTGACGGGATCAGGAAAAACTTTTACCATGGCCAATGTGATAAAAGAGCTTAATATGCCGGCTTTGGTAATTTCTCATAACAAAACTTTAGCTGGTCAACTTTATCAGGAGTTTCGTGATTTTTTTCCAGAAAATGCTGTTTGTTATTTTGTTTCTTATTATGATTACTATCAACCAGAAGCTTATATTCCTCAGACTGACACTTATATTGAAAAGGAGGTGGAAATTAATGATTTAATTGATAAACTGCGACTTCAAGCAACAACCAATATTTTAACAAGAAAAGATGTTATCGTTGTTGCTTCCGTTTCTTGTATTTATAATCTAGGCTCACCATTGGAATATGGTCATTTTGTTTTGGAGTTAAGTATTGGTGATCTTTTTAATCTTAAAGAAATAAGTTATAATTTAGCCCGGCTTCAATATGACCAGTCAGAATTTGAATTTCGACGAGGGACTTTTCGCCTAAGAAGTAATTATTTGGATATTTATCCGGCTTATGAGGATTTTGGAATAAGAGTTTATCATAATGGATTAAAAGTTGAAAAATTTATTCAATTTGAGCCTTTATCGGGTAAAGAACAAAGAGAAATGGGAAAAAAAATTATTGTTTACCCAGCCAAACACTACATGACCGATCCCCAAAACTTTGAAGAAGTAGAAAAAGAGATAAGAAAGGATTTAAAAAAAGAGTACGAGACTTTTAAAAAACAAGGAAAAATTGTTGAGGCCGAAAGACTTTATCGACGAGTTAACTATGATTTGGAAATTATTAAAGAGGTTGGATATGTTAATGGGATTGAAAATTATAGTCGTTATTTTGATAGCCGAAAACCCGGCGACCCCCCCTATACCTTAATTGACTATTTTAAAGCCTCTTATGCTGACTCATGGCTTTGTTTTATTGATGAGTCACATATGACTATTCCTCAACTTCGAGGAATGTATAATGGTGATTATGCTCGAAAAAAAACCCTAGTTGAATATGGTTTTCGCTTAAAGGCGGCTTTTGACAATCGACCGCTTAAGTTTGAAGAACTTTATCCAAAACTACCTCACATTATCTATGTCTCGGCTACCCCAGATGAATGGGAAATAGAAAATTCAAAATTTAAAAATAAAAATTCAAAATTAATAAATTTATATAATCGTCAAGAAGCGGTGGTTGAACAATTAATTAGACCAACTGGCATTCCTGATCCCAAAATTATCTTAAAGCCAGCAAAAAATGAGATTGATGATTTACTTGAGGAAATTGAAAAAAGAGTTAAAAAAAACCAAAAAGTTTTGGTAACGACTCTTACTAAAAGAACTGCTGAAGATTTAGCTGAGTATTTAAAAGAAAAAAATATCAAAGCTGCTTATCTTCATTCAAATATTGAGACATTAGTTCGTTCTGATGTTTTGGATAGTTTAAGAAGAGGAGATTTTGATGTTTTAATTGGGATAAATCTTTTGCGGGAAGGGCTAGATTTACCGGAAGTTGCTTTGGTGGCTATTTTAGATGCTGATAGAGAAGGTTTTCTTCGCTCAAAAACTTCTTTAATTCAAATAATGGGTAGAGCGGCAAGAAATGTTGAAGGAACGGTAATAATTTATGCCGATAAGATGACGTCGGCAATTTTGGAAGCAGTAAAAGAAGTAAGAAGAAGACGCAACTATCAATTGGCGTATAATAAAAAATATCATATTACACCAAAAACTGTTTATAAGCCAATAAGAGACAAAATAATTGAACAAGAAAAAGAATTTTTACCTTTTGAAAAACCCAAAACCAAAATTGATGAAATTTTTTTAACAAATATTAAAAAAGAGGCTTTAACTCCATATGATAAAAAAAGGTTAATAAAAAAATTAGAACAAGAAATGAAAAAATATGCACAAGAGTTAAACTTTGAGATCGCAATAAAGATACGTGATAAGATAAAAGAGATTAAAGATATAATGTAAGATTTAAAAATTAAAAATAAAAAATGATTGGTGAGGCTGATTTTATTAAAATTCGAGGAGCAAGACAACACAATCTTAAAAACATCAATCTTGATATTCCCAAAAATAAACTAGTGGTTATTACCGGTGTTTCTGGTTCGGGAAAGTCATCTTTGGCTTTTGACACCATTTACGCTGAGGGGCAAAGACGATATGTTGAATCACTTTCAGCCTACGCCAGGCAATTTTTAGGGGTAATGGATAAACCGGATGTTGATGTTATTGAAGGTTTATCACCAGCAATATCAATTGATCAAAAATCAACTACCCATAATCCTCGTTCAACCGTTGGGACAATCACTGAAATTTATGATTATCTTCGCTTACTTTTTGCAAGAATAGGTCACCCTCATTGTCCAAATTGTAGGGTGGAGATTAGCAAACTTTCCTTAGATGAGATAGTTGACCGCGTTCTTAATCAAATTAAAGAGATAGTTTTTTCTGATAAAATTAAACCACACCAATTTATAATTTACTCGCCAATAGTTCGTGATCAAAAAGGTGAGTTTAAAGAACTTTTTGATAATCTTTTAAGCAAGGGTTATCAAGAGATAAGAATTGATGGACGAATATTTTCACTTAATGATGAAATAAATCTTATCAAGACTAATCGTCACAAAATTGATGTTTTGATTAACCGATTCTCTTTAAATTATAAAAATTTTTCTGACCTTATTTTCTTTTCAAACTTAAAATCACTTCTTTCAAAAGTTGTTGAACAAAGTTTAAATCTTTCTTTAGGATTGGTTATTTTGTCAGTTGGAGATTTGAATAAAGATTTTTTATACTCAGAAAAGTTTTCTTGTCCAAAATGTAATCTTTCTCTTTCAGAGATTGAACCCCGGCTTTTTTCTTTTAACTCACCGCTTGGCGCTTGTGATAAATGTCATGGAATTGGTAGTATTTATATTTTTGATGAAGAATTAATTTTAAATAAAAATTTGAGTATTAATGAAGGAGGGATTCTTCCTTACAACAAATTTTTCTTTCAAGATACCTGGTATGTGAGGCTTTTGAAAAAAGTTTGTCTTGAAGAGGGAATTGATTTAAATATTCCAATTGGTAAATTACCAAAAGAAGCAATTAAAAAAATTTTATATGGAACCGGAGGAAAAGTTTATAAAGTTGAGGGAACCAATAGATTTGGTAAGCCAACCTTTATTTTTGAAAAATTTGATGGCATAATTGCCGATTTAGAAAGAAAGTATTTCGATAATCAAAGTGATTATGGAGGGGAACTTAATAAATATCTTCGAGAAAAAGTTTGTCCAAAATGTGGCGGAGCACGTTTAAAACCTGAGGTTTTGTCAATTACCATCGATAAGTTAAACATTGCTCAGATGAGTTCTTTTTCCATAAAAAAAATGCTTGCCTATTTTGATAATTCTTGGTTTTTGAGACGCAATCAATATGAAAGTAAAATAGCTTTGCCAATTGTTAAAGAGATAAAAAATAGACTTTTGTTTTTAAAAAATGTTGGTCTTGATTATTTAACGATTGATCGATCAGCCAAATCTCTATCAGGCGGAGAGATGCAACGGATTAGACTAGCTTCACAAATTGGCACCGGATTAACTGGTGTTTTGTATGTTTTAGATGAACCCTCAATTGGTCTTCATCCCAAAGATACACAGGCTTTAATTAATACTTTAAAAAAACTTCGAGATTTAGGTAATGCCATCTTAGTTGTTGAACATGATAAAGAAACAATTGAAGCAGCTGATTATCTTATTGAACTTGGGCCAATGGCAGGTAAAGATGGTGGACATGTTACTTTTGTTGGAACTTTATCATCGATGTTAAAAAGCGACAGTTCAATTACTGGAAAGTACATTTCAGGAAAGAAAAAAATTGTCTTTTTTGACAAAAAAGTTAATAAAAATTTTGGTTTTCTAAAAATGAAAGGAGTAAAACACAACAACCTAAAAAATATAGATGTGGTAATACCATTGGGGAATTTAATTGCGGTTACTGGCGTTTCTGGTTCTGGTAAATCGAGTTTAATCGTTGAAACCTTATACCCGGCACTGAAGTATTATCTTACTGGTTATTTTGGTCAAAAAATTGGTGAGTTTGAAAGATTAGAAGGATTTGAAAACTTAGATCGCGTTTATCTCGTTGATCAAAGTCCAATTGGAAAAACTCCAAGATCAAATTCAGCAACATATGTTGGTTTTTTTGATGAAATACGCGATCTTTTTGCCCAAACGATCGACGCTAAAGCTTTAGGATTTAAAAAAGGACGATTTTCTTTTAATGTCAAAGGTGGTCGTTGTGAAAAATGTCAAGGAGCGGGGGTGATTAAGATAGAGATGCAGTTTATGGCCGATGTTTATGTCACTTGTGATGTTTGTAATGGTAGGCGATACAATCAAGAAACTTTATCGGTTAAATATAAAGGAAAATCAATCGATGAGGTTTTAAAAATGACTGTTTCTGAAGCTTTATCTTTTTTTGCCAATCATCCAAAAATTTTTAATAAGTTAAAGGTATTGGAGGAGATTGGTTTAGGGTATATTGAGCTTGGTCAGCCAGCACCAACATTATCAGGCGGTGAGGCTCAAAGGATAAAAATTGCTAAAGAACTTTCTCAAAAAAGTAACGGTCATACCCTTTATATTCTTGATGAACCAACCACTGGTCTTCATTTTTATGATATTGAAAAGCTTCTTTTTTCTTTAAATAGATTAGTGGAGGAAGGAAATACGGTCATTATTATTGAACACAATCTTGATATTATTAAAAACTGTCCTTATATTATTGATCTTGGGCCAGAAGGAGGAGAAAATGGAGGTTATATCGTTTATCAAGGCGAGACAAAAAAAATTATTGAAGTAAAAAATTCTTATACCGGTAAATTTTTAAAAAAGTGTTAGAATGATATTAAAAATGAAAAAAACTTTTAAAATTTTTTTTCTTTTTTTAGTTTTCTTTCTTTTTTCATTTTTTTTTCAAAAAAATGCTTTGGCGAAAGACTACCGAGTCGATTATGAAGTTTCTTATTTTTTAGAAGAAAAAGAGGATAAAATTGAATCATCGGTTTTATTTAATATTAAAATTACCAATCTTACCTCATCAGTTTATGTAGAGAGATTTTCTCTTACTTTTCCTTCATCGTTTGGCGTAAAAAATGTTAGAGCAAAAGATGATTTTGGGGAGATGAGGCCAGAAATAGAAAACGACGGAGAAAAAACAAAAATTACCCTTAAATTCTCCAATCCAAATATTGGTAAGGATTCAGTTAATAATTTTTATCTTAATTTTTACCAAGATAATCTTTTTAAAATTAACGGTAATGTTTGGGAGGTGATTTTACCAACAATCGAGAAAGGAAGTGATGATAATTATAAAATAATTGTTTATTTACCTTCAAATACTGATAAAAAAATAAGTATTGCTAAACCTCAACCTAATTTAATTTCTGGAAATAAAATTATTTGGGAAAATCCAAAAGAAAAAACCATATATGCGATTTTTGGAGACAAACAATATTACAAAACCACTCTTTATTATCACCTAAAAAACGAAAAACCTTATCCTATTTATACCGAAATCGCCTTTCCTCCAGATACTTTGTATCAAAAAATTTTTATTAAAAAAATTCAACCGCCCCCTTTTTTAGTTTATCAAGATGACGATGGCAACTTTTTAGCTCGTTATTTTTTAAAGCCATTAGAAAAAAAAGTTGTTATTTTTGATGGGATGATTTCTGTTTTCGCCAAACCGAGAGTAGAAATTAAAGATTTTATTAATAAAAAAATAAAACACCAATCAAAATATCTTCTTACCGCCCATCCTCTTTGGGAAATTTCCGATATTGAAAATAAAATTAATATTTCTTCACTTAAAACTCCCGAAGATATTTATCGTCTAGTGGTTGAGAAATTAAATTATAATTCTGCTCTTGTTTTTAAAAAAAATAAAAGAAAAGGCGCTAATTTTGCTTTAACTTATCCTAATCAAGCAGTGTGTACCGAGTTTACTGATCTGTTTATTGCTTTAGCAAGAGAAAAAGGAATTTTTGCAAGAGAGATTGAGGGATATGGTTTTACTCAAGATGAAAAACTAAGACCCTTAACTTTAACTTCCGATATTCTTCATGCCTGGCCTGAATATTATGATGAAGAAAAAAAACTTTGGATACCAATTGACCCAACATGGGAAGATACTTCTGGGATTGATTATTTTTCTTCTTTTGATCTAAATCATATTACTTTTGTTATTCATGGAAAAAATCCCACCTATCCTCTCTCTGCCGGAATGTATAAAATAGAGAATTCTTCAGATGTTATAATTAAGCCAGAAAAAGGAGAACCGAAAGATAAAGTAAAATTGGTTGTTAAATTCATAAATCTTCCTAAAAAAATTGATGATAAAAATTTTTATTCAATAAATTTACTCGTTGAAAATCAAAGCAATGTTTATCTTTGGGGGAAAAAAATTATCTTTGAAGGGTTGCATATCAATGTCTCCCCCAAAGAGTTATTAATTGATAGTTTTTTACCTTTAGAAAAAAAAGAATTAAAGCTCAAAATTAATTCGCTTATTAAAAATAAAAAAACAACCGGTTTTATTAATGTTTTGTTTGATGAAAAAAAAATTAGTGAGAACTCGGTGAGAATTTTACCATATTATTATAGTTTAGGATTTAAGATTTCGATTTTAGTATTAACATTGGGGATTTTAACTTTGTTTTTTATCAGAAGATAAAGATGATGATTGAAAAAATTTTAAAAAAAATACCGTTATCACCGGGAGTTTATATCTTTAAAAAAGGACAAAATTATCTTTATATCGGTAAAGCAAAGAACTTAAAAGCAAGAATCAAAACTCATAAGCAACAAGCAAAGATTAATCAAAAAGAAGCTTTAATCTTCAATCAAACAACGAAATTAGAATGGATTATTACCGACTCAGACTTTAACGCCACCTTACTTGAAGCAAAATTAATTAAAGAAAAACAGCCAAAATACAATGTTCGCTGGCGAGATGATAAAAGTCATTTATATATAAAAATTACCATAAAAGATGAGTATCCGAAAGTTTTTTTAAGTCGAAAAGAAGACGATAGAAATTCTTTATACTTTGGCCCATTTTTGTCAACTAGGGTAGCAAATGAGATTATAAGATTAATTAGACAAATTGTTCCTTTTTGTACTCAAAAAAAGATAGGTAAAAGGCAATGTTTTTATTCAAAAATAAATTTGTGTCAACCTTGTCCAAGTTATATCGAAAGTTTTGAGGATGAAAGTCTTAAGAAAAATCTAAAGAAAAAGTATCAAGAAAATATAAAAAAAGTGATAAAAATTCTTTCCGGAAAAGCTGATAGTTTAATAAGTCAATATGAAAAAATTCTTAAAAATTTAATCAAAAGACAACAATATGAGGAGGCAATTGTAGTCAGAAATCGATATTTTAAACTTAAAAAGTTACTTGAGGAAAAAGATTTTGATTTAATAGAAGGAGAAAAAGAAGAAAATTCATGGGAAAAGATTGAAAAAGAGCTTCAAAAAATTTTAAACAATTTTTTCGAATTCAAAATTGAAAGAATTTTTCGGGTTGAGGGTTTTGATATTAGCAATCTTTATTTTAAAGAAGCAGTGGGGTCGATGGTAGTTTTTATAGAAGGTGAACCTAAAAAAGAAGAATATCGAAGATTTAAGATTAAAAATAAAAATAGTAGAGATGATTTTTCAATGTTAATTGAGGTTTTAAAACGAAGATTGTCGCATCGTGATTGGAAAAAACCTGATCTTTTAGTAATCGATGGTGGAAAGCCTCAGCTTTTGGCGATTTGGAAAAATTTGGATAAAAAAATAAAATTTCCAATTTTAGGAATAGCAAAAAACCCAGATCGACTAATTATTGGTAGACCGCCATTTGAAGCAATAAAAACCCACCAATTTAAAAATGCTTTATCTTTTTGTCAAGCGGTTCGTGATGAAGCACATCGATTTGCTAAAAATTATCATATTTTTTTAAGAGGAAAAAGATATCATTTAGAAACTAACTTTTAGTTAGTTGAAAATTGAAGTGTTTTGAGTATATAATTAACTGTATGAAAACAATTTTTTTAATTATTACGATTATTTTAAGCCTTTCAATCATATTTTTAATTCTTATTCAGGGTCGAGGTGCAGGTCTTGGTAGTGCTTGGGGTGGCGGTGGAGAGTTTTATCAAACAAGACGAGGAATTGAAAAATTTACTTTCATTTTAACAATAATTTTCATCTTTCTTTTCTTTATTATTTCGATTTTAAACTTAATCATTATCAGATAAATTTATGATTTTTGAAAAAAAAACGATTCGATATTATTACTGGTTAGTCATAGAATTTGTAAAAAAACACTTTAAAGTTTTACTTTTTAGTTTTTTTTTAACTTTTGTTTTCATTTTACTTACAGTTTCCTTATCGCCTATATTTTATCGCCATTTTTTTGTAAGTAAAAAAGAGGTGATCGGGATTTTAGGAGAGTATAACATTAATAATCTTCCTGAAGAAATAACTGAAAAGATCTCTAACGGTTTGGTTTATATCAATCAAGGTCAAGTAACTCCTCTTTTGGCAAGTTTTTGGGAAGTAAAAGATGAAGGTCGGCGTTTTCGCTTCCACCTTAAAAACGATTTACTTTGGAATGATGGCAAAGAGTTTTCTTCTTATGATATTAATTTTTATTTTAAAGATGTTGAGGTCAAGATTATTGATAAAAAAACAATTGATTTTTACCTTAAAATGCCATCGGCAATTTTCCCTTTTCTTTTAGCTAAACCGCTTATTCGCTATCCATTAGTTGGTGTGGGTGGTTTATATCGGGTTAGTCGAATCAAAAAAAAATATGAAATAATTAACGAACTTGTCCTTTATCCAAATAAAAAGGGATTGCCGATCCTGGTTTATAAATTTTATCCAACCGAATCTAAACTGGTGGCTGCTTACAAATTAGGTGAAGTGAAAGAAATAAAAGTTTACAAAAAAAGTTTGGCTGATGGCTTCAAAAGATGGCAAAATACCAAGGTGGAACGAACAGTTGACTATTCTCAACTTATGATGTTGTTGGTTAATCATCAAAATGGGTTTCTCAAAGAAAAAGAAATAAAAAACGCGTTAACAATGGCAATTCCACCTGAATTTTTCCGAGATTTGGGTGAGCCAGCTTTAGGACCAATTCCTCCATCTTCTTGGGCATACAATCCAATTTTAAAACAAAATCCTTATAATGAAGAAATTGCGGCAAAAATTATTAAAAAAACCCTGCCAAAAAATTCGTTATTTAGTTTATATGCTTCTTATGACTATTATTTAGTAGCCACAAGCTTGAAGAATTATTTTGAGAAGGTAGGGTTACCAATTAAAATTAAAATTTTTTCTTATCAAAAACCAAAAGATTTTGATTTTTTACTTGCTTTTCTCAAACTGGCAAACGACCCAGATCAGTATCTTTTATGGCATTCAACACAGTTAAATGCTAATTTTCTCAATTATAAAAATGTTAAGGTTGATAAACTTTTGGAAGAAGGAAGGGAGACGTTTAATGTTGAAAAAAGAAAAAAAATTTATCAAGAATATCAAAAAGTAATTGTTGATAATCCGCCGGGTTTATTTTTATATTATCCGTATGTTTATGTAATAAAAAGAAAATGAAAGATTGATTTTAAATTGAGAAAACGGATAGAAAAATATATAATTTTAAAAGAATGCCTGGGTGGCGGAATTGGTATACGCGCAGGACTTAAAATCCTGTGTCCGTAAAATCGGACGTGAGGGTTCGAGTCCCTCCCCAGGCACAAAAGATCTTGACAACAAAAATTTTTTTTAGTATTATTTTTACTAAAAAATGAGACAAATTCTTTTCTTTTAAATGGCGCCATTGGAGACTTCGTTAAGCTCTCCTAACAGCCAAAAATATTTTTTAACTTATTAATTAAGTTTGAAGGGCTCGTAGTTCAGTTTGGCTAGAACACCCCGCTTGCACCGGGGAGGTCACCGGTTCAAATCCGGTCGAGTCCACGGCACATTGAAAAAAAGGCAATTTACAAAACTAACAAGAATGATGGGAGAGAGTTTAAAGCTAACGGTGAATGCCTTGGCAGTTTGGGCCGAGGAAGGACGCTTGCTAACGGGCGAAAACAACGGTGAGGCCGCAAGCAGCCGTTATCAACCGTTGGTTTCCGAATGGGGCAACCTACTCCGATGAAAGTAGGAGTATCCCGATTTTTTCGGGAGGGGCACCCGGGGAACCGAAACATCCAAGTACCCGGAGGAAAAGAAATCATACTGAGATTGCCTAAGTAGCGGCGAGCGAAAGGGCAACAGCCTAAACCCCCTCCCAATTAGGAGGGGGAGTTGCGGGACCTTCCAATAAACAAAGTCATTTCTAGGAGAATGGCTTGGAAAAGCCAGCCATAGAAGGTGACAGCCCTGTATCCGAAAGGAATGACTTTGTTTGAAGGTATCCCAAGTACCACGGGGCACGGCAAACCCTGTGGGAAGCTGGGTCGGTCACGATCCAAGGCTAAATACCCAAACTGACCGATAGCGCACTAGTACCGCGAGGGAAAGGTGAAAAGAACCCCAAAACGGGGAGTGAAATAGAGACTAAAACCGTTAGCTAACAAACAGAGAGAGCCTTCCGATTTGGAGGGTGATCTCGTGCCTATTGAAGAATGAGCCAGCGAGTATCCCAACGTGCGCCTTTGGTTTAACCAAGATGTCTTGGGTAGGCCGAGCGAAAGCGAGTCATAACAGGGCGTCTTATGGCGCAGTTGGGATGACCCGAAACCGGGTGAGCTAACCATGGCCAGGGTGAACCTCGTCGAAAGACAGGGGGAGGCCCGAACCCGTTGTCGGTGAAATGACATGGGAGGAGCTGTGGTTAGGGGTAATATGCCTATCGAACCCGGAGATAGCTGGTTCTCCCCGAAATATATTTAGGTATAGCCCTTGTTAATACTTACTTCGGGGTAGAGCTACTGGATGGTCCATCGAGCTTTATGCGAGGTGGATCAACCAAACTCCGAATACGAAGTAAGTTTAACAAGGAGTCAGTCCTGCCGGGATAAGCTGGTATGGACGAGAGGGAAACAGCCCAGACTCCCATCTAAGGTTCCTAAATGACTCCTAAGTGTTTCTTAAGGTCGTCAACTTCCTAAAACAGCCGGGAAGTTGGCTTAGAAGCAGCCATCTTTTAAAGAGTGCGTAACAGCTCACCGGTCTAGGAAGTTGGCGCCGTAAATGATCGGAACTTAAGGAGTCTGCCGAAGATGGAGTTCTCCGATTCGGAGGAGGTAGGGGAGCGTTCCTAACGCAGTGAAGTCTCGCCGGAAGGCGGGGTGGAGCGTTAGGAAGTGAGAATGCTGGCATGAGTAGTGAATCTTTCGGTGAAAGTCCGAAATGCCGAAAGCCTAAGGTTTCCCTGGCAATGTCAATCAGCCAGGGGTTAGTCGGAACTAACCCCGTGCCACCTAGGGTAAGGGGGATGTCCAAGCAGTTAATATTCTGCTACCTAAGAAAAGGCGTTATTACTTAATCAACGACGAAGTTTGTTGGCTCTAGCCCCGCCTTTGGCGGGGTCTAAATAGCAAGTTCCGCTTTTTGCGGAACAAGCTATGACGGCAATCCTCCAGAAATGGAGGAGAGTAGAGTCCAATAAGCTTCCGGGAAAAGTTGATTAAGAGGCCTTTTCTTAGTCCGTACCGCAAACCGACACAGGTAGGCTGGTGGAGAACACCAAGGCATTCGGGTCAGGCCGGCTCAAGGAACTCGGCAAAAAAGCTGAGCGTAAGGTTTCCAAGATGCTCTCCTCGCCAAAAAGGCGGGGCGCAGCGAAAGTTTGCCAGTCGACTGTTTATCAAAAACACAGGTTCCTGCAAACCCGAAAAGGGGATGTATAGGAGCTGAGACCTGTCCAGTGCCGGTAAGTTAAGCATCGGGGTTGATCCCGCCTTTGGCGGGAGAGGCTCTGGTGCAAGCTCCGGTGAACGACAGCTCTAACCTTGAGAGTTCTAAGGTAGCGTAACCCCTTGCCGGGTAAGTTCCGGCCCGCATGAAAGGTCTAACGAGCTGGCAACTGTCTTGAGCCGG